>ERZ772957.2276-NODE-2276-length-11229-cov-12.889834_pt1 | contig 11229 bp, 9 predicted proteins | sample MGYA00580682_ERZ772957 | MGnify/ENA primary metagenome ERZ772957 (study PRJEB29015, sample SAMEA2737921) | human oral metagenome | biome: human oral; feature: human-associated habitat; material: dental | place: China | collected 2025 ...
TCCTCGCGCTCGCGCCGCGCTACCTCGTGCTCGACGAGCCGACGGCGGGGCTTGACCCGCGCGCGAGCGCGGCGCTCCTCGCGCGCCTTTGCGAGCTGCACGAGAAGGAGGGCGTGACCATCATCCTCGTTTCGCACAACATGGACGACATCGCGCGCTTCGCCGATCGGCTCATCGTCATGCACGAAGGAAGCGTGGCACTGGAAGGAGCCCCGCACGAGGTCTTTTTCGCGGGGGAGAAGCTCAGGGAGGCGGGGCTGCGTCCGCCGCATATCGTAGAATTGTTGGAGGCGCTCAGGGAGAAGGGGCTGGTGCTCGATCCTGCCGCCTTCGAGGCGGCGGACGGCGCGGCGCGCATCGTTGAGGCTCTGAGGAGGCGGGCATCATGCTGAAGGACATCACGCTCGGGCAGTTTTTCCCGGGCGATTCGCTCTTGCATCGACTTGACCCGCGCACGAAGATCATCCTGCTCTTTTTCTTGCTCGCGGCGATCTTCGTCTTCGACTCGCCGCCCGCTTACGGCGCGCTGACCGCTTTCACGGCGGCTTTGATCGCCGTGAGCCGTGTGCCGCCGCTTCTGATGCTCAAGGCGCTGAAGCCGCTCGCTTGGATCATCGCCTTTACCTTCGTCATCCATCTCGTGAGCACGCCGGGCGACGCCTTCCTTCATGTCTGGCTCTTCGATCTCACCTGGCAGGGGGCGGCGAAGGGCTTCTTCATCGCACTACGCCTCGCACTGCTGATTCTCCTGTCGGCGCTTCTGACGTACACGACATCGCCGCTCGCTCTGACCGACGCGCTTGAGACGCTCATGAAGCCTTTGAAGCGCGTCGGCGTGCCCGCGCATGAGATCGCCATGATGATGACGATCGCATTGCGCTTCGTGCCGACGCTCATCGAGGAGGCGGACAAGATCATGAAGGCGCAGCAGGCGCGCGGCGCAGACTTCACGGAGGGCAGCATCTTAGAGCGCGTCAAGGGCTTCGTGCCCGTGCTCGTGCCGCTCTTCATCTCGGCGTTTCGCCGCGCCGACGACCTCGCGCTGGCGATGGAGGCGCGCTGCTATCGCGGCGGTGTCGGGCGCACGCAGATGAAGGCGCTTCGCACGAGTGCCATCGACTACGTCGCCTACGGCGTCGGCGCGCTCTTCATCGCAGCGCTCGCCGCCTTGAAATTCGGAGGGAGTCTATGAAGCGCGAGCACAAGGAAGTGATGAAGGCGCGCGCGCGCAACATCTGTCTGACCGTCGCCTACGACGGCACGGCGTACCATGGCTTCCAGCGCCAGAGCCCGCCGATCCGCGCCGTGCAGAACGTCCTGGAGGAGAAGCTCGCGCTCGTCTTCGGTGACGCCATCGAGCTCGCCGCGGCGGGGCGCACCGATGCGGGCGTTCACGCCATGGGGCAGGTCGTGAACTTCTTCACGGACGGGCGCATCCCGACGGCGCGCATCGTGCGCGCGATGAACAGCGTCCTGCCGCCCGACGTCGTCGTGAAGGCGGCGCGGGAGGAAGGACGCGACTTTTCCGCGCGCCACAGCGCCAGGAGCAAGTCGTACATCTACCGCATTGAGCAGGGCGCGACGCCGAACCCGTTCAGCGAGCGCTACGCCTGGTACGTCGACACGCCGCTCGACCTCGCGGCGATGAACGAGGCGGCAGGCTGTCTCGTGGGCAAGCACGACTTCTCCGCCTTCCGCGCTGCGGGCGGCGCGCCGATGCTGCCCGTGCGCACGATGTACGCTGCCGAGGGCAGGTGGACGGCGGACGGGATGATCGAGCTTCGCTTCCGCGCGAACGGCTTCCTCTACCACATGGCGCGCAACATCGTCGGCACGCTCGTCGACGTGGGCAGAGGGCGGCGCACGGCGGCGGACTTTGCCGCGATCCTCGCGAGCGGCGAAAGGAAGCGCGCCTCGGCGACGGCGCCTGCGCGCGGACTTTTTCTCGAAAGTGTAACGTATTGAAAGGGGAGCAGCGGCTCCTCTTTTTCTTTGGAAACTTATTATTGACATTATTATTGACAATGGGGCGGAAAAGGGTTAAATTGGAGGTGTAAGCATATTTTATCAATAGTCCGAATATTGCCTATACGAAGGAGAGGAGGGGCGGCACGGCGATCGATAGACTGACGGACAGAAGGAGAGTGATTTGCGATGGTTACATTTTTGGTGGCATTGCTCGCTTTGATTCTGGGCTATTTCATCTATGGCAAGGTCGTCGACGCGATTTTTTCGCCGACGGACAAGCCGACACCCGCAGTGGTGCACAACGACGGCGTGGATTACATCCCGCTGCCGACATGGAAAGTCTTTATGATTCAGCTTTTGAATATCGCCGGACTCGGGCCGATATTCGGCGCCTTGCAGGGGGCTCTTTGGGGACCCTGCGTCTATTTCTGGATCGTCCTCGGCACGATCTTTGCCGGCGGCGTGCACGACTACATGTCAGGCATGATCTCGCTGCGTGAGGACGGCAAGAGTATCTCGGAGGTCGTCGGCAACCATATGGGCAAGACGATGCTCTTCGTCATGCGCATCTTCTCCGTCGTGCTGCTCGTGCTCGTCGGCACGGTCTTTGCGACGGGGCCCGCCATGCTCATCGACGGCAAGCTTCTGGCTCTCGGCTCTGTCGGCGCGATCAAGATCTGGCTCATCATCATCCTGATCTACTACTTCCTCGCGACGCTTTTGCCGATCGACACGCTGATCGCGCGCTTCTATCCGATCTTCGGCGTCTGTCTTATCGTCATGGCGTTCGGCATCATGGGCGCGATGCTCGCGGGCGTCGGCGGTCATGTCATGCCGGAGATGGTGCTGGCGAATCTCCATCCGAAGGACATGCCGATCTGGCCTTTGATGTTCATCACGGTCGCCTGCGGTGCCATCTCAGGTTTCCATGCCACGCAGTCGCCGCTGATGGCGCGTTGTCTGAAGGATGAGCGCCTTGCGCGCCCCGTCTTCTACGGTGCGATGGTCGCTGAGGGCTTCATCGCGCTCGTCTGGGCAGCGGCAGGCGTGACCTTCTACGAGAGCACGGGCGGGCTCGGCGCCGTTCTCGCCTCGGCAGGTCCCGGCGGCGTGGTCTACGACATCTGCGTCGGCTTCCTCGGCCCCGTCGGTGCGGCGCTCGCGCTCCTCGGCGTCGTCGCCTGCCCGATCACTTCGGGCGATACGGCCTTTCGCTCGGCGCGTCTGACGATCGCCGACTGGCTCGGCGTCGAGCAGAAGACGACGTCGAAGCGTCTCGCGCTCGCCGTGCCGATCCTCGGCATCGGCGCGATTCTCACGCAGATGGATTTCTCCATCATCTGGCGCTACTTCTCGTGGACGAACCAGACGCTCGCCATGATCGTCCTATGGACGGGCTCCGTCTACCTCTACCGCACGTTCCGCGGCAAACTCTACTACCTCATCGGCATGATCCCCGCGACCTTCATGTCGGCGGTCACGATGACGTACATCCTGCAGGCGAAGGAGGGCTTCGGCCTTGCGACGAGCATCACCTACCCCGTCGGCATCGCCATCGCCGCGCTCTTCCTGTTCCTCTTCCTGCGCACGACGGTGCTGAAGCACGAGTGATACGAAACGCCGGAAGCGCACGCTTCGCAGTTCCCTGACAGCTGATTACGGATTATGGTAAACACGAAGCTAAACGCCCGCCATCCAAGCGATAGCGGGCGTTTAGCTTCGTATGAAAGGAACTTCTTATGATTTGACTAATCCTGATGTTTTGTGTAGAATCCATGGTAGGGAGAATATTTATGAGGTGATTTCGTGAAAAAAGGGATGAAGACGGCAGCCTTGGCTGCAATGTTGGCAGGCTCCGCCGCCTGGGGCACCTGTTCTTTTGCCGATGCCTCGGCGGTCGACGAGGCGCTCGCGCGCACGTGGGGGACATTTACGCCGGCGCCTGCCGAGCCGCAGAAGAATGTGCAGCATGAGTCGCAAGAGCAAGGAGAGACGCAGAAGCAGCAAGACGAGGTGCGCGAACAGAAGCAGGAACCCGTGCACGAGGTGCAGCATGAGCAGAAACCAGCGATCGATGCTGCTCCGCAGGACTCGGCGAAGAAGGAGCCGGCGTCCGCACCTGATCCGAGAGCGCATGAGATGCCGACGGGGCAGGGAGAGGTCGCTCGCCAATCGCCCGATTTCGCCGCCATCCAGAGGGGCATCGCGAGCTACCAGAAGCGCGATCTCAATGCCGCTTATCAGGAGTTCAACAAGGCGATTGAAATCAATGCCGAGAATCCGACGGCGTTCGTCAATCGCGGCATCGTGCTGCGCGAGATGAATCGCTACGACGACTCGCAGAAGGATTTTCTGAAGGCGCAGTCCTTCGACCCGGGCAATGCGCTGATTGAATTTGAGATGGGCTTGACTTCGATCGCTCAAAACGATACGAATGCGGCACTCGCACACATGAACAGAGCCATCGCGCTGCAGCCGGCTGACATGGGGACGCAGCTTTACCGCGCCTCCTTGCTCTATCGTCTGGCTCGTTTCGACGAAGCCATCGCCGCCTATACGCGCGTGATCGAGCAGGCGGATGACGCGCTGAAATTGCGCGCCCGCATCGAGCGCGGTTTTGCCGAGGAGCAGAAGCAGGATTTCGCCGCCGCTCTGGCCGACTACACGGCGGCTCTGGCGCTGGACGAGGCGAATTTGACGGCGCTGAGTCGCCGCGCCGCCTGCTTAGAGCGCCTTGGTCAGCATGAGGAGGCAATACGGGAGTTCACGCGCCTGTTGGATATCGTTCCCGCCGAGCAGGCGTCGCTCATCTATTTCAACCGCGCGGGCAGCCACCGCGCGCTGCAGCAGCTCGACGAGGCGGTCGCCGACTACACGCGCGCTCTGGAGCATGCGTCGGAGGCATTGCCGATCTACATCGAGCGCGCTATTTCCTATCGCCTGATGGATCGCAATGAGGAAGCGCTGCTTGATATCGAAAGGGCTCTTGCAATCGAGCCGAAGAACGCCGACCTCCTGAATCTGCGCGCCATCGAGAAGATCAAGCTCAACGACATCCAGGGCGCGCTCGCCGACCTCGACGCGGCAATCGCCATCAATTCGCAGAATGCGGCATTCTGGGGCAATCGCGCGGGCGTCCTGGCGAATATGGGGGAAAAGGCGAAGGCGATTGACGACTATACGGCGGCATTGCGACTCGAGCCGGGCAACGCTGATTTCTACTATCGCCGCGGCTATCTCTACCGCCTGTCGGGCAAGCAGGCACAGTCCGAGAGCGACTACAAGGCAGCGACGGCGATTCAGCCGGATCTGCCTGCCTACGAGTAATGTGTAATAAAAAAGGCTGCCGGGCGGCAGCCTTTTTTCAAAAGTTCGTCTTGCGGTTTCGCCGCGCGAGCAGGCGTATGACCTTCGCGCCTGTGTTGTGGATGCGGCGCAGCGGCGCGACGCGCGACTTGATCTTGGGTTTTATGTCCTTCGCCGAGCCGAAGTCGCCGCGCTTGAGGAAGGTCGTGCGGATCTTTTCCGGCTTGAAGAAGTTCCGCAGCCCCTTGAAGAGCATCTCGGGTTCTGCATTAGCATCGCAGAGGAAGATGTCGCCCGCCGCATAGCGAAGCTCGGTGTAGGTGTGCAGGGCGAGGTGGCCTTCCTTGAGCGCGAGGAGGACGAGGAAATGACCTTTCTCGATCACCTGCGTGTCGACCTGTAGGATATGGAAGCCTGTTTCCTCCGTGAGCCGCCTAAGGGCGGTAACGGTCATTTCCATATCGAGCAGCTTGTTTTCTTTGCAGTTGTATAAGTCGGCCGTCAGGTGCCGCGCGATGATCTTCAAGAGGGAATCGCTCCTTTGCTGTAAAATATGAATGCACTTGTTCTCATTATAGGGTATTTATTTGACAATGTAAAGCCGGTGGAGTATAATATCTTTCATTTGCACACATAAGGGAATTTTAATGGAGGGAAGACATGGCGGTAGGATTGTTGGATCGCGCGGGCAAGGCGTATGCGGGCGAGCGCCCCTTGCTCATCCAGGGGGCGATGAAGGTGGAAACGAGCCACATGGTCGAGCAGCTCACGGGGTTGGAAGAATATCGGCTCGGCGAGTGGTACTTCGCCTCGGGCGTCTACCATGGCGTGCCGCTCGCGATCTCGCGCACGCAGTGGGGCTTGGCGAATGCGGCGGCGGCGACGGCTCTCGCCATGGAATTCTTCCGCCCCGTCGCCGTCATCAACCAGGGAACGGCGGGGGCACACGACCCTGCCTTGAAGAATTTTGACATCGTCATAGGGCGCGAGACGGTCAACGTGTCGGCGTGGAAGTCGCATTTTCGTGCGCGCGGTGAGGGCGTCGATGAAGAGGCGCTCGACAAGCTTGGCGTCTTTGCCTACGACAAGGAGGCGCGCCGCTTCACGCAGGAGGTCTACCACAAGGCGGACGAGGCGCTCTTTCAGACGGCGCTCGCGCTCAGGGATTCCTACCGGCGGGGGCGCGTGACGGAGGGCGTCATCGGCACGGCGGACAGCTGGAACTGCCAGGTCGACCGCGTGCTCTTCCTGCACGATTTCTACGGCTCAGCGGTCGAGGAGATGGAAGGCGATGCCGTCGCGCAGATCTGCCAGACCTACGACGTGCCTTTCCTCACGATCCGCGTCGTCTCCAACACGGTCTTTGCGGGCGACATCGACTGGGATCTCGCCGTCGGCGCCGCCTTGCAGGAATATGTCCTCGCCGTTGCCGAAGAGTATATGAAGAAGCGTTGAAGGTTTGTTCGTTTTCTTTTATAATAAAAGGAATGAAAGTCTTCAAATTTGATTGAGCGAGGTTGCCATGACGAAGATTCCCTTTGCCCATCTGCACGTTCATACATGCTACAGCCTTCTCGACGGCGCGAGCCGCATCCCCGAGCTCATCGCGCGCACGAAGGAGCTCGGCATGGATTCCGTCGCGATTACCGACCACGGGGCGATGTACGGCGTCATTGATTTTTATAAGGAAGCGAAGAAGCAGGGGATCCATCCGATCATCGGTTGCGAGGCGTATCTTGCGCCCGAATCGCGCTTCGACCGCACGGAAGTGCGCGGCGCGCGCTACTACCATCTGATCCTGCTCGCGGAGAACGAGGAGGGATACCGAAGCCTCGTGAAGCTCGTTTCGCTCGCCAATACGGAGGGCATGTACTACAAGCCGCGCGTCGACAAGGAGATCCTGCGCAAGTACCACAAGGGGCTTATCTGCCTCAGCGCCTGCGTCGCAGGTGAGATCCCGCAGGCGATCCTGCGCGGCGAGAAAGAGCGCGCGGAAAAGCTCGTCGAGGAGTACATCGACATCTTCGGCAAGGAGAACTTCTTCCTGGAGATTCAAGACCATGGGATTGCCGACGAGAAAACGGCGTTCGCGGGCGTCATCGAGCTGGCGCAGAAGTTCGGCGTCGGGCTCGTGGCGACGAACGACATCCACTATGTGCGCAAGGAGGACACGGAGGCGCACGACGTGCTGCTCGCGATCCAGACGAGCAAGGGCATTAACGACCCGTCGCGCATGCGCTACGCCGAAGGGGAGTTCTACATGCGCTCGCCCGAGGAAATGCAGGCGCTCTTCGCCGCTTATCCCGAAGCGCTCGCGAACACGCAGAAAATCGCCGAGCGCTGCCGCGTCGACTTCGAGTTCGGTCATCTTCATCTGCCGAATTTCCCGCTGCCTGATGGCATGACGGACGATGCCTATCTCAAGCAGCTGTGCGAGGAGAATCTGCCGCTTCGCTACGAGGAGATCACGCCCGCCGTGCGCGAGAGGCTCGCCTACGAGCTCTCGATCATCCATCGCATGGGCTACGACAGCTACTTCCTCATCGTCTGGGATTTCATCAAGTATGCGCGCGGCGAGGGCATCGCCGTCGGCCCCGGGCGCGGCTCGGCGGCAGGCAGCATCGTCGCTTATCTGCTCGGCATCACGAACCTCGATCCGCTCAAATACGAGTTGCTCTTCGAGCGCTTCCTGAACCCCGAGCGCGTGACGATGCCCGATATCGACATCGACTTCTGCTACATTCGCCGCGAGGAGGTCATCGACTATGTGAAGCGCCGCTACGGCGCCGACCACGTGGCGCAGATCATCACCTTCGGCACGATGGCGGCGAAGGGGGCGATCCGCGATGTCGGGCGCGCGCTTGAAATGACGTACGCGAGCGTCGACCGCGTGGCGAAGGCGGTGCCGTCGGAGCTCGGCATCACGCTCGACCGCGCTCTCGCCGACTCGCAGGATTTTCGCAGCATCTACGAGGAGAGCGACGAGACGAAGCGGCTCATCGACTTCGCGCGCGACCTCGAAGGGCTGCCGCGCCACTCCTCGACGCACGCGGCGGGCGTCGTGATCGCACGCAACCCTCTGACCGACTATGTGCCCGTGCAGGTGTCGGACGGCACGCTCGTGACCGAGTACGACAAGGATCATGTGGAAGAGCTCGGGCTCCTCAAGATGGACTTCCTCGGCCTGCGTACGCTCACGGTCATCGCCGACGCTCTGAAGAACATCAAGAAGAGCCGAGGCATAGAGATCGATATCGACAGGATACCGCTCGAAGATGAAAAGACGGCTGAGATGCTTTGCCGCGGCGATACGGGCGCCATCTTCCAGATGGAATCGGCGGGCATGACGAACCTCGTCAAGGATCTGCAGCCGCAGAGCTTTCAGGATCTCATCCCGACGGTCGCGCTCTACCGCCCGGGGCCTTTGGGCAGCGGCATGGTGACGGACTTCATCGCGGGCAGGCACGGCAAGAAGAAGGTGACGTACCTGCATCCGCTTTTGGAGCCGATCCTGAAGGAGACGTTCGGCGTCGTGCTCTATCAGGAGCAGGTCATGCAGGTCGTGCAGGTGCTTGCGAACTTCACGCTCGGGCAGGCGGACATCCTGCGCCGCGCCATGGGCAAGAAGAAGCACGAAGTCCTGATGTCGCAGCGCGAGACGTATCTGAAGGGCACGCGGGAAAACGGCATCGATCCTGCCCTGGCGGAGAAGATCTTCGACCTGCTGACGCACTTTGCCGACTACGGCTTCAACAAGTCGCACAGCGCGGCGTACGCGCTCGTGGCATGGCAGACGGCGTATCTGAAGGCACACTACCCGCAGGAGTTCATGGCGGCTATGCTCACGAGCATCATGGACACGAACGACAAGGTCGGCGTCTACATCGAGCTTTGCCGCCGCATGGGCATCAAGATCCTGCCGCCCGATGTCAACGCGAGCGAGGCGACTTTCAGCGTCGACGGCGATGCCATCCGCTTCGGCCTCGCCGCCGTGCGCAATGTCGGCGAAGCGGCGATCAAGAGCCTCGCTGACGTGCGCGAGGCGGGCGGCGCCTTCACGTCACTCCTGGACTTCTGCACGCGCGTCGACATGCGCACGGCGAACAAGCGCGTGCTCGAAAGCCTCATCAAATGCGGCGCTTTCGACTCGCTCGGCGCGCGCCGCTCGCAGCTCCTCGCCGTCTTGGAGCGCGTCGTCGACGTGGCGGCGAGAAAGCACGAGGAGGCGGCGAGCGGGCAGATCGGCCTTTTCGGCGAAACTGCCATGCAGGAGGCGGAGGACGTGGCGCTGCCCGACATCGCGGAGGCGGATGCCGTGCAGAGGCTCGCGTGGGAGAAGGAAAACACGGGCTTCTTCATCACGGGGCATCCGCTCGACCGCCACGAGAAGAAGATCAAGAACCTCGTGCCCATTGCCGACATCCTCGACGGCAAGAAGAAGGAGCGCCAGCTCGTGCGCATCGGCGGTCTCGTCGCCTCGGCGAAGCGCATCGCCACGAAGAAGGGCGACACGATGTGCTTTTTGGAGCTGGAGGACTACACGCACAGCGTCGAGGTCGTCGTCTTTCCGGGGGTGTTCTACCCGCATGTGAACCTGCTCGTGCCCGACGCGGCACTCGTCGTGCAGGGGCGCGTGAACTTCACGGACGACGGCGTCAAGGTGCTCGCCGACACGATCACGGCGCTCGATGACTATCGGCAGGATTACTATATCTCGCTCGCTGAAGAGCGCGATGCGGAGGCGACGATCGAGGCGCTGTATGGTATCCTCGCGGCGCATCCCGGTGAGCACATCGTTTTTTTGAACAGGAAGGGCCGTTGGCAAAAATTGGAGCCGAAGTATTGGCTCGACGCATCTCCCGCCGTCGTGCAGGAGATCGAAGCATTGCTCGGCAAAGGCTCGGTGCTGCAGAGGTAGCGCCGGAGGAGGAAGATTTCATGTGGACATCGATCTTCGTGGCTGCAACGAAGGGGCAGGCGGATAAGATCTGTGAAAGACTGGAGGCGGAGGGCATACTGACGGATCGAAAATCCGTTGGCAGTCAGCGCAAGGCGAACTTCGAGATACGCGTTCCCGCGTCCGAGGTGGAAGAGGCGCGCGACATCGTCTGCAGCATGCCGAATCTCTGAGAGCCATGTGCAGTTTGACGATGGCTCCTTTCGCTTCGTATAGAACAAAAAATTCGGGTAAGGGTGACGTATGGAAGAACGATTGCAAAAAATCATCAGTCGCGCGGGTGTAGCCTCGCGCCGCAAGGCGGAGGAGATGATCGCCGCGGGGCGCGTGACGGTCGACGGCGCGGTGGTGCGCGAGCCGGGCACGAAGGCGGATGTCGAGACGGCGCACATCGCAGTGGACGGCAAGCCTCTGCCGCAGGCAGAGCGGCACGTCTACTTTCTGCTGAACAAGCCCAAGGGCTACGTTTCGACGGCGGCAGATGAGCGCGGCAGGCGCACGGTGCTCGATCTCGTGCCCGTCAAGAATACGCGCATCTATCCCGTCGGCAGGCTCGACCAGAATACGGAAGGGCTGCTGCTCTTGACGAACGACGGCACTCTGACGCAGGCGCTTCTTCATCCGCGCTTTCTCGTGCACAAGACGTACCGCGCGAAGGTCGCGGGCGATCTCACGCCCGCAGCGCTCAAGCAGCTTCGGGGCGGCGTCGAGCTTGCGGACGGCAGGACGGCGCCGGCGGAGGTACGCGTTTACGGCACGACGGAGAAGGGGCTCACCGATGTCGAGATCACGCTGCACGAGGGCAGAAACCGACAGGTGCGCCGCATGTTCGAGGCGGTGGGCTGCGATGTGCGCGCCCTGAAGCGCACGCGCTTCGCGCAGCTTACCCTCGCGGGCGTCAAGCGCGGCGCCTCGCGCCCCCTGACGAAGGCGGAGGTCGAAGCGCTCTACCGCCTCGCGGAGGAGCGATGAGCGCGCGGCGCGTCCTCGTCGTCGGC
>ERZ772957.2277-NODE-2277-length-11221-cov-11.683324_pt1 | contig 11221 bp, 11 predicted proteins | sample MGYA00580682_ERZ772957 | MGnify/ENA primary metagenome ERZ772957 (study PRJEB29015, sample SAMEA2737921) | human oral metagenome | biome: human oral; feature: human-associated habitat; material: dental | place: China | collected 2025 ...
GCAGCGAGGTGCTGAACAAGCTGCGCACGCTCGAATATTCGGGCGGCTGCGGCACCTGCGACTACAAGCGTGCCTGCGGTGGCTGCCGTGCGCGCGCCGCCTACTACAACGAGGGCGATTACATGGCGGAGGAGCCGTGGTGTCTTTACCACGGGCGCAAGGGATAGTATAATGGAATAGGCAAGGGCGGCGGTGCGTCGAGAAGCGTGCCACCGCCTTTTTAGCAGAAAGTTTCAGGAGCATGGATAAAATGAAGTTTGTCACAAAATGATGTTGCTGCATGGATTCGTGCTTCCTAAGAAAGGCGGCTCTTATGATCAAGCTGGTATTTTGCGATATGGACGGCACGCTCCTCGACGAGCGCGGCGATTTGCCCGAAGGGCTCGGCGCCATCCTCGCCGAACTCAAGGCGCGCGGCGTGATCTTTGCGCCTGCGAGCGGCAGGCAGTATGCGGCGCTTTTGCGCCACTTCCGACCGTGGGCGGCGGATCTCCTCTTCTGCGCGGAAAACGGCGCCTACGTCGTGCAGCGCGACGAGGAGCTTTTCTCGACGACGATCGAGCCGCCCCAGTGCGAAGAAATCGTGCGCCGGGCACGCACCGTCGAGGGCGCCTACATCGTCTGGTGCGGCAAGGAATACGCCTATGTGACGAGCCGCAACGAGGCATTTTTCACCGAGATGGAAAAGTACTATACGGAGTATAAGATCGTCGAGGATTTCTCCGCCGTGCATGATACGCCCGTCAAATTCTCCGTCTGCGATCCCGTGCAGGCGGATGCCGAGCGCACGATCTACCCATCTCTCGCTTCTTTGGAGGGGGATCTGAAGGTCGTCGTCTCTTCGAACTATTGGGTCGACATCATGAAGACGGGCGTGAACAAGGGCGCCGCCGTGCGCCGCGTGCAGCAGCTCCTCGGCATTCGCCCCGAGGAGTGCCTCGCCTTCGGCGATTACCTGAACGACATCGAGATGCTCGGCGCCGTCGGCGAAAGCTACGCGATGGAGAATGCGCACCCCGCGGCGAAGGCGGCGGCAAAGCATATAGCGCCGTCCAACCGCGAGCACGGCGTCCTGCGCGTCTTGCGCCGGCTGCTCGACGAAGGGAAAATGTAGGAGGTAAAGGATATGAAGCTCGATTATCACATGCATCTGGAATACGGTTCTTACGATGAAGCGTGGGTCGAAGGATTCTTTCGTGCGGCGGCGGCGCGCGGCGTGGCGGAGATCGGCTTTTCCGAACACAGCCACACCTTTCCTGAGTTCGAGCCGCTCTACTACGACGATCTAATTCTCGACGATTCCTTCATCGGCAGTTTTCAGCAGAAGTGGCTGAAGAAGAACAAGTTCAAGTATACGCTCGACGAATACTTCGCCTTCATGGCGCGGCTCAAGGAAAAGCACGCGGTCAAGACGGGGATCGAGGTCTGCAACTTCCAGAAGCAGGAGAAGGTCGCTGAGATCCTCGCGAAGTATGACTTCGACTATGTGATCGGCTCCGTACACTTCATCCGTGGCTGGGCGTACGACTCCTCCGAGATCAAGGCGGAGTGGGATCGCCTCGCGCTCTTTGACATCTACGAGTGGTACACGCAGGAGATCGAGAAACTCTGCGCCTCGAAGCTCTACGATGTGCTCGGGCATCCGTTCAACATTCGCCTCTTCCGCTACTTTCCCGACTTCGACGTCACGCCCTTCTTGGAGCGCGCCGTGCGTGCGATGGAAGAGGCGCAGATGGCGGTCGACATCAACACGGGTACGCTCTACCGCTATCCGATCGCGGAGATCTCGCCTTACGAGGACTTCATGCGTCTCGCGGCGGTGCACAAGCTCCCCGTCATCACGACATCGGACGCGCATAAGCCCGAGGATGCGGGCGCCTATAACGACGAGGCTGTCGCCTACGCGCGCCGCTTCGGCTACGGAACGACGCTTCGCTTCAACGGCAGAGAGCGCGAGATCGTGCCGCTCGGCTGAGCCGTTGCATTTGCCCCTTTCGCCTCTTGCCAGAGCCGCAGATTTCCCGTACAATATGGGGGAGGATTTATTGCAGAAGAACTGTCGGATGGAAGGAGGGCTTCCGGATGATTTTGACGATGGATGAGATCCGAGAGCGAGTTCGTCCGATTTGTGAGGCATATAAGGTGAAGAAGCTCTTCCTGTTCGGTTCCTATGCGCGCGGCGAAGCCACGGAAGAAAGTGATGTAGATTTTCATATTGCGTTGGATGAAAAAACGACCTTGTTGGAATTGGGCGGACTCTATGTGGACTTGGAGGACGCCCTGCAAAAGGAGGTCGATATCGTCACGCAGATTCCGAAGGAGCAGGAGATTTTCGGGAAATATATGGAAAAGGAAGAGATTTTGCTGTATGAAGATCGGCGAGAAAGACGCACAGGTTCTGCAGAATATAGTGAAGCATTGTGATGCAATCATAGATACGTCAAGGTATTTTGGCAATACAGAAAAAGTTTTTCTCAAGAATCATATTTATCGCAGCTCTGTTTCAATGAGCCTGCAATCAATAGGAGAATTGACAAAGCACCTATCCGATGAGTTCATAAGCCGTGCGGCAGAGATTCCATGGAAGCAGATCAAAGGGCAGAGGAATATTTTTGCGCATGGCTATGATACAGAAGTAGATTTTTCCAAGGTATGGGATACTGTAGAGAAGGATATTCCCGGCTTGAGAAAATTTTGTGCCGCAATATTGCTGGATAATGGGTATCCGCTTATCAAGATTGATATTGTGGCGACCGGGGAAGATGAAATGAGGCATGTAAAAAAGGGGGAGTCACTTTGAAAAAATTACGGGAAAAGCTATGGTGTGCCGTTGTTTTCGCGCTTTTTTTTGCTCTTCTGCCATGCTGTGCCTTTGCGGAGGCTGAGGAGTCGGGGGGATGGTATTGGCTGACCTCGGATGCGAAGTACAGCAAGTATTTTGCGCCGCAGGACGTGACGGTCGTCAAGAGCCTCAATGTCGCGGGGCTGTCGCGCGCCGTGCCGACGGTCATTCACGGCTGGGTCAAGACGGGCTTCAGCTACGAAGGCGCGCAGGAGACGATTGCGAACTACGGCATCAAGGACATCCTGCCCAATCCGGCAGCGCTTTCCTACAGTCTTGCGCTCGTCGAGGTCAATCCGCAGAACCGCACCCTGCGCTATCTGGAGGAAGACTTCTACGACAGCAAGGGAAATGTCATCTGGTCGAACCATACACCGCGCTCGGAGAAGGAGATGAATTCGCAGCAGTTCGATGAGACGTTCTATGCGGCGATCGTCGATGTCGTCTTCGGCATGGACGAGCTTGCGCGCCTGACGAGCCCCGCACGCTGGATCGAGCTTTGGAAGGCTCGCCTGCCGGGCGGCGGCGAGGAGAGCGCCATTGCCGACACCTCGACCATGCGCATCAAGGGCGAGCAACTCTTCTACTGGGAATGGGTGACGAAGAAGGATGCGCAGGGAAATACAGAGGAGGTCGAGTTCCGCAAGCGCGTTCTGAACGTGCCGATGGGCACGGTGAGCACGAAGGACGGCAAGACATGGACGGCGAAGGCGGGCTGGCAGAGTCTGGAAGAAACGGATCTGACGTTCCACGGCATCCCGGCGAACAGCAAGGAGTATCCGGGACTCCTGCGCCTGCGTGACTACACGGCGGAAAATCTCGCATGGCTCTATCGCGCGAGCCTGGAGCCGGAAGGCGAGCGCCGTATCCTGCGCGACGCGGATTGAACGGTTCGCCCCGAGGTTAGGGAAAGGAATTTTTGATGCAGAACAAATACATTCGCAACTTCTCGATCATCGCGCATATCGACCATGGCAAGTCGACGCTCGCCGACCGTCTCATCGAGAGCACGGGCACGCTGACCGAGCGTGAGATGGAAGCGCAGGTGCTCGACAACATGGAGCTTGAGCGCGAGCGCGGCATTACGATCAAGGCGCAGACCGTGCGCCTGCACTATCGCGGCAAGGACGGCGAGGTCTACGAGCTCAATCTCATCGATACGCCGGGTCACGTCGACTTCACCTACGAGGTGTCGCGAAGCCTCGCGGCGTGCGAGGGAGCGCTGCTCGTCGTCGATGCGGCGCAGGGCGTCGAGGCGCAGACGCTCGCCAACGTCTACATGGCGCTTGAGCATGATCTTGAGATCATCCCCGTCATCAACAAGATCGACCTGCCGAGCGCCGATCCCGAGCGCGTGAAGGAGGAGATCGAGGAGGCGATCGGCCTCGATGCTTCCGAGGCGATTCTGACCTCGGCGAAGACGGGGGCGGGCATCGAGGAGATCTTAGACGCCATCGTCGAGCGCATACCGCCGCCGCAGGGCGAGGATGATGCACCGCTTCGCGCGCTGATTTTCGACTCGTACTTTGACTCCTACAAGGGTGCGATCGCGCATGTGCGCCTCATGGAAGGTCATATCAAGAAGGGTATGGAGCTCAAGATGATGGCGACGGGCAAGACCTTCGAGGTCACCGATGTCGGCTGCTTCCGTCCCGCGCCTGCCGAGCTCGGCGAGCTCACGGCGGGCGAGGTCGGCTTCGTCGCGGGCAGCTTGAAGAACGTGCGCGATGTGCTCGTCGGCGATACCGTCACGAGTGCGAAGAATCCCGCGCCCGAGCCTTTGCCCGGCTACCGCGGCGTGACGCCGATGGTCTACTGCGGCCTCTACCCCGTGGACAGTGCCGACTACGACAATCTGAAGGACGCGCTCGAAAAGCTGCAGCTCAACGACGCGGCGCTGATCTTCGAGCCCGAGACGTCGATCGCTCTCGGCTTCGGCTACCGCTGCGGCTTCCTGGGGCTCCTGCACATGGACGTCATACAGGAGCGTCTTGAGCGCGAGTACGGCATGAAGCTCATCACGACGGCGCCGTCCGTCATCTACCACGTCCACAAGACGAACGGTGACATGCTGAAGGTCGACAACCCGTCGAAGCTGCCGCCGCCGACGGAGATCGACTTCATCGAGGAACCCTTCGTCAAGGCGACCGTCATCGTGCCGAAGGACTACGTCGGTCCCGTCATGGAGGTATCGCAGGAAAAGCGAGGCACCTTCGAGAGCATGGACTACCTCGACACGAACCGCGTCATGATCATCTACCACATTCCGCTGAGCGAGATTATCTATGATTACTTCGACCGTCTGAAGTCGACGACGCGCGGCTATGCCTCGCTCGACTACGAGCTCGCCGACTACCGGCAGTCGCGTCTCGTGAAGCTCGACATCCTCTTGAACGGTGATCCCGTCGACGCGCTCTCGACCATCGTCCATGCCGACCGCGCCGCGACGCGCGGCCGCCAGCTCGCGCAGAAGCTCAAGGAGATCATTCCGCAGCAGATGTTCGAGATTCCGATCCAGGCGGCCGTCGGCAACAAGATCATCGCGCGAGAGAACGTGCGTGCCATGCGTAAGGACGTGCTCGCCAAGTGCTACGGCGGCGACATATCGAGAAAGCGCAAGCTGCTCGAAAAGCAGAAGGAAGGCAAGAAGCGCATGAAGGCGGTCGGCAGCGTCGAGGTGCCGCAGGAAGCCTTCATGGCGATCTTGAAGATCGACTGATGGCGGCGAAGCCCCGTCTGTGGCAGAGAACGTGCCATGAAGCGGCGGGATTTGCCGAAAAGTGTGCGGAAAGAAAGAGGTGGCGGGATGGAATCGTTCGGCGTCTACGTCCACATTCCCTTCTGCCGCCGCAAGTGCTTCTACTGTGACTTCCCTTCCCAGGCGGGGGAAGAGGCGCTGATGTCCCGCTATAGAGAAGCCCTGTGCCGTGAGATTGCGGCACAGGGCTCTCTCTGTCTGCAGCAGGGGACGGCGCGCACCGTCTACATGGGCGGCGGCACGCCGACGTCGCTTCCTGCTGATGATCTTCTCGCCGTCGTCGCCTCTCTTCGCGAGAGCTTTCGACTGACGGGAGAAGAAGAGTTCACGGTCGAGGTGAATCCCGGCACGGTCGACACGCATCTTCTTTCGCGCCTGCGCGCGGCGGGCGTCAACCGTCTGAGTTTCGGCGTGCAGTCTTTTTCGGACACGCTCCTGCGGGCGATCGGCCGCATCCATACGGCACAGGAAGCGCAAGATGCCGTGCGCCTGGCGCAGGCGGCAGGCTTTCGCGTGAGCCTCGATCTCATGTACGGCCTGCCCGGGCAGACGCTCGCCGACCTTGAGGCGAGTGTGGCAAGGGCAGCGGCGCTCGTTGTCGGGCATATCTCCGTCTACGGACTGGCAGTCGAGGAAGGCACGCCGTTCGCGCGTATGGCAGACGAAGGAAGGCTCGACTTGCCGACGGATGAAGTGTGCGGCGACATGTACGACTACATCACGGCGGAGCTGCCGCGCCTCGGCTACCGCCGCTATGAGATCTCGAACTACGCGAAGAAGGGCGAAGAGAGCCGCCACAACCTCGCCTACTGGCAGGACGTGCCCTACATCGGCATCGGCGCAGCGGCACACTCGTATTGGCGCGGGCGGCGCATGGAAAACGAGGAGGATATCCGCCGCTACATCGCCTGCATCGAGGCGGGCGACTCGCCCGCACGCGAAGAAGAGCCCGCCTCGCGCGAGAGCCACATCGAAGAATTTGCCTTCCTCGCACTTCGCACGGTGGCAGGCATCGAAAAAAAGCGCTTCCGCGACACTTTCGCCTGCGATGTGCAGGAAGTCTACGGCGAAAAGCTCGCCCGCCTCAAGGCGGCAGATCTCGTGGAGGAAAATGCGGTGAGCATCCGGCTGACACAGCAGGGCATGAAGTTCGGCAACCGCGTTTTTGAAGAGTTTTTGTTGGAGAGGGACGAAGCATGACGAAGTGAGGCCGCCATGGCGGGCAATCTTAAGATTTCTTCTCGCATGTACGATACATAGTTTAAGAAGGAAAGGAGCGATTTCGATGGATATGAGCATAGCGGCGCTGTCGGTCAATATGAGCCAGGCGCGCTTTACGCAGCAGCTCGGCATCTCCGTCATGAAGATGGCGATGGATACGACGGAAGAAGCTGTGGGCGAGATGCTGGAAGAGCTCGGCGCCAGTCTCGACCCTGCGGTCGGCGGCAATGTTGATATTATGGCATGACAAGGAAGAGGATTTGGGGAAGTGCTGCGCCGCTGAACAGGACGGGAGAGGCTTGTTGTAGCTGGTGAGGTTTTTCCGACGGAAGAAGGATTTTCGTTGGGCAGCAAATTTTCTTATATGAAACAGATAGTCAAAAGTGGAACAAAACCATGAATGTGATTTGACGAACGATGCCCTGTGTCGTATAATAAACATAGAAAAGGTGCTACCGGCAGACGGTCAGCCCCCAAACTCATATGGAAGAGAATCCCCCGCTAAGTGGGTAGCTTGTGGCGGGGGATTCTTATTTTGCTTTTAATGCAACGATGCAAATCGTCACAAGGAAAACGAACGACAAAAAATCGTACAGTTCCATAAGCAGCGCCCCCTTTCAGGGGCTAAGAATCGACCGCCTACCGCCTAAGTAGCACTATGTATATTATAACACAGGATGCAGACAGATTGCCACGTTTAAGCACTTAAGGGATCACTGATAAATTCAGCCACCTATCTTCACACATCTGCGCTGTCCTCTCGTCGTTGACAAATCCTCGACGTAGCACCGCTACGCCTCCGGTTTGTCTCCTAGATAGATACAGCGCATCTGTGCAAATCTGGGCGACTTCATTTTATCAGCGCTTCCTAAAACTCCAAGGAGGAGAACAGGATCATGAAGAGCAAAAAAAGGTACGACAACAATCATTTGACAGGAAAGGTGGTGGCAGCGCTTTTCGCATCGAGCCTCTGCTGCGCGACGGCTCTGGCGGCGGATAATGCGGCGGATGAAGAGTCGGTAAACGACCTCGGCGCAACCGTCGTGACGGCGGAGCGCATACCGACGGAGCGCATGGATACGCCTGCCAACGTCACGGTCATCACGGCGAAGGAAATCGCCGCGAACCACTATGCGACCGTCGGCGAGGCGGTCGAGCATGTGAACGGCGTGACCGTCACGCGCATGGGCGGACAGCAGCAGGAATTGGTGCGTCTCAATGGGGATGGCCGAGTGCTTCTTCTTGTGGACGGAGAAAGGCTCAATAATGAGCAGGGGGCTTCTACAGGGCGTTCCAGTGTTGATCTCAATATGATTCCTTCGATGAAGAACATCCAGCGCATTGAGATCGTCAAGGGCGGCGCTTCGGCGCTTTACGGCAGCGATGCCGTGGGCGGCGTCATCAACATTATCACGAAGAAGGGCGTGAAGAACGAGACGACCGTCGACCTCAGCACGGGCTCGTGGAAGACGCACAGCATCGAGCTGACGAATCAGGGCACCGACGGCAACTACAGCTGGTTCGTGACGGGCGCCATGACGAACGGTGGCAACTTCGACTACAACTACAGAGGCTCGGGCTATACGATGAACAGCAGCGACTACCGCAACCGCAGCTTCTCCGTGCGCCTCGACGGCAAGATCGACGAGCGCAGCTCGGCGCATATCTACTACGGTCATCGCTCGGTCAATGCGGCGCAGTATAGCAGCACAGGAGCGTCATCCACATCGAGTGGTAAGCTGACGGAGGTGTTCAACAATGTTAGCGCTTCTTACCGCTTCAAGGAGGGTACGGCGGCGCCGGGCTTCCTGCGTGTCTTTAACAACTATAAGACCGCGACACAGGGCTCGGAGTTCAATGCGCTCCTCTGGGGTTTTGACTACCAGAACGGCTGGCAGCTCGATGATAAGAATACTTTGATTGCCGGTGCAGAGTGGCATCAGAGCGATTCCTCGAATGAAAGCGAAGGACACTATAAAGGTAAGGGCATTACCAATAAAGCACTCTACGTGCAGGACACGATGAAGCTCGGCAAACTGTCGTTTGTGCCCGGCGTGCGCGTCGACAATCACAGCATGTTCGGCACGCATTGGACACCGAAGGCAGCGCTGAACTATCGTCCCGATGATGCGACGCAGTTCTATGCTTCGTGGGGCAAGGTGTTCAAGGCGCCGACGGCAGACGATCTTTATTATTATGCTGATAATTCTGGACCGTGGGGAATATCGATAATGGAGGGAGACCCTAATCTGCAGCCGGAAACAGGTTGGACAGCCACGCTTGGTGTAAATCATAAATTTAATGAAAAGACGAGCATGGGGTTGAGCTATTTCCAGAGTCGCTTGAATGATGCGATTGAATGGGCGCAGGTCTCGACAGGACACTGGAAGCCGTCTAATATCAACCGCGAAAAGAAGCGCGGCATGGAGCTGTCCTTCCGTCAGCGTCTCGATGATGCCTGGAGCTATGATCTTGCCTATTCGTATATCCGTACGGAGAAGGATGAAGGTGCAGGGCGTGGCTTTGTATGGGACAATGGCAACAGTCAGCCGAACGGCTATCGCCTCGGCCTGCACTATGCGAAGGGGCCATGGCGGGCAAATATTCTCGGGCGCATGGGCTCGGGGCTTGCTGAATCCCGCTATATCAACAGCAGCTATGCTATCTGGGACTTCAATGTCAACTATGATATTGAAAAGAACATGACGGCGTACTTCCGCATCAACAACTTTACGAATGAGGAATATTATACGCGTGCTGCCTCATGGGGATCTTACTACCCCGGCACGGGTCGCTTCTACCAGGTCGGTCTTACCTGCTCATTCTAATGCTTTGCACGATGAATGGCGCCTCCCACGCGCACTTTTGTGGGAGACGCCTTTCTCGTATCAGCTATTATATTATCATTATTTATTGAGTCAAATCATTTAGGAGGATTTTTCATGGAAGCAATTATGACCGGTATAGAGTTTTTTCACAAGGGCGGTTCCATCATGTATGTGCTGCTCCTATGCTCGATCTTTGTCGTGACGATCGGCATCGAGCGCGCGATGTATTTCTCGCGCGCCGATACGGGACGCGCCTTCGCGCGCGACTTCTATCAGGCGATGGCGAACGAAGACTATGCAGGTGCGAGAAAGCTCGCGGAGGATCATCGAGGCGCGCTCGCCAACATTCTTTTCGGTGCGCTGAAGCTCGTGCGTAATGATGCTGCGCGCGTGTCGGCTTACATGGAGATTCAGTCGGGCATCGCGCTGTCGAAGCTCAGGAAGCGTCTCTACTACCTCAGCGTCATCGTGACGATGGCGCCGCTTCTGGGACTTCTCGGCACGATTAGCGGCATGATTTCGGCGTTTTCCGTGTTCAATCTTCAATCAGGACAGGCTACGGCGATCACGGGCGGCGTCGGCGAGGCTCTGATCGCGACCGCCATGGGTCTTTGCGTCGCCATCATCGCACTAGCCGTGCACGCGTACTTCACGCAGCGCATCGAGAGCATCGTCACGGACATGGAGCAGTGCTTCTCTCTCGTCGAGGGAGCAAAGGATGCGCTTTCCTCCTCTGAGGGGGCGGCGCGATGAGGCTCAGAGACAGAAAGGGCTTCGATAAGCCCGAAATCATCATCATCCCGATGATCGACATCATGTTTTTCCTGCTCGTGTTCTTCATGCTCAGCACGCTCTACATGGTGAACCTCAAGACCGTCGACGTCAATATGCCGAAGGCGGCGAACGTGGAGACGCAGATGCATGTGACGTATGTCGTCACGATGAAAAAGGACGGCAGCCTCTTCCTCGAAGATCAGCCCATTGCGGAAAAGGTGCTCTTAGAGCGCGCCAAGGCGGAGAACGCGAGGAACGGCAACTTCTCGCTCGTCCTGCGCGCCGATCAGGACATCGACTACGGCATGGTCTACGCGCTTTTGGACAAGTTCAAGGGAGCGGGCATCACGCGCTTCGGGCTTGCCGGCGAAAGTGCAGGGGGCAATTGACGCATGGAAAACACGAGGGATAAATATAAAGCGCTCCTCGCTTCTCTCGGCGTGCATCTCATCATCTTCTTCATCGCGGCGGCTTTCGGCGTATTTTCTATGGCAGCCGTGAAGGAGGCGCACGACAACATCGACGTCGTCGTCTACGATGAAACGCCGGACGAGGGCAGCGAGGGCGGCGGCTCGCCGCCGCAGGTCGAGGCGGCGCCTGCTGTCGATGAGGTCGTGATTCCCGATAAGACGCTGCCGCCGCTTGATACGCCGCCGGAGCCGCAGGAAAAGCCGAGCCAGAAGCGCGAAGCGCGCGCGGGCAATCCCATGGGGCAGGGCGGTGAAGGAACGGGCGCAGGAACCGGCAGCGGCGACGGCAAGGGGCCGGGCACGGGCGGCAAGGGCACGGGCGTAAGCA
>ERZ772957.2279-NODE-2279-length-11214-cov-18.461421_pt1 | contig 11214 bp, 11 predicted proteins | sample MGYA00580682_ERZ772957 | MGnify/ENA primary metagenome ERZ772957 (study PRJEB29015, sample SAMEA2737921) | human oral metagenome | biome: human oral; feature: human-associated habitat; material: dental | place: China | collected 2025 ...
CCACCGGACCGGGCCCACCGGGCTTGGCTCGGGGTGCTGGCCGCCTACCAGACCGAGCCCACCGGGCTCGGCTCGGGGTGCCGGCCAGCCCGTCAGGTCGGGTCTACCAGGCCCGCCCACCAGACCAGGCCCACCAGGCCCGGGGTACCGGACCGGCTCAGGCCTTCGGCTCGGCCTCGATAATGGGCTGGGCCGCCTTGGAGTGCACCACCTCGATCTTGCGGGGCTTGGCCTCCTCCGCCACGGGGATCGTCAGCGTGAGCACGCCGTCGGTGTAGGTGGCGGAGATGCGGTCCAGCGCCAGGCCGTAGCCCAGCGTGAGCTGGCGGGCGAAGGTGCCCGAGGGACGCTCGTGGGCGAGCCACTGGACCCCGTCCTCGTCGCGGGCGGGGCGCTCGGCGCGCACGGTGAGGGTCCGGTCCTCCACGTCCACGTCGATCGTGGCGGGGTCGACGCCGGGCAGGTCGATGTGGGCCACGAAGGACTCGCCCTTGCGGTACAGGTCCAGCGGCATGCCCACGGACGCGGGGGTGCGCACCAGGCCGTTGGTGAGCCAGCGGTCCAGGTCGCGGAAGGGATCGAAGGACGACGGTGTTGCCATGTCAACCACCTCCTGTGGTCACGGTCCCGGAGCCTCCGGGAGCCGGGCGGGAGGGGCGCGCCTCGCGCCCTTCCCGGACACCTCGATTCTGGCACTCTCGACCCGAGAGTGCTAAGAGGCATCGCCCAGGGTGAAAAAATAGAGCATCGAAGTGTGACCTGGGACCATGATCCGCTTCCAGGATCGGCCGATCCGTGGAACAATGAGCCCTGCACCACTGACTCACCATTCTTCAGGAGGCATCTAGTGGCCATCGCAACCCCGGAGTCCTACGCGGACATGCTTGACCGCGCCAAGGCTGGCAAGTACGCCATCCCCGCGATCAACGTCACGAGCTCCCAGACCCTCTCCGCTGCCCTCAAGGGCTTCGCCGACGCCGAGTCTGACGGTATCGTCCAGATCTCCAACGGCGGCGCCGCCTACTGGTCCGGCTCCTCCCGCCTGGACCGCGTCACTGGTTCCCTCGCCTTCGCCGCCTACGCCCGCGCCGTCGGTGACCTCTACCCCGGCATCGTGGGCCTCCACACGGACCACTGCCCCAAGAAGTTCCTTGACTGCTGGATCCACCCGCTGCTGGAGATCGAGGCCGAGCAGGTCAAGCGCGGCGAGCTGCCGGTGTTCCAGTCCCACATGTGGGACGGCTCGGCGGAGTCCCTGGACGACAACATTGAGATCGCCGTGGACATGCTCAAGCGCTCCCGCGCGGCCCACACCGTCCTCGAGATCGAGATCGGCGCTGTCGGCGGCGAGGAGGACGGCATCAAGGGTGAGGAGAACGCCAGTCTCTACACCACTGCCGACGACGCCTACCGCGCCATCGAGGCCCTGGGCCTGGGCGAGAACGGCCGTTACATCACGGCGCTGACCTTCGGCAACGTGCACGGCTCCTACAAGCCCGGTCACGTCAAGCTGCGCCCGGAGATCCTGGGCGAGATCCAGGCGGACGTCGCCAAGCGCCTCGGCGACCGCCTCCAGACCAAGGTCGGGGTCAAGGACTCGCCGTTCGACCTGGTCATGCACGGCGGCTCCGGCTCCACCGACGAGGAGATCGCCACCGCGGTGCGCAACGGCGTCATCAAGATGAACGTCGACACCGACACCCAGTACGCCTTCACCCGCCCGATCGCGGACTGGATGTACCGCAACTACGACGGCGTCCTGAAGGTCGACGGTGAGGTCGGCTCCAAGAAGAAGTACGACCCCCGCGCCTGGGGCAAGGCTGCTGAGGAGGGCATGGCCGCCCGCGTGGTCGAGGCCTGTGAGCGCCTCGGCTCGGTCGGCTCCGCCAAGCGCTGAGCAGCTGCCCGCAAGGGGCGGTACCGCCGCGGCCCTAGGGGTCGCGAGCCACACGGTCGGCCCGGTCTCACGCTGGTGGGGCCGGGCCGACCTGATCCCGATCGTTACCAAACTGTGTCTTGCGCGGGAGCGTTCTGCATGAGATACTGAAATGGATGTATAGCTATCCCCGATAGAGGGTCTCATGACTTATAGGTACATCCACATCCCCTCCCTTTCCTCCCTTGTCTCCCTCGTCCTGGTCGTGCTCCTCACGGTTGGTGCCACCTCCCCGTCGTTGCCGGACGGTGAGGTCCCCCTGGGTGGAGGTGGGGCACTGACCTGCCGGTTCTTCCCCTGGCTGTGGTGGTGCCAGGTATGAGTGCCGGGCAGGTGCCTGGCATTGGTGGCCAGCTCCCTCTGCGGCGTCAGGCAGAGCGGATCCTCGCTCGTCGGGAGGTGGTCCCGGCGGGGGCGGCGCTGGCCCTCCTGGTCCTGGACTGGATTCCGCCAGGTGTCCAGAGGCCGTCAGGGCTCACTCTTCTCGCCTCAGTTGTTATAGCGGTCTGCGTGGGGCTCTCGGGCTGGTACCCACGGCTTGCGGGCGGTGCCGCCCTGGTGGTGACGGCGGTGGTGAACGCTCTTCCCAGCGACGTCGCCGTGCTGACGGCGCCGGCAATCGGCTCGGTCCTGGTGATCGGCGGCTGGGTGGCACGTCGCTGGAACCTGGCCGTACTCGTAGCGGGCACGGCCCTGCTGGCTGGCTCAGTCATAGGTGGTGACCCCGACCGTGTCAGGTCCTTCGTGGCGTGGTCCTTCCAGATCGTCGTGGGGGTCGGGGTCGGGCTGGTAGTTCGTCTTTATAAGGACCGCCTACAGGTGGCCGACGAGCAGGTCGGGTACTGGCGTCTCAGGGTGGAGGCCGAGGACTCCCGGGTGCGCTCGGTCCTGGCCGCGCAGCTCCATGACTCGGTGGTGTCCTGTCTGGCCCGGATCGTGGTGAACACGGAGTACCTGATCCGCGAGCCGTCTAGGGGCCGCACGCAGGTGTGCGAGGAGCAGATCCTGGCCGACGCCCAGAGCGCGATGCGGCAGATCCGCCAGATCATTCACGCGAGCACCCCGGCGGCTGAGGCGGTCCGAGACGACGGGTCCTGGGTGGCGGTCCTGAAGGAGTACAGGACGCTCCTGGCCGCTGCCGGCCTTGAGCTCCGCCCCTCAGTCCCCTCGGAGCAGGAGCTGGCTGAGGTGCTTGACGGTCCCCGCCTGTCGGTACTGGCGGTGGCGCTGAGGGAGGGCTGCCTCAACGCCTTGAAGTACGCCGGACGAGGGACGTCGGTGAGGGTCCAGGTGGTGCTTGACCCGGACCAGGTCGAGCTCATGGTCAGGTCTACGACGGCCCCGTCGGGCACGCCTGAGGAGGCCTGGCGCAGGGGGCTGGAAGGTGGCATGGGCCTGACCATGCTGACGCGCCGGGCTGAGCAGGTCGGAGGCTACGTCAGCTACGGGCCCCTGAAGGACGACTGGCTGCTTGGAGTCGCCCTGCCGTACCCCGCGGCAGGGGTAGGAACAGATCACGGCACCGACGAGGTGCCGCTAGACAAGGAGAAAGAACATGACTGAGAACACTGGTGCTGCCTCGGAGAAGAAGGAGCCGGTCCGCGTACTCCTGGCTGATGATGACGAGGGGTACCGCCGTCAGCTCAGCAGCCTCCTCGGCACCGTCCCCTACATTGACGTGGTCGCTGTGGCTGGAGACGGTCGTGAGGCTCTTAATGCGCTGGAGAAGTGTCAGGTAGACGTGGCACTTGTAGATATTGCTATGCCATCTATGGATGGCGTTGAGGTGACCAAGGTCATAACTGAGCGTTATCCGGATACGAAGGTCGTCATCCTCTCGGGGCTGGTGCCCGAGGACTACATGGAGAAGGTCCTGGCCACCGAGACGATGGGGTTCCTGACCAAGGACATGGGAGTGGACGACATCGCCAGGGGTCTGCGTGCAGCCTCCCAGGGGCAGCAGGTGCTTGGCCCCGAGCCGACGAGGCTCCTGGTGGAGGGCTACCGGCGGCAGGCCCGGTTCCGGGAGGAGAACGCGGACTTCCTCGAGGGCGTGAGGAAGCTGCCGAAGCGCCAGCGAATGGTGTACGACATGCTGGTCCTCCACGCGCCCTGCACGGACAAGGAGATCGCGCAGGCCATTGGGTATGCCAGGACGACCGTACGTGACGACCTGGTAGAGATCCGGCGCCGATTGGGCTGCCGTACTCGTGTCGAGATCATCCAGAAGACTGCCCTGCTTGGGTCACGGTGAAACTACCTACATTTGTCGGTAGCGGATCTCACGCTGCGTGTGCCATCCTGGACTCAGGTCGCAGGAGCGACCGTCATGATTTTGGAGGACGAACATGTTGTTCAGGAAGAAGCTTCTTGCCGCTATCGCCTCGGCACTGGTGATCGTGGGGATCCCCGGCGCCGCTCAGGCGTCAGAGTCGGACGTTTCTAACTCATTCAGTGCGGACGTGACGCCAGCAATGACAAACCTTAGGTGCACTTCGTCGAGGTTTATCACTCTTGCCAATGGCTGGCCCGCGGCTTCGCCTACAGACCGTAGCGGGAGCCGCTATTGCTGGCTCGCGATTAGTGACCTCCACAACAATGCAGTCACCGTTCTCCAGTTTAACCTGAATTCGGCTGAAGGTATGAGCGTTGACGTTGACGGATACTATGGTCGAGGAACGCGCTGGGCGGTCATGCAGGTTCAGCGAAGGTATAACTTGACGCAGGACGGTGAGTATGGCGCAAAGACCGGTCATAGGATGCGCTGGCGTGCAGTAAACGGGTCTGTGTCGCGTTGGGCTTGAGTCTTAAGGGTGCGCGGAGGCCTGCTTCCGCGCACCCTTGAGATTATCTGGGAGGCACATCGAGTGCCCTATAGCTGTGTGTCGTTGTGGTCTTTGTGCAGTTAGGCAAACATTTGCTTATGTGAGCACACCTGTTTTCAGAGAGGTTGGCATGGTTAATTATTGTTCCCGTCTACGTCCCGGACTCACTGGTGTTGCGTGTCTGCTAATATTTCTAGGAGCGTGTTCCCAGGGGTCTATTTCCGGAAATCAGGACTCTCCAGGCGTTGATAATACCTCCGAGGTGGCAGGATCTGAGGCGGAGGTGGTGAAGGACCAGTCTCAGTGGACTCTGCCTACTGACCCCTACTATGGTGGGCAAATTTTGGCTCTGACTTCTCAGGCCGAGGAGACCGTTGTCAAGAACTGCATGGTCAAGGCGGGGTTCTCTGACTATCGTGTGCGTATGGATGCTTCGGCGCCAGCGCCCGCCAACCTTGCTGGTGACGGTATCTCCGTTCTCTTTAACGAGACCACTGCGAAGCAGTTTGGATACCGTCGGGCTCCCGATCCGAGGGATCTTCTGGAGGCGGAGATTGAGGCTTCTGGGGGTGACCTTTTTAGTGGAAAGAGCAATGAGTTCTTTGACCAATTGGACATCTGCAACCTAGAGGGGCAGGCCGCAGTGGCAGGGGTGAGCGTCGATGAGTTCAAGGCGAGCCATCAAGAGTCGACAGGATCGGCAGATGCGGTTCAAGAGAATCCTGCGTCCATCGGGTCCCAGCTCAATCGGCTTGGTGTGGATCTTAATTCTCCTGAGTTGAGTGCGGCGGCTGCGTCGTGGCGTGAGTGCATGGTACCTCTGGGTATCTCTGACCTGCCGGACCGCCCCTGGAACGCGGGTTCCACGAGAGAGCTTCCTGAGTCTCTCCGGGACAAGTGGGGTTGGAAGCCGACGGGTAAACCCTCTGCCGATGAGATCGCCACGGCGAGTGCTGACGCCGCGTGCCGGGCCTCATCGGGGTGGACCGACACCCTCTACCAGCAGGAGTGGGACACGCATCAGGCCTTCGTGGACGCCCACCGTGCCGAGCTGGCACCTGTCCTAGCCGAGCATCAGGCCGAGGCCGCCCGCGCCCGGGAGATCATAGCCAAGGGAGGAGCATAAGGTAGAACGAGTAAGAGGACCCAGAGCTCCACCATGAGGTGCCTTACGTGGCACCTCATGGTTGGTTGCTACGGAGTCGAGTCATTTCCGCGCATCTAGATGGGTCAGGAGGCTCGTCAAAAGTCGAGTCATCCTGGTGCGCTCACACGTAAGAGGTGTATGATCCTTTGTAGGAGGTACCGCATCGCGACCATCTCACACGTCGTAGCGCCCTAGCAGCGAGGGCGACTGCGACTGTGGCGACGGGAGGCCCGGTGCAGATTCGGGGCTTCAGGAAGGTACCTCGCAGTCTCGGGTATCGTCTATAACGGTTTGCGTCCCAGAGAGCAATAGTATTGACGACCATAATGCTTTATGTTCCTGAACCGTTCGACGTACTTATTCATGAGGAGAACAGACAATGACCGGCAGTCGCTCGTCCCTGCGTTCTATTAGTGCTGCCATGCTGGGTGTGATTGTGGTCCTGGGGGCGTGCTCCCAGGGAGGGGAGACGAGCGGTCAGGGGGCTTCGGTGCCGCCTGGTGGGCAGGTCGCCTCCACGGGTAGTTCTGCTGTGGAGGGCGTTGGGGCCGAGGTCACGAAGGACCAGTCTCATTGGACTCTTCCCACTGACCCCTATTACGGTGGGCAGACTATGGCCTTGAGCCTTCAGGCATGGGATATCGTGGTCAGGAACTGTATGGTCAAGGCCGGGTTCTCTGACTATCGAGTGGGCATGGATGCCTCTGCCCCGCTGCCCGCCAACCTTGCTGGTGACGGCATCTCCACCTTCTTTAACGAGACCACTGCCAGCCAGTTCGGGTATCGGCGCGCTCCTGACCCAAGGAATGTTTTAGAGGCGGAGATTGAGGCCGCTGGACCTGGAGGTCTCTTCGCCAGCAAGGACAAGGAGTTCCATAAACAAATGGACGTTTGTGATATGGGAGGACGGGCTGCCGTGGCGGGGGTAAGTGTGGAAGAGTTTAAGGAGAGGTCCAACAAGTTGGCCGATGACGTCCAGGAAGATCTTTCCTCAATTGGCTCGCAGCTCAATCGACTTGCTGTGGACCTTAATTCGCCTGAGTTGAGTGCGGCGGCTGCGTCGTGGCGTGAGTGCATGGCGCCCCTGGGGATCTCTGACCTGCCGGACCGTCCCTGGGACGCAGGGTCTATGGGTCTTCCTGAGTCCCTTCGGGACAAGTGGGGCTGGAGGCCGACAGGTAAGCCTTCTGCCGATGAGATCGCTACGGCGAGTGCTGACGCCGCCTGTCGGGCCTCCTCGGGGTGGACCGACACCCTCTACCAGCAGGAGTGGGACACGCATCAGGCCTTCGTGGACGCCCACCGCGCCGAGCTGGCACCTGTCCTAGCCGAGCACCAGGCCGAGGCCGCCCGCGCCCGCGAGATCATAGCCAAGGGAGGGGTGTAAGACTATTATGGGATCTCGTATTATGGGAGCCTCGCACCGTCGTGTTAACAGGAGGACGTCTGTGACGGTTGAGAAAGAATGTCTGACACGGATGCAAGGTACTCGACTGGCCGGGCTAGGCTGCTTGGTCGCTCTGGCTCTTGTCTGCACAATGGTTGGTTCCTGCTCTACCGCGGTGGATGGCGGTGTGGCGTCATCCACCGAAGGGGCTAGTTATGGCGCGTCGGTGGAGCCTAGTTCGTCGTCTGGTGGGGAAGATTCGCTGGGGGTCACTAAGGACATTAGTACCTGGGCTCTCCCTTTTGATATGATCTTCGATCAGGAGCTCTCAAGGCTGCAGGTGCATTTGGTACACGTGTGGACAGACGAGTGCATGCTGGAGCATGGGTTCCCGGACTACGAGATCCTGTCCTCGGTCGATGTCCCCTACCCGGAGACCAACCCGACCGGCGGGTCGGCGTTGTTCAATACTGCGATCGCACAGAAGTACGGTTACCGTAAGGCCCCGGATCCGGGTTACCGTTACAGTTCGGGTGGTGTCGAGAACAGAGATCGTTCCTACTACGAGGACAAGTCGCAGGCGTTTAAGGATCAGATGTATACTTGCGTGAACGAGGCAAATGTGCGTGAAAACGGTCCTATTCCAACGGGGGAGCCTGTTGCGAGCAAGCCTGGGTCCTATGAGTACGAGCTCAACCAGTTTGGGATCAGTAACTCCGACCCTGCCCTGGCCGCTCAAGCTAAGGCCTGGGTGGAGTGCATGGCGCCACAGGGTATTAGTGACCTGCCCAGTGCCCCCTGGATGCTGCAGAACTATGGTGATATGCCTGAGTCGCTCAAGGAGCGTTGGGACTGGTGGCCCCTGGGGGATGCCAGTGCCGATGAGATCCAGGTGGCGACTTTTGACGCCGGGTGCCGTGAGTCCTCGGGGTGGAACCAGGCCCTGTACGACCTGACCTGGGACCGCCAGGTTGCCTTCATTGCCGCCCACCGTGCTGACGTGCAGCGCGCCCTTGACGCCCACGCCGCCGAGAAGACCCGCCTACGCGATCTACTGTCCCAGGCTGCCAACGGGACAGAAGAAGGAGACAAGCAATGACTGACGGTCGCTCACCCCTGCGTTCCATCTGTGCTGTCGTGCTGGGTATGACCATGTTCCTGGGGGCGTGCTCCCAGGGAGGGAAGACAAGCGGGCAAGGGGCCTCGGCGCCGCCTGACGGGCAAACCTCGCCATCTACAGTTGCAGCTTCTAGCGCCGTCACGACGACAGGGGCCGAGGTGACGAAGGACCAGTCTCACTGGACCCTTCCCACTGACCCCTACTATGGTGGGCAGACTATGGCCTTGACCCTTCAAGCCGAAAGTACTGTAGCCAGGAACTGCATGGTCAAGGCGGGGTTCTCTGACTATCGTGTGCGCATGGATGCTTCGGCCCCGCCGCCCGCCAACCTTGCTGGTGACGGCATCTCCACCTTCTTTAACGAGACCACTGCCAGCCAGTTCGGATACCATCAGGCCCCTGATCCTCGGGATCTTCTGAGGGACGAGGTCGAGGCCGCTGGAGGCAGTCTTTACGCCGGAAGAGGTGACGGGTTCCTTGACCAGCTAAGTATCTGTAACCTGGAGGGGCAGGCTGCTGTGGCGGGGGTAAGCGTGGAGGAGTTTAAGGAGCGGTTCAATAAGTCGGTTGAGGGCGCTCAGGCTGATCCTTCCTCTATTAGTTCCCAGCTTAACCGGCTGGGAACAGACCGTACCTCTCCTGAGTTGAGTGCGGCGGCTGCGTCGTGGCGTGAGTGCATGGCGCCCCTGGGTATCTCTGACTTGCCGGACCGTCCCTGGGACGCGGGTTCCACGGGAGGACTTCCTGAGTCCCTTCGGGACAAGTGGGGCTGGAGGCCGACGGGTAAGCCTTCTGCCGATGAGATCGCTACGGCGAGTGCTGACGCCGCGTGTCGGGCCTCCTCGGGGTGGACCGATACCCTCTACCAGCAGGAGTGGGATACGCGCCAGGCCTTCGTGGACGCCCATCGCGCCGAGCTGGCACCTGTCCTAGCCGAGCACCAGGCTGAGGCCGCCCGCGCCCGCGAGATTATCGCCAAGGGAGGTGTCTGAGCTCCACCTGCCTACCGCCCCCGTAATCCCCGTGGAATTTCCCTTACCTCACCCCTAGGACCCAGTATGCGTCTCATCCGAACCTCTCGCTCCGATTCCTCAGCCACTCGTGAGAAAGGCGTCAGGGCGCGCTGGTGGTGGGCGGTACTGGCCGTGGTCGCCGCCGTCGGACTCGTTGCCGGGACCTGGGCACTGGCCTCCCGCTTCGAGTCCCCGGCACAGCGCGAGGCAGCCGCCGCACCGCCCTCCGCCAATGCCGTCGTGGTGGAGGTGACTCGTGGTGACCTGAAGGAGCAGACCACCGTCATGGCCTCTGCTGAGGCCAGCGGGGCCCGCAGCCTGCCCCTTCCACGCCCCAACGGGACCGCAGTGGTCACCGCTACCGGGGTGAACGTGGGCGAGGACCTCAGCAGCGGCCAGGTGGTGACCTGGGTCAATGACCGGCCGGTGTTCGCCCTGGCTGGTACCTTCCCCATGTACCGGGACATTGGTGAGGGGGACTCCGGTGCGGACGTGACCATGGTCCAGGAGGCCCTGAGGGACCTGGGCTACAACATCACGGCCACCGGCAGCTTTGGGCCGCTGACCGCCTCCTGCATCCAGAGCCTCTACCAGAAGGTCGGCTCCCAGGCCCCGACGCGCCCGGCTGCCTCCGGTGACGGCCCCGGGGACTCCTCCTCAGCACAAGGCGGGGCCGACAAGGACGACGGGACCCCCGCGCCTGCCGCGGCCCCGGCCACCAAGGCCGCCGCGCAGATCATGCTGCCGGCCTCAGAGGTCATGGTGCTCTCAGGCCTGCCCTCCAAGGTCGCCCAGGTCCCCGACGTGGGCACGGTCCTGACGGACAGCAGCGCCACCCTGGGACTGTCTAGCTCCACTATGACCTTGACTGCGCCGGTCCCCGGTAACATGGCCGCCCGCCTGGGGAGCGGCAAGGTCTCGGGGACAGCCGTCCTGGACGGTACCAGCGTGCCGGTCAAGGTGGCCTCAGTGGACGAGAAGAAGCCGGACTCCACCGGTCAGGGCGGTGAGGGGGCAGGCAGCCCGGGCAAGGAGGGCTCCCGCGACTCCGGGGGAGGGGCAGGCGGCTCAGGATCCGTGGCCTCCCTGATGCCCACCAGCGGGGAGATCCCCGCCTCCTGGGCCGGACGCAAGGACGTGCTGGTCACCCTGAACCTGACCGCCCCCCTGACCGGTGTCCTCACCGTGCCCCAGCGTGCCATTGCCACAGACGCTCAAGGCTCCTCCAGCGTCCTGGTCCAAGGGGCCGACGGGGGCTTCACCCAGGTGACGGTGACCGTCTCCGGCTGCGTGGCCGGCACCTGCGCACTGGCTGAGCCCGAGGCCGGCAGCGTCCTGACTGAGGGCGCCAAGGTGAGGGTGGACCGCTAATGGCCACCCTCACCCTGGAGCACGTGTCTAGGACCTACCGGGGCGCCTCACCCGTGGAGGCCCTCAAGGACGTGTCCCTGACGATCAGCCAGGGGGAGTACGTCGCTATTGAGGGGCCCTCCGGCTCGGGCAAGTCCACCCTGCTCAACCAGCTCGCCCTGCTGGACGTACCCACCGAGGGGGAGTACCTCATTGACTCCCACCCCACCACCGGCCTGTCCGACGCCGGGCGGGCCCGCCTGCGCAGCGCCACCTTCGCCTTTATCTTCCAGTCCTTCCACCTGCTGGAGGGACGCAGCGTGCTGGACAACGTGGCCCTGGGCACCCTGTACCGGGGCCTGGCCGCCTCCCGCCGCCGGGAGCTGGCCCGTCAGGCCCTGGAGGTCGTAGGCCTGGCCGCCAAGGCCGGGGAGCG
>ERZ772957.2292-NODE-2292-length-11179-cov-4.656778_pt1 | contig 11179 bp, 11 predicted proteins | sample MGYA00580682_ERZ772957 | MGnify/ENA primary metagenome ERZ772957 (study PRJEB29015, sample SAMEA2737921) | human oral metagenome | biome: human oral; feature: human-associated habitat; material: dental | place: China | collected 2025 ...
TACGGATAACCGCCTCCCCGTAGGGGCTTTCCGCTGTGCGGAAAGCTGCGCGGATATTTTCTATCAACTTGAGATAGGCCTCGGCAGAACCGCAACGGTTCATCGCCCTGATGATGGGATCGGAGCCGGACTGAAAGGGTATGTCAAAGTAGGGGAGAAAACGGGAGTCGGCAGTCATAATGGGCAGTATATCAAGCGGGAAGTGATCGGGGTGGATATAAAGCAACCGCACGCTGAACTTTCCTGTGATACCGGAAATAGCGTGTAAAAGCTGCGCTAATCCCGAAACTTCCTGCGGTGCCGCAGCTTCGTATACGGCGAGGTCTTGGCCGATAAGGTTGAACTCTTTATATCCTTTTTGCACGAACTCCCGTATTTCGTTGACGATGCCGTCCATAGGGCGGCTTCTTACCGCGCCGCGTATCAGCGGTATTGCACAGAATGAGCAACAGTTATTACAGCCTTCGGTAATTTTGATAAAGGCTGAGCGTGGAAAGTTGAGCAGTTCGGGGCGCGGCCCGCAGCATACGCCTCGTTGCGCCGGTTTGAGGAACGGACGGCCATGCACGGCAGGCTGTACCGGTTGGTAACGTTTAAAAGTTTGCGCCGCGGGATGAGGTGAGATAGAAGGGGCTGTTACTGCAATCGTGTTTTTATTGCCGGATACCGCCGGCCGATCGTTTGCCGGTAGTAGTTCAGCCTGCAGCGTATCCGGAAAAAGCCGATCGATAAGTACGGGAAGTTGCGATAGGTCTCCGTTGCCGAAAAAGGCATCGGCTTCTTCAAAGCCGGTTTTAAAGATGTCGCCATACCGTTCCGCCAAACAACCTGCCAGCAAAATTTTTGCCTGAGGATAGGCTGCTCGGGCGGTTATAACGGCTTCAATCGATTCCCGTTTTGCCGGTTCGATAAAGCCGCAGGAATTAATAATGATGAGATCGGCTTTTTCGGGTTCGGCGGTTTTTTGCCAGCCGTTATCGGTTAAGATACCGATGAGCAGCTCTCCGTCTACCTGATTTTTAGCGCACCCATGCTGATCAAGGAAGAAACGCCTAGTCAACGTCCATTACCACAAATGCATAACGCCCCGTTTCATCGTCCTTGATCCATTTTAAATCCTTAACGATAACTTCGCCCGGTCGGCTGACTTCTATATCAATGGTCTTTCCGCCTGCAATAATTTGCATCTTAACGGCGTTTCCGTTTGACGCCCAGATACGGATACCGTTATTTGCCTGAACCGTCAGCTGTTCCGATTTTTGGTAGTACCGTTCGTCTCGGTTGGCTCTATCCTGTTCATAACGGAAGAGGCAATAGCTTCGGAATGTTGCATTTAAGGTTACCGGATATGCGGAGCCGGCGTCGAACAGCACCTTGTATTTTGCAGATTCGGGCCGAGCCGCCTGATCGGGAATTTTTATAGTAGATGCTTCTGCGGGAGCCGTTTCCGAGAATCCTGTGGTGAGTATTTCTACCAAAGCGCCCTTTGATTCATCGGATGTGTCAATATCTTCAACGGAGATTTTTATATCGCCGGTAACATCGCCGTTAAGGTCAAGCACAAGACTTTGACCTAATGCAATGATCTGCGTTCCGATATCCGTTGCGAGGTATAATTCGGGGGCGATTTTTTCGACTTTTAGTTGATATTCTTTTTCGCCGATCGGAAGCGTAACGGTATCGCCGGTAAACAGCCGTTTTTCAAATATCTCTTGTGAAAGAGTGTAGGAAGCATTTTCTTTTTTCTCAATAATTTTTGTTTGTCTAACCGGCTGTGCAGGTTTGTCTTTCATTGCCGTACCGATTTTGGTAATCATTATTTTGCCGATAAAAAATACTGCTATTAAAAGAATAACCATACCGGCGCCGATAAAAACGCCGCGGGGAATAGTAAACTGCTTTTGCGGGATAAGTTTTTCGGGCGGTACGGCCGTTTCTTGTATCTTTGCCTGTTTATACAGTGTAACGCATTCATTCGGATTTAAGCCGAGGTATTCCGCATAATTCCGTAAAAAACCGACAACATAAGGTTCTCCGGGAAACACCTCATACATACCGGTTTCAAGCGCCTCTAAATACCGGCGTGCAATATTCGTTTCGCGTGAAGCCTGCTCAAGGCTTATCTGTTTTTCATTACGTGCTTTTTCTAACACATTGCCTATATCCTGCATCTATTCCTTCCTAGAGTCCTCTTATTGCGGCGGGATCTGCCGTTCCGTTATTCTTCAAATAAAAAATTGTTCAGCATATCCGCATTAGGCGGTATATCATATAAAAAGCGGGAATCCGGAATCCCCGTGTTTAATCGGTAGACTGAAAAGTCGAATGTGATCTTGCTGCCGGAAATAGGCCATGCTTCAATCCGTCTAATCAGTTTCGTTTCAGGTGAGACCAAAAGCCGGATGTTTCTGAATGTTTCCGACGCGGAACGCCGATTGAGCGCAAGTACGACAACTTGTTCGGACGAACCTTCTTCCAACGGCTGAGGCGCGGCTCCCGTTTCATAAGCAATGGTGTATGAGCGTTTCAATAACGAGAGGCCTTGAGGCGTTGCAAGGTTGGCAGCGCCCGCTGAGGAGTCTTTTTCGATCGTTTGATTTAAAACCATCCGGTACGAGGGAACATAAATGGTTAACGTATCGCCGGTAAAAAGGATAACCTGCTCATTCGGTCTGGTAAAGTCGATACGCAGCCGATTCGGCCGTTTAAAGTATACCGTCGCTTCCATTGTCTGCACCCTTGAGCCGGAACCGGTTGAAACGGTGAGATTGGCCGTGTAATCGGAGAGTGCGGCGTACTGTTCCGACATCCCTGCAAAAAATATGCTTGCGGTGGTAATGGATTGACCGAATGCTGTTATGTAGAAACCGAATATAACGGCGGTAAAAATGATCGTTTTTTTCATCCGCTTAGTAAAGCAGAAATGAACGATAAAGTCAATATTTGAGGGATTTCCCGCAGGTAAACGCATCAGGTCGTTTTTTAGTAACCCCGCGAAAAAAATTGAAACTATTCGACCAGAACTGCCAAGGATGGCAGTAGTTCCATACAGCAGCGATGTTTTGTGCGTACACAAAACTCGCCTTCAACTGTTGTACACGGATGTACAACAGTTGAAGATGGTTCAAATGGTCTCACAGTCTCAATTTTTTTGCGGTCTTTATCTACTCTACCTAATGCGTTTACCTGCCTGCCCCAAAAAATGTGCAAAATTTTGCACAGAGAGGCGGTACCCGTGCCGGAGCGTACATGCGAAACATGAAGTTCTGTGCACAAGCTGCGTTGAGGGGGCTTGTTCGAACATTCGAGGGTTTTATCGAATGCGGCATCCTAATTTCGATGTTTAGGCAACGGAGTAGATGCGTACTTCAGGCTTGCAGCAGCGAAATAATGCGCCTCGAACAAAATATAAGAATGGTATATAATAGAGCGTAGCTATACGATAACGAGGTAATTATTATGGGAAGATATAGAGCAATATATACCGAAAATCAAAATGGTGACGGATATGAGGCTGAAAAAAATAAAGCGGAAAAAATACGGCTGCGCAGAAAACTGATAGCCGTAGTTAGTTGTATGCTGATTATAGGTATTGCCGTACAAAGCCGATTTGCAGTCAAAGCCGTAAAAAGAATGGTTTGTGAACAAGCAGAAACAGCTCTGGTTGATAAAACGGAAGCGGTCGCTGATATGTTAGATAAAGAAACTACCGCTTTTTTTCAATATGTCGAAGTGCTGGCACATTCGCCGGTGCTTAATGATAGATCTATTCCCAATAGTAAGAAAGCAAAGATAGTGTATGAACAAGTTGCTTTTAACGATGCAATCCGTGGAATAGTGTTTTGTGGTATGGATGGGCACGGCTTTATAAATAGCGGTGAACGAGTATCTGCTTTAAACGAAGAATGGTTTAGCGTAGCGGCAAGTGGGAAATATTTCGTTTCAGAACTGACTGTTTTTTCATCCATAAATACCGTATCGTTTATCTTTGCGGTTCCTATCTACGTGGGTGATAAAATTGCCGGCGTACTCAGTATGATTGTTTCATCGGATTTTTTCTCGGAAAAAATCGAATCCATAACAGTAGGACATACCGGCTATTGTTCCATACTCGGTTCAACGGGAATAATAATCGCCGACAGGGATCAACATTTTGTAGAAAATAAGTACAATATCATATCGGAAGCAGCAGCAGATGAAAGTCTTGCATCTTTTAAGGTTTTTATAGAGACTGCGTTAACCGGTCAAACAGGGGTTGGGCGCTACACGTTTATGGATCTTCCTTGTATAGCTGCATACTCTACCATGCAGACTACCGGATGGACGGTCATCCTTAAAGCTCCTGAGTTGGAATTAACTGGAGCTGCAAAAAAGTTTACTAGTATGGTCGTTGTGACAAGTGTCCTTTTCCTCGTAGCTGCAATAACTATTGTTGGTGTAGCAATACGGAAAATTGTATAGGTCGCTATTTTACCGCTTTTAATACATATTTTTTTAATGCCTTTGTCGGTATATCCATGTTTAGATATTTCAAGGAATGTATATTTTTAAAAATTGCAAACAGCGTTACAGGAATGCCGAACGGAAAGCTCCAGATTCCGCAGCATAAAGACATGATATTTGCTTTTTTTACTTTTTCTTTTAAACACTCTCTGCAGCCGATTTCAATGTTCGTATGGCGGAACGTCAAAATCAATATACTGAAGACGGTATTTACGGTTAATGCATTTATACCTTTTCTTTTATTACATAGCGGACAAAAACAATCTAATAACTGTTCTGCATGAGTATTAATAATTTCTTTTATTTCTTTTTTAGACATTTTTTTTAAATCGACTGCATTTTTTATCTCTTCTAATTGTTCGGAAAGATATTTTCCGGTAAACTCTTTTATATTATATTTTTTATACAATGTATCATATTCACGTATCAGTCCGCTGAGAAAATAGCGGGCTTCTTCAGTATAGAGAAATTCAAATATACCGGCTCTTGAATTGATATAAACTGTTTTTCTCATCGTAACAAAAAAGAGAATAGACAGAATTACAGCAGGGATAAAATCAACAACCCCGACGCAAGCGTCGGGGTATGTTGTTCTCATAAGGTGGTTGCAGTCGGCTTTAATACCCTTTGTTACGACGCAAGCGTCGGGGTATTAAACCCTCCGCACGAATAAAACAAGAAATTATCGATTGTGTTTGAATTGACATAGATGGTTATTATGATAAATCCTGCCAAGAGAAAAAGTATAGCAGCAATAATTCCAATGCGCCAATCTTTATATACCGATTCATATACTTCATCATCTAAATCATAGAGGTTGCATTCCTTTGAAATTTTTGAAAGCAACCTCTTTTGTGTATATATTAATTTTCCGTTGCGTATTTCCGCTTCAAGTTTATATAAAAAAGCCTTTTGGATTAATTTCATACGTTCATCTTTAATAGTGTAAGTTATTAATTATCGACGTCATCATAATCTGAGATAGATGATGCGAATTACGCAAACCGTATAACCTGTTCATCCGCATCAACTATTGCCGCAACGCCGAGCGGAATAATACACCGCGGTGTTGCGTGTCCGATATTAACGTTGTACACAATCGGCAAATCCGGTTTGTTGATTTCGCTGATTAAAAGGCGTTTGTAGTCTTCATAATATACTTCGTCCATCGGTTTTCCGACAAGGATACCGTTTATAACTTCAAAAATGCCGGTTGACTTTAACGCTTGCAGCATCTTTTGATAAAGCTCCGGTTTTGTACGTTCTTCGCTCGATTCCAAAAGCAGTATTTTACCATGCCAATCGTCAATGCTCGGGAAAAGATGATACCGGCGGCACAAAGCAGGGCTGTCATTATGGCGGGTGTTGTCAAACATATCATACATCGTTTCAATGCAGCCTCCGAGAATAGCGCCGGAGAATACGGACGTCCCTTGCAACAATTCAAATCCGTTATTGGGATGCCGCACTCTTTTTACACCGATCTGTGATTCATCAAATTCGGTGCGCTCGCCATACCATATATCGCTCGGGCGGATTTCTTTTATTGTGCCGGTTGTAATCAATTCTTCAAAATACTTTTTTGAATACGGCAGCATTTCATCTTCAAGTTCGCAGATATCCGCCACAAACGACTGACCGTAAAAAGTGTTCACGCCGACGTTATGCAGCATAAAATGATTCATCGTTGTATCGGAGAATCCGAGAAAAATCTTTTTGCTATGCTGTACCGCCTTCCGTAATTCATCATGTTCAAATAAATACGGCAGCAGCTTGTATGTGTCGTCTCCGCCGATTGCGCACAGGATCATATCGATAGACGGATCGGAGAAAGCATCCAATAAATCCTGCGCACGGGCTTCGGGATGACTTTGAAGAAAATCAATTCCTTTACAGGCATTCGCAGTAGTAACAACTTCTATCCCATACGCACGTAAACGCCTAAAGCCCAATTCTTCCTCGTGCTTAATAAACGGCTCGCCGAGCAAGCCCCGTGAAAGGCTGATAATCGCTAGTTTTTTTACTGTTTTTCCGCCTTTACTTATCTGCGGCATATTTAATCTTCTCCAATGCTTTTTTACGCGTATGTATAAGCTTTTATTTCTTCCAGCTGAGACGCAAGTTTCATTTTTGCATTTCTTATATCAATATCGTCTTGCAAAGACATAAAATATCCATCCGACAAACTAAAAAACTTTGCAAGGCGTAAAGAGGTATCTACTGTTATTTTCCTACGATTATGAAGAATATCTTGAATGCGGGAAGTTGGAACATTTATTTCCTGAGCCAATTTATATGCAGAAATTCCAAGAGGAATAAGAAATTCTTCGTTAAGTATTTCTCCAATAGTAGGTGTTTCTATAAAATCAGACATAGTTTTCTCCTAGTGGTAATCCACAATCTCTACATTATAATAATGTCCGTCTTTTTCTGTAAAACAGACACGCCATTGGTCATTTATGCGGATAGAATGTTGAGTTTTCCTGTCACCCACAAGTTGTTCCAGATGATTACTTGGAGGTACTCTTAAATCTTCCAGACACTTTGCATTGTCTAACATCATTAATTTACGCAGGGCAACTTTCTGAATTGTATTAGGCAGCCGTCTTGAAAATCTCTGAGCATAGATAAGTTCAGTTTCTTTATCCGCAAAACTCTTTATCATGTCTTTATTATATATGAACTACGTGTATATGTCAAACAGACAAGATAAACCATTCGATTATCTAAATATGTATCTACTTTAAAATTCACAAATTCCCATTCGATTATTCTTGCAAACCATACTAATGCCCCGACATCAAAAAACTTGATCGGTTGAAAGACTTCTCCGCAATCTATGATTTCAAATCCTTTTTCTTCCAACTCTTTTTTTCGTATATCTAAATACTGATTAGGAAAAGCTACTTTTGTAATTTCCGGCTGCAAAAGTTTAATCAGTTCCCAATCATTTTCTGCGCCGACCTGTTGGGTTAAAAATAATCCGTTTGCTTTTAGCACTCTTTTTACTTCTAAGCATGTATAATCACCGTGCCGATTGGTAACTATATCAAATTGTTTATCATCAAACGGAAGAATGCTTCCTCCATCCGCTTCTTTGAAATCGATTCCCAAAGGCAATAATTTATTTTTACAAAATTCAACATTGGGTTTATATCCTTCAATTGCAGAAGTCTTGGAAACGGGATGTTGTAATTCAAGCAAAAATTCTCCGCCGCCTGTTTCCATATCTAATAAGCTCATTTCATCTGTTAAATAACTTTTAATCAGAGCTTTAAAATCCCACGGTAGTTTGTCTTCTTCAATATATCTGTTTTTGATATGCGAAAAATCCCATCCTTTAATATGTGCGATCTTCTCTTCATTTTTCCATTCCGTATATAATTTTTTTAACCTGTTATCCATTTTCTTTATCCAATGCTTTTTTCGTTATGCGGATTGCACCGCCGCTGTGAATACGGACAACAGGATGCGGATCATGTTGTGCAAACCATTCCAGTTTTTCCAAGTACGGTTCTACAGAATGCGGCAGCCGTTTTCCCATTACCCGAAACATTTCAGGCGCCTCAATTCGTACGCGCTCTCCCTTATCCGATATCAACTCATAGAACAAATCCAATGTGTTGCAAAAAAGTTCCGGTGCGCCTGTTGCAATATTTTCACAAGCCCACACAAACGCAAGCCGTACCGCTTCTACTGTGTCGGAGCGCATATTCATCATTGCGTCAAAATAAGGAAGAATCAAATCCTTGTTTGCCCTGCCTATTCGTCCCAATGCGTTTACCGAGCGCTCCCGCAGTTTCGGATTACCGTCTTTTAAATAGTCCGCAATTTGTTCAATATAAGGCTGCACCGCTAACGGATACTGTAATCCCATTTCACCGAGAAGCCACAACGCTTTTGCTTTTACATCCGCTGAATACTGTTCGCCGAGTTTTGCTGCGACATCATCAATCACTGTGTTCCAATGCACCTTGTCTTTTGTGATTACGCTTAATTCTTTCAGTATCTCTTTGTCTGTCATTATACCTAGTCACATAAAATTTTCTATCTGTTGGTTTATATCGGTTTCGTGTCGGTCGGTAATGTCCGCCGTAAAAAATCCATACGCCGAGTATAGCATGGATATGTTCTTTTTGCGAGGTATTGTCTGATATGCTTTTAATTGATAGTATGCCCGAAAGGGAAAGCATAAGTACACAAAAGGACACCGTACCTGATATATATTGCAAGGTAACCTGTTCAGAAGCGGAAGTTTCCGAACAGGTCTATTGACCGGTTGCCCTGTAGGTTCCCTAGAAAAGGATTGAACTGGCATGAATACCATAGTAATAAAGCTCCGAGCAAATCTTTCGGGTGTTGCCTTTATACTCAGTTTGGCGGTACTGTTTTTGCAGCAATTTTATGCCTCGCTTGCTGTTACTATTGTTATTCACGCGGTTGATGCCGTCATTTTGCTTATTATTATTGCGGAAACCTTCTTACCGATGCGGCAGGAAAGATACATTCAGCAGTATTTTCAAAAACATATCGCGTTGTGTCTAAGTACGCTGCTCTTTTGTGCGGTGTTTATCTTTTTTAAAATAAAGATCGGCTTTATTCCTACATCACCCGAACTTATTCTCATGTTTGCGCTCATAAAAAATATTTTTCTGTTCGGTAAAATTATCAAGAATACGGCGGACAGTGCGGGCGGTACGGAGCGGGTGATGTTGAACCCTGCCGGTACTTTGCTTATTTCTTTTTTTATGGTCATCATTACCGGCGCCTTTTTGTTGATGCTCCCGGCCGCGACCCCCGGCTCTAGTCATCTTGACTTTTTGACGGCATTATTTACCGCCGCCTCTGCGGTCTGTGTTACCGGTTTGAGTATTGTCAATGTTGCAACGGAATTAACAACGGTCGGCAAGATTATCCTCATTTTACTTATTCAAATCGGCGGGCTCGGCATAATGGTGTTTTCTTTTTTCGGTATGCTCGCATTTAGACGTAAACTTTCTATTGCAGAAAAACTGACCGTTTCGTACATGGTGAGCGAAGATGATATGTCGGGGTTGTTTAAGGCGCTTCGCGTTATCGTAGGTTCTACATTTTTGGTTGAAGCGGTCAGCGCCGGTTTTTTGTTTCTCGGTTTTTCGCGTACCATGGGAGTCTCCGCCAAGACATTCGGATTTGCGGCCTTCCATGCCGTCTCCGCATTTTGTAACGCAGGTTTTGCGCTCTTTTCGAACAATCTGGAATCCTTTACCGGCGATCCTATTATCAGCTTGACGATTAGCTTTACGATTATCCTCGGCGGTATCGGTTTTGCCGTTATGTACGATGTAGTGCATAAATTGACGGTTGAACTGAAAAACCTTTTTGCAAAAAATAAAAAAACGGTATTCCTGCTTCCGCTTAATACGCAAATTGTGCTTGCCATGACTGCCGGCGCGCTGTTTATCGCTTTTGCGGCATTTTATCTATTAGAGCATACTCATACCATGAAAGACTTTTCGCTGCGTGAACAATACCTCGGCGCTTTTTTCCAAGCGGTAACATTGCGGACGGCGGGCTTTTCGACGGTGTCCTTTGCATCGCTGACCAATGCAACGCTGCTGATGATGGTTTTTGTCATGTTTGCAGGCGGAGCTTCCGGCAGCACCGCAGGCGGTATAAAGCTTAACACTGTTGCGGTAGTGTTTGCCTTTTTCCGGTCGTTTCTTAAAAATGACCGGACGGTTGTGATTAAAAAAATGTCGATCCCCGACGAGCAGGTAAAAAAGGCATTTTTAATTTTCGGCTTCGGACTTTCGATTGTCTGCGCAGCCGTGTTTGTGTTGACCATCACGGAAACGCTGCCTTTTTTACCGATGGTTTTTGAAACGGTTTCCGCCTTTGCTACGGTCGGGCTTTCTACCGGCATAACCTCTCAGTTCAGCGTTGCCGGTAAATTGATCCTGATCTTTTTAATGTTTATCGGCAGGGTTGGCCCGCTTACCATCCTCACTGCTGCCGGAAAAAAGGAACACAGCGATACGGTTGACTATCCTTACGGCGCTATTTCGATCGGTTAAAAAGATTGCCGGTTTCATCAGGGTAAAGTATCAGAACGCAATCTTTTTGTCTTTTGATACGCGCATAAAGATAATCAGCGTTAATACGGTCATCAATGTAAGAATAGCGGACATTGCAGCGGCAATTCCGTAATTTCCCCGTGATACGTACGTATAAATCTGAATTGTGAGTGTTGTTGTGCGATAGTTGTACAAAATAACACCGGAGGAAAGTTCCGTAATGATGGCAATCCAACTCAGAAGCGCACCTGAAATAATACCGTTAGACATCATCGGCATCGTTACCTTAAAGAATGCTTTCATTTTACTGCATCCGAGCGATAATGCCGCTTCTTCAATCGACATCGGAATTTGCTGCAATGTTGCAACGGAAGAGCGTATGGTGTACGAGCATCGCCGTATTACCAAAGCGATAATCATTATAGCGGCAGTTCCCACCAATACTATCGGCTTCCGGTTAAATGCAATGACGAGCGATATACCGACAACAGCACCGGGAATAACATACGGAATCATCGATAATGTATCTATTGTCCTGTTAACGATATTGTCCCGTCTAATGACCAAATAGGCGATTAAAACCGAAAAGAGAATAATCAGCACAATGGCTGTTCCTCCGA
>ERZ772957.2293-NODE-2293-length-11178-cov-6.316012_pt1 | contig 11178 bp, 8 predicted proteins | sample MGYA00580682_ERZ772957 | MGnify/ENA primary metagenome ERZ772957 (study PRJEB29015, sample SAMEA2737921) | human oral metagenome | biome: human oral; feature: human-associated habitat; material: dental | place: China | collected 2025 ...
TAAGTTCTAAGCCGGCAGTAAAAACATGACTGTCTTCAAAAATTTTATCGACCTCTACCTCAAAATAGAGTTCATTTTCTTCTGTTTTGTCTATAATTTTTGTTATTTTTCCCTTTAAATTATTGTGTAAATCGCTTATAAAAAAATTATTATCCACAAATAAAATAGGATCTTCTACTTTAAATTCAAAATTTCCAATTTCAAAAGATTGATTTTTATTTACTATTTGCAAAAATTTATTAATATTATTTACCCCATAAAGACCATCGTAATTCAAACAAAGCACAATTTCATCATCATGTTCTTTCTTAAAAATTTCATCATTCTTTTCATCTAGGTTTAAAGAATATTCTCCCCATGTGCAAAATTCTGTTATTTCATTGTAGTCATCTTTAAAATTTCTAACACTCTCCCAAAATTTTAACAACTCATCAACATTGGTTCTGTACGGCTTTTTAAGCTCAAACAGACAATATTTTGGTAAAAAATCTCTTGCTATATTAAACCAGGTACCATACTGTATAGCCTCTATTTGATACGTATCTCCGACTAAAATTAGTTGTTTAAATTTGGCTTTTTCTAATATCTTTACCATATCAGCATTACTAACGGTGCTGCACTCATCAATAAAAAGTAACTCGCATTCAATATCTTGACTTTTATCGCCTAAAAATTTTGTAATCGTCCTCGTATTAGCATTATCGGCATTATCGACTTTCGTTTTTAGATTTTCTATAGCTGGATTTGTTTGAGCTAGAAAAATTTGCTTTTGAGACTTATATAAATTTGAAATATAGTTTATTAAAGTCGATTTTCCAGTTCCAGCGGCTCCATAGATAAAAGCAACTTTTGATTTTAAAAAAATCTTATTCATGACATCTATTTTTACTTCGTCATCTATAAATTTTTTGCAGTCCTCTATCTTGGACGCAATAAATTTATCGTAGCCAATTATGCCATTTTGAGTCAACTGTTTTAATTGTGTAAGAATTTTTATTACATTTTCTTCGTATTCTTTAATGTAATAATTTCCATTCCAACTACAAATCTCCCGATCTTTATGTTTTTCATAAAGTAAGTTGTTAAAATTCTGAATCAAATTATCCAAATCATTAAAATGAGCTAACTCCTCTTTTTTTGTATATAAAACTCCATTGTCTTGGGTATTTTGAATTATAAACCTAGCCAGAAACTCGTGCTCTCTATTTTTATACTCAATGCATTCAAGCAAGTCCGATATTTTTAGATTGTGTCCGCACAGACTTGAAACAAACGGCATATCGTCAAAAGGAATGCTTTCATACTTTAAATATAAATTAGATAATATATAATTTGGCTTATCATTTATTAAGCCTGTCGAGTAATTATATTTTGGTTTTAAAATTTGTTCTTTTATAATTTTGTTATTCATTTTATAGAGCAAATATCTTAAAACATTGGAACCTCTGAAATTGTTTAAACAAGTCTCTCTACATTTATTTAAGATATTTAGAAAAAATGTCTGTATACGTCCACTAATAATTTCTTGTTCAAATTTATCATATTCGCTGTCTTCAAAATAAATGATATCAAGTAAATTGCAGCCATTTCTTGTAATATAGTCATTAATCCTCTGTATTTCAGTGCTTGAACCAAAATTGCTAACCGTTTTTGTAAAAATCTTAGCAAAATTTTCAAATTCGCATGGTCTTATCGATACTATAATATCCGATATAAGTAGAATAGGCATACTCTTATTTTGAATAAATATATTGGTTTTATCAAGTACTGCTTTTATTGCATAATTGCTATTTATGCTTGTTTTACTAAAAGCCACTATGCGACTAAATTTACTAACATTATCCGTAGCGTTGGTCAAAGTGATCTCGTAAAACATCTCTTCTTTTATAAAAATCGGTTTAACCTTCCATACATAATATCTATTTTTTATAACTTCTTGATTTTTTAATCTAAAATCTCCTATTTGATTTAACTTTGATAATATTTTTTCATAATATTCATCTAAGTTTTTATCCAACTCCAAAGGAATTTTATGTAAATTACTAAGAATTTTCAAATTAAATTTTTTTATACAAAGTTTTTTTAAACGTAACATGTATTCATAATATTTTAACATCAATCGTTCTGAATTATTTTTATCATGTGTATAGTGAGATTCTGATATCTGAAGTAAATTATGAAATTTTATTATAAATCTAAAATCGTTATTTATACCTCCTACCCTGTTTGGTATTGACGGTATTTTTTTCTTTGCTTCTTCTAGGATTATGTTGTCATCTAATCCGTTAAGACATAGATTTATATACATTGAACAATGCTCTACTAAATTTCTAAGTTGAGAAAGAATATTTTGCGACAGAAAACCACGATCGTTTAATATCGAATTTTTATCTATATTTTCACAAATATTTTCGTCAATAGATTTTATTTGATCTAAAATTTTCATAATTCCTCCTTATAACTTAGAAATATTATTAAAAATATGTCGGAAAGTTTTTCGCGCTTATTTTTCTTTATTAAAGCACTGCTTTTATAACTCATAAATTTGCCTTAAAATTCGTTCGCAAATTTCGCGCGGATCGGCGCTTTGATAGATCGGACGACCTACCACGATAAAATCAGCCCCCGCCTCGCGCGCGACACCCAGATCCGCTACTCGTTTTTGATCTGCTGCGCTCTCGCCAAACGGCCGTACGCCCGGGCAGAGCGTGATAAAATTTGCGCTCGTTGCGTCCTTTATCAGGCGGCTCTCGTAAGCAGAGCAGACCATGCCGTCAAGCCCCGCTTCGTAGCTCATCACGCTAAATTTGCGCACGGCGTCGCTTAAATTTTGCTCGTAAACCGCGCTAAATTCCGCCTGATCAAAACTCGTTAGCGCAGAGACCGCAAGCACTAGCGGGCGCGAACCGAGCTTGTTTAGCCGCTGCATCACCGTCGCCATCGCGCGCTTGCCGCTGCTTGCGTGCACGTTTATCATATCTACGCCAAGCTTTGCGATCTCCTCGGCGGCGTCGGCCATCGTGTTTGGGATGTCGTAGAGCTTTAGATCGAGGAAAATTTTAAAATTTCCGAGTTTTTTTAGTTCCCTCACAAATCCAGCTCCGTCACGCAAATATGCGCGTAAGCCCACTTTTAGCCAAATTTTATCGCCCAAACCGGCAAGCTCGCTAGCTAGCCCTAAACACTGCTGCTTTGAGCCTAGATCAAGCGCGACGCAGAGCTTCACTGCTTATCCTTGCCGCGTACCGTGCCTTTGTTGCCCGCAGGTCTTTTTGAGACGGCGCCTCTGCCGCCCGCAGATTTTTTCGGCGCGATAGAGCTTTTGCGCCCGGCGCTACTTTTTGGTGCAGTATTTTTACCAGCAATGCCCTTTTTCGGTGCTGCGCTTTTGCCGGCTCTGAAATTTCTATTCACACTCTCTTTTTTCGGCGCGGCGTCTTTGCCTCGTTCGCCTGCCTTAAAATTTTTACCTCGCTCGCCCGTTTTGAAATTTTTGCCCGTTTTCTCCGTCTTAAATTTATCTCCGGCCTTGAAATTTCTCTCCGTTTTAAATTTTTTGCTCGCGGTGGATTCGGATTTTTTTGCGGACGCGCTGCGAGTTTTCAAATTAGCGGGCTTTTTAGACGGTCTGTTTCTGCTCGCCGTAGAATTTTTCGGCGTGCCGCTCCTTTTTGCCTTAGTAAAATTTTCTGTCTCGCCGTCCGTGTCTGCGGGGATGAAATTTTTCGCCGTAACGCTAGTATCTGAAATAGCGGAGTTTTTTGCCGCAGCGGGCTCGGAATTTTCTCTTGTCGCTGTGGATAGCTCGGAATTTACGCTTGCCGTCGCAGCCGGCTTGGAAATTTTATCCGCCGCGATGTTTACGGGGCTGTCTTTTAGCGCATCCAGCACGCCGTTTATAAATTTAGACGAGATGCCAAGCTCCTTGGCGGAGTTGATCGCTTCGTTGATGACGATGCCTGCGTCGGTGTCCGTAAAGCGCAACTCATACGCCCCGAGCCGCAGTATCGCGCGCTCTAGAGCCGAAATTTCGGCGAGTTTAAATTCCTTTAAATTTTCATCTATCAGCGCATCGACCGCGGCGAGATTTTCGCTAGCACCGCGCAGAAGCGCCAGCGTCCAGTTGCGCTGCTCGTTGCGAATGCGCTTTTCTTCCAGATATTCGTCCGCAAAGTCCTCGCTGCCGCCGTTCATATCCCGGGAGTAAAGCAGCGAAATCGCAGCGAGCCTGGCTTGGTGTCTAGTGGCCATTTTACTCCTTTATGTTGCGAAATAGACTTAGAAGCTCAATCGCGCCGCTCATCGCTTCAAAGCCCTTGTTACCGGCCTTTGAGCCTGCTCGCTCGATCGCTTGCTCGATATTATCGGTAGTCAGCACACCGAAAGTCACGGGAGCGCCGTATTTTAGCATGGTATTCGCGATCCCCTTGCTTACTTCGGCGCTTACGTAGTCAAAATGCGGAGTAGAGCCGCGGATCACCGCGCCTAGGCAGACGACGGCGTCGTAGAGCTTGGAGCTTAGTGCCTTTTCAAGCGCGAGCGGGATCTCAAAAGCGCCAGGAACAAGCATCAGGCTTAAATTTTCCTCCTTGCCACCGTGGCGCAAAAACGCATCGTGCGCCCCCTCGACTAGGCGATCGGTGATGATGTGGTTGAAACGGGCGTTGATGATTAGGATCTTTTCGCTGCCCTTAAGAGCAAGCGAGCCTTCGATGATTTTCATGGTTTTCCTTTGCGTTAAATTTAGCGCTAAGCTTAGCTAAATTCGCCAAAATTCTAAATTAATTTCAGCATCGCGGCGCTTGAAATTATGAGAAATAACAGGCGCTTTGCGCGCCAGAAATTTCTCGCAGCGAACGAATATGCTTAAGATCACGGCACCGATCGTGCCGATCCCTGTCATAAGCTTAGCGTGAATATAAAAAATATGCGAAGTAGGCTAATCTCCTAGCCCTCTTTTAGTGCGACTATCGTTTAGAGTGAAGCGATAAAAGCGTGCCGAGGCCCGTGTATAGGACGTATGTGGGTGTCGCACTATGTATTTAAAAGCAGGCATAAATATAAAAAGCTCGCAATTACACAGATGACGGTGAGCAGCGATTCGTGCGTACTAGCAGCGTGCTTAAACCCGTGCGCCCAGTCGCACTCAAAAACGCTCAGATGAGGGCAGAAGCAAAGCCTTTGGTGTTCATAAACCGCCTAAATTTTAAATTTGAAGCGCGATTATAGTAGGAGTGAGCTTAGATTGAAATTCGTCTTAAAATTAATCCTAAATAATAAATTTTATTATTCGTTTAGAAATTTTAGGCTATAATCGCTTCAAAATTCATTTCAAGGAGAGAAAGATGTTTAAACTTAGAGAGTTGCCGTTCGATGCGGCGCACAACGCGGTCGTAAGCAAGCAAACCTGTGATTATCACCACGGCAAGCACCACGCGACCTATGTGGCAAATTTAAATAAACTTACCGAATCGGGCGAGTTTGCGGGTAAGGGGCTTTACGAGATCGTAACGGCCGCTAGCGGCGGGCTTTTCAATAACGCAGCGCAGGTTTACAACCACGATTTTTACTGGGATTGCATCGCAAAGCCTAGCGAGCCGTCTGCGGAGCTAAAATCGGCGCTAGCGGAAAATTTCGCGGATTTTAAAAGCGAGTTTTTGGCTGCTGCTACGGCGCATTTCGGCTCGGGCTGGGTGTGGCTCGCTTACGATCCCAAATCGGGCAAGCTTTGCATCAAAGCGACCCAAAACGCCGCCACGCCGGTGACCGAAGGGCTCGTGCCGCTTCTAGTCGTGGACGTTTGGGAGCACGCGTATTACATCGATGAGCACAATGCGCGCCCGAAATATCTGGAAAAATTCTACGCGGGCATCAACTGGGAGTTCGTCTCAAGCGCCTACGAATGGGCTAAAAAAGAGGGTCTCGGCTCAGTGAAATTCTACATCGACGAGCTTCACGGCAGAGATTAAATTTTAAAATTTAAGCGGATGCGGCGATACAAAAATCTGGGTCCGTCGCGCTTCGCTTGCGTAAATTTTAAATTGCGCGGGCACGCACAAACGGAAGCGGTGCTACCCGCAGAGCTAAAATCCGTTTAAACGCATAATCCGAGTAGAGCGGATACGGCTCGCGTAGTACACAAAGCTGAAATCTCTTGAGCGCCCGTATGTTCGCTGTGGGTTCGCTGCAGACGCAGATTTGCTGCGTAGGACGTGAACGCCGCCCGCAAATCGCTTAGACGCACCGCAAGCGACCCTAGACGATAATCGCTGCGGCGCTTACTGCACGCAACCGATCGCTTAAAATTTTAATTCAAAGCTAGCGGCTAAATTTTAAGAGCTTTTCTTGAGATTTAGCCGCAGCAATACCGCTTTTCAATCTATACTTTTAAATTTAAAAATTTCATAAAAATCCAGGCGCTAAATTTAATCAAAATTTTAGCCCAAAATCATCCACAGCCCGATCGCGCACATCAGCACCGAGCAGAAAATTTCGAGGTATTTCAGATGGGTTTTTAGCAGATTTTTTAGCACCGATCCACCCAGCGCGTATATGCTAAGGCAGATGCTTTCACTGGCGCACAGCGTGGCGACGAGGGCAAATGTGCGCGCGCCGAAAAGATTGCCCGCATCCAAAAATGGCGGAAAGAGCGCGGTAAAAAATATCCACGCCTTGGGGTTTGAGACCGCGACTACGAGCCCTTGCAGGAAGATATTTTCGCTGCGCTTCTGTTTTTGCAGCTTAAAATTTCCGCGCGCCAAAAAGGTCGCGACACCCAGATAGAAAATATACGCGCCGCCTAAAATTTTAATCGCGCTAAGCGCCGCAGGGTGCGCAAGCAGAATGCCCGCGACGCCGAATATACACGCAAGCGCCACGAGCATGACGCCCAGCACCTGCGCAAGTAGCGCGGGCAGCGCCTTAAGATAGCCGCGCGCGATGCCGAGATTTAGCGCGTAAGTCATGTTGATGCCCGGCATCAGCGATATCGGAAAGATCGTAAGAAAAAACAGAAGCATTGCAAACCCCTAAATTGCGGCTAAATTTTAAATTTTATCTCTCGCGATACGGCGCCGCTGCGATAGATTTTAAAATTCTAAAATTTAACGCGCTGCGCTGAGGCGAATAAAATTTTAAAATTCCGCCGCGCCGCACCCAAACTTTTCTTGGGGCGGGAAGGGGGCTTGAATTGCGAGGTCGCTCCCCTTCCCGCCCCAAACCCCACCTAACCCCCGACGACGCTTTACAAGGGGCAGGCTACGCCTGCGCTGAATTTATATTATAACTGCGGTGCAGTGTCTCGCGCCTAGTCGCAAGACCGCCGTGCCGCAAGTTTCAATACAATGTGTCGCACCGAGTAAAAACTTACGCCGCAGCGTACGTAACGTAGCGAATGAAATTTTAAAATTCCATCGCACCGCCGCGGACAAATTTAAAATTTAAAACTCTTGCGGCTTTAAATTTAGCCGAAAATCCCGTATCCGAAGATCACCGCGATGATAAGCGGCAGGATAAATTTTACGTACAAAAACCAAACTCTCGCGAGCCTTGCGCTCAGATCGCCTTCGTTGGTGAGCTCGTAGATCGCGTCCTTTTTCAGCACCCAGCCCACGTAGATGCAGCACAGAAGCGCCGTTAGCACGAAAAATACGTTCGCGCTTACGAAGTCGAAGGCGTCGAAAACCGAGCGCCCCAGAATTTTAACGTCCGCAAGCACGCTGCTTGAGAGTATGCAGGGCAGGTTGCCGAGCACGAAGACGCCGCCGAGCGTTAAATTTACCGCCTTTAGCGTTGAAAAGCCGAAGCGCTCCTCGACGAAATTTATGATGACCTGATAGATCGTGATTGACGTCGTAAGCGCGGCGATGAGCAGGATCGAGAGAAAGACCACCGCGACGGCGTTGCCGAACGGCATGTGCGAAAACGCGATCGGCAAGCTCTTAAAAACTAACGACGAGCCGCTGCTCGGCTCAAGCCCCGCGCTAAAGAGCGATGGGAAGATCATAAAGCCCGCAAGCACGGCGATGAGCGTGTTTACGACTGCGGTGATAGTGGCTGTTTGCATCAGCTTCTCGTCTTTGTTTAAAAAGCTAGACAGCGTGATCATCACGCCGAAACCGAGCGAGAGCGCGAAAAAGACCTGTCCCAAAACGTCGATCAAAAGCTTGGGCGTGATCTTGGCAAAATCGACGCCGAGGTAAAATTTCACGCCTTCCTTTGCGCCCTCAAGCGTTAAATTTGTAAGAATTACGGCGATGAAGCATAAAAATAGCGCGGGCATTAGAAATTTTACGAATTTTTCGATCCCCTCGATGATGCCGTTTTTCAAAATGTACCAGTTGATCGCTATGAAAACGAGCGTGTAAGCTCCGACACCGAGCGGACTATTTTCGATGTGATCTGCGTAGAATTTCTGCGTAAATGCGGGGTCTGTGATCCGCGCAGAGAGGTCGAAGTTGCCGCTTACGATGTTTACGATATAGGTTAGCACCCAGCCGCCAAGGACCATATAGTAGGCTAAAATTCCAAATGCACCGATTACGCCCATGATGCCTACGATCTTCCATGCGGGCTTTATGCGCGAGCCATCCTTTTTAGGCGCTGCAAAGGCATCGACGCAGTTTCTTAGCGCGCGACGTCCGATGACGTTTTCTACCAAGATCATCGGGATTCCAAGTACGATCATTGCGATGCAAAATATGAGAACGTAGGCGCCGCCACCATTTTCGCCGACTAGATACGGAAACCTCCACGTGCAGCCAAAGCCGATCGTGGCGCCTGCGACGGTTAAGATATATGTGAGCTTGCTGCTCCAGGTCTGTCTCGGCACGCTCCCTCCTTAAAATTGCTCTTTTTTGAGCTTGTCGAGGAAGTCCTCGATATTGTATTTGGCGCGGTAAGTCTCGCTGATGAGATGGACTATGATGTCGCCGAGATCGACGACGCTCCACTCATCGCCGCTTTCGATAGCCAAAAACTCCTCGCCAAGCGGCTTGAGCACGCTTTTTAGCTCCTCGATGAGCGAGGCGGCGTGGCGGGCGGTCAGCATAGTGGCGATAACTACGAATTTCGCGATGTATTCGCGCCCCTCCATATCGATGATCTGGACATCTTCGGCTTTCTTTTCATTTAAAATTTCGGCGATCCGCTCCGCCCTTTGCTTTGGATCTTGCATATCTTTCCTTTTATAAAATTTTATGACCTCTGCTGCGATCTTGGGCGGGATTTCGCCTTTGAAATCTCGCCTAAAACCGCTTGAGCTCGCATCTACGGCAATCTCGATGCGCCTTAGGCCCGCCCACTGCCGCGGGATATTATAACCGGGCCTCGTAAGCACCGCAAACTCCGCCAATTTCTGCAGCTCGCTAAAATCGCGCCATTTATGAAGCTCGGCTAGGTTATCGGCACCCACGACGATGTAGAGCTTTGGTGCTTCGTCTATATGGTTCGCGCTGTTTGCTTTGCTTACTTCATCTGCACTGCTCACATCGCTCGCGTCTGCGCTTAAAATTTCGTTCCGGACAGCGCTCGGAATTTTGCTAGTACTCGAAATTTCGCCCCCGACGGAGTTTGAAATTTCTCTCATGACGATGTCGGACACTTTGCTTGCGACGACGCTTGAAATTTTATCTGCACTTAAAATTTTGCTTACGTCGTTTGCACCGCCCGCATTACTTTTGCAGCCGCCCGAAATTCCACTCACCGTGCTTTGCGAAATCCCCTTTGTTTCACTTCCATCGCAGGTCGAAATTTCATCTGCCACGCCGCCTTGCAGAATTTTGTTTTTTGCGTCAGCGGAGATACTTACTCCATCCGTATTAACGGCGGTGCAGGTATCGTCGCTTGAAATTTTAGCTATGCCGCACGGCAAAACCATATCCGCCTTGCCGGGCAAAATTTCGCTCGCGCTGCCAGGAGTATAGGCACCGGTAGAAATTTTATTCGCGATATTTGCGCCGTTAGGTAGAGCCTTATCCGCTATGGCAGCTTGAGTTTTGCTCGCCGAGGCTGCCGTCTCGGACGTGATTTTGCCGCTTGCGCCGTATTTTTCGAGCAGAAATTTCACGCTTTGTATCGTGGGTACCGAGCGGTTTTGCGAAATTTCATAATCGCTTACCTCCACGCCCGGGGTGTCGCCCCACAGCGCGCAGCACCATCTAAGCCGCAGCTGCGGCGGCGCCGAAAAGCTCTTTTTAAACGGGTTTAGAAACGACGGCATTATGATCAGCAAATCGGGCTTTAGGGCTGATAAAATCGCCTTTACCGCGGCGTCGTGTCCTGCATGCGGCGGATCGAAACTGCCGCCGAAAAGCGCGATCTTCACGCGCCCGCTCCGCGCCGTTTTGCGCTGCAAAATTTCTCGCCCTTCGCCGCAAATTCTGCGGCATCGTGCACTCCGGGCTCTGTGCCGTAAAATCTTACACGGCGCAATCTTGCTTTATGAAATTTTACGCCGCAAAATTCCGTTTCGCCAAATTTTGTTACAAAAAATCCCGCGTTTTGCGGCGCGGTAAATTTAGAAGGCGCAGCGGTGCAAAGGCTAGGACCGCGTCGCAGCCCTTTTACGGCGATAAATTTAAAAAGTGCGCCATCGCGGAATTTTACCCCGCCGAATTTCGCTGCGTTAAATTTCATTTTAAGCTCTAAATTTCGCGCCTGAAACTCCATCTCCTGAAATTTCGCGCCGTGAAATTTAGCCGTATAAAATTTCGCAGTGCGAGTTAAAAAATCCGTCTCGCACAATTCTGCTTTGTAAAATTTAACGCCGCGTGTCCTAAATTTTGATTTGCATAATTCCGCGCTACGAAAGTTCGCTCCTAAAAATTCCGTTCCGCAGGTCGTAAATTTCGCGCCATTAAATTTCTCGTCGTGAAATTTAAAATGCGGGTGCCGTGATTGCCAAATTTGTCGCGTATGGCGAAGCGTTTCATTGCAAAATTTAAAACCGCGAAGCGCGGCATTGTGCGCTCCGGGCTCTGCGCCGCAAAATTTCGTGCTACCAAATTTTGTTGCAAAAAATCCTGCGTTTTGCAGCGCGAAAAATTTAACGCCGCGATCCATAAATTTTTCCGCGCAAAATCCAGCGGTTGCGAAGCAGGCGTTAGAATTTGGGTTTTTGTAAGGCTTTCGCACGGGCCGCCTACATATATTTTTCTAAAACGCGCGGGATTTCGATGC
>ERZ772957.2295-NODE-2295-length-11173-cov-4.178359_pt1 | contig 11173 bp, 10 predicted proteins | sample MGYA00580682_ERZ772957 | MGnify/ENA primary metagenome ERZ772957 (study PRJEB29015, sample SAMEA2737921) | human oral metagenome | biome: human oral; feature: human-associated habitat; material: dental | place: China | collected 2025 ...
GCCACGCCGATAAACGCAACTTCTTGCCCGTTGATTGTTTCCGTTTTCCATTTTACATCGTCATTGCCGCGCCATTCTTGACCACCGGGAGCAAGTGCCTCAACATACCCTAGTAGTGCTACGTCGCACGTCGGCATGTCATCTGGAAGTGCATTCTTAATAGCTCTGGTCGTTTGCGCTTGAGTTGGCGTTTTTGCCGTGACTTTATAACCGCATGTCTCATAGATTTTCTTGTAATGGCGTACGTAGTCTTTACCGGGAAAGACGTACAAGTAACCAACACCATCAATAATTTCCGCCGTCGGACGTTTGTAGTTGAAGAGTTTATCGGTCTCTTCGGCATCGGAGATAGTTTTAGCCCTGTCGTATGCGGGGATGATACGAATCTTTTCTACGTTCGTATCCTTAAATAAGCTATGTATTTTACTTTTACAGTACTTTAGCGTATCTATCTTTGTCATGATTTTATTTAATCACGGACAGGCGATACGATGCAAGGCTTGTAGATTAAGACAATTTATATAAGTACCATAACGCCTATAGCGCTAACCTGCTACATAATCTCGAACGTAAAGTAAGCAATACACTCTTATCAAGATCGACATTTTAAGATGTCTAGAGTCGTAGACTTCGTCTAGAAAGGATCCCTCAAGTCGCCTGAATCTGCCTCTAAAGACATGGCTCGCCCATTATATTTCGCACAAGCAGCTGGAGTAGCCCTCCTCATGCATGGCTAACTCCCACTTTCTGCGCGGTTTCTGCGGTTGATGCGGTTTTTACGATCGTTTCTGCGTTTGACAATTAACGGGTGGTTATACCAATATTCATAGAATGCTGCGCTTACCGCCGTGCCGCCGTAGGTTGCCCCGTATCTACGGATCAAATCGCCTTGGAGTCTAAAAGGAGAACGCTCAATGTCTAGTCCATCAAAAACTCCTTGAAGGTCGCGCCTTGCTTCATCGAACAGGAACTGATCCCTCTCTGGCTCATCCATGTCATCTAATCGCTGCGACCAAAGGAGGCTGGGACGGTGGGGACGGTGATTTACCCCCCCCATTTCGGAATTGGAATTATTGTCTGATGGTTGAGATTCTAGATTTTTCATATGATGTATACTAACACCATGATTGATTCGTGGCAAGCATGTATCCTTGCGAGGTACGGACGATGGTACCCTAACCCAACCCACAACACCAACATCCCCCAAACCTGCACCCATACAACGCCTCAAGTATAGCTATCTGCCCTTTCTTAAGTACTAAACGTTTATTGTTCGTCTGCTTATCTATCTGTTTACTCATCTGCCCATCCATCCATCCATCCATCCATTCACTAACTAATTTAATTTAATTCTCTTAATTCTCTTAATTCTCTTAATTCTCTTAATTCTCTTAATTCTCTATACCTCTCTATAAGCAGTTCTTTAACAACTCCTATATTCCTATATTCCTAACTCCTATACTCCTAACTCTCCATAGCTCTTTAATGATATTCTCTATAGTTCTATAGTTCTATAGTTCTATAGTTCTATAGTTCTATAACTCTATAACTCTATAACTCCCATAGTTTCATAGTTTCATAGTTCCATAATTCCATATAATTCTTCCTCATAATTCTTACCATAATTCTCCTCTATATATTTATATATAAAAGAAGAGAAAAAGAATAAAAGATAACAGGGGTAAAATAAACAAAAAATACCGGATATCGATATCCGGTATTTTTAGGCTAAGAGAATAGCTAAAATTATTGGATGTTTATGGGTAAGAGTAAGGATAAAAGTAAGGGCAAGAGTGATAATGATTGGATATTTGTGAGTAAGAGCAATAGTGAGGGCAATGGTGATGATGGGTAGTGGTAGCACTACCCACTACCCATCACCTACTCTGAAGCTTTCATTGCTATTCTGATAGTGCTACTCCTACTACTCCTATTACTCTAACGTAAGTGGAAGTAGTTATAAAGTCAGCTTGTTATTCGTTAATAGCGTATACATGCATCAGCCCATCGGTTCATTAACTCATTAGCTATTCATACCTAGCTTCGCTCGGTATGTCTACTAAATGAGACATACGGGAGACATTCTTTCTTTGATTAGTTGTTTACTATATGGCTAGAGCTAATTTTATTGGGGTGTTTTGGGTTAGATTGATGTACCGTGCGAGCAGAGATATTGTATAATACAACTATATGAGCCAAGCGTTATACCGAAAATACCGCTCGAAAAAATTGAGCGAAATTGTTGGTCAGACACACATTACACGGCTATTGGAGCGCGCGCTAAAGTGTGGCACGGTAGCGCATGCATACTTACTGACTGGACCGCGCGGTGTTGGCAAGACATCAATTGCGCGGATCCTGGCGCATGAAATTAATAACTTACCGTATACTGACGAATCGACGCACCTGGATATTATCGAAATTGATGCAGCGAGCAACAACTCCGTTGAGGATATTCGCGATTTACGCGATAAAGTACAGATTGCACCAGTCAGCGCTCCGAAAAAAGTGTATATCATTGACGAAGTACATATGCTCAGCAAGTCGGCGTTCAATGCGCTCCTCAAGACGCTTGAGGAGCCGCCGGAGCACGTTGTTTTTATTCTCGCAACCACTGACGCCGATAAACTGCCGGCAACAATTTTGAGTCGCGTGCAGCGATTTAATTTTCGGCTAATCAGCGAAGCGGATGTGGTAGCACACCTGCGCACAATTGCCGAAGCCGAGCGCATCAAGATTGATGACGATGCCTTGCGGCTTATTGCTGAGCAAGGACAGGGAAGTTTTCGCGACAGCATCAGTCTGCTCGATCAATTACAGCATGTCGCAGATGGCGCGATTACCGCGCAGCTAATAGAAGAGTCGCTCGGGCTCGCAAGCGCGCACGATATTGATATGCTGCTCACGGCAGCAAAGACAGGTGACATAGCGGCAATTGTACGACAGCTTGACACTATGGAGCATAGTGGCGTACCAGCACCAATTGTTACCGAGCAAATCGCACGATATATTCGATGCCATGCGATCACACACCCGGAACATTTAATGTTACTTGACCCGCTCGCGAAAGTAACACGCAGCCCGTGGCCGTATACATCGTTATTGGTTGCGCTAACATCGCAGGCGAATATAGCAGCGCAGCCAGTTGCTACGGCTGCTGCACTTAGTGGAAATAGCGCGGTAAAGCCAGCCAATTCTCCGGCGCAGGCAAAAGAGCCTGCGTTACACGAAACACCGCAGGTATCCAAAAAATCGCCAGAAACACCTGCCGCGTCTCCGCGGGCACATACGAGTGCGGCAACAAACTCAGGTGTAACCTCTACACAAGAGCCCTCAGTATCAATAAAAGATGACAAGAGCAATGCTGCATCGTCCGCATCAACCGCAGCGCCGGCGCACAATAAGAAAAATAAGGAAGAAAAATCCTTTGCTTGGGATGATTTCCTCGCGCCGCTCAAGGAGTCTGCCGCGGGCGCACACAGCATTCTTGCTAAATGTAAGTATTGCTACGACGGTGCGACTCTTACTATCTACGCTGGTAAAAAATTCGCCAAAACTCAAATCGATAAAGCGTTACCGGCACTCGCCGAATCGTTGCAAATGATCGACCTGCCCGACACCGAAATCACCGTACTTGCTACGCCGAAACCGCCAGAAGATAGTCAAACTGCCGCAATTATTGCTATGATGGGCGGTGGAGAGGAAGTTAGTTTATAATGCCTACAAAACAAGTTGATGCCAAGATCCCGCCACAAAATATTGATGCCGAAATGAGCTTACTTGGTGCAATCCTCATTGACGACGATGTACTCGCTGACGCGTCGGAAATTGTCAAACCGGCGGATTTTTACGATCAGCGCCATCAAACTGTTTTTGCTGCCATGATGCGTTTGTACGAACGCCACAAGCCGGTGGATTTGCTAACGTTAACTGATGAACTAAAAAAGAAAGATAAATTGGAGCTTGTTGGCGGCAGCAGCTACCTCACTGAGCTGACAAATTACGTACCAACCGCCGCGCATGCTAGCAGCTATGCCGACATTGTTGCACAAAAAGCTGTTCGCCGCCGTCTCATTAAAGCAAGTGCTGATATTGGCGAAATGGGATTTAACGAGGAAACATCTACTGCCGAGCTGCTCGAAAAAGCTGAAGCGGAATTATTTAATGTGTCTGATCAGTCGCTTAAACAGGACTTGGTGAGTATTGAAAATATTCTCGACGAAAGTTTCAGCCGTATTGAAGAATTGCACCGCAACAAAGGACAATTACGCGGCATTCGTACTGGCTATCAAGACCTTGATAATATGACAGCTGGATTACAGCGCAGCGACTTAATCATTCTCGCAGCACGTCCAGCGATGGGTAAAACGACGCTCGTGACAAACCTCGCCTATAATATTGCAACAATCGCGAAATTGCCCGTTCTATTTTTCAGTCTAGAGATGAGTAAAGAGCAACTGATCGACCGCATGCTTGCTGATGCCTCTGGTGTTGACAGCTGGAATATCCGCACCGGTAATTTGAGCGACGACGATTTCAGTAAAATCAGTGAAGCGATGGGGGAAATGGCAGAAGCGCCAATCTTCATTGATGATACGCCAGGACTTAGCGTGTTGGAGATGCGCACTAAAGCTCGCCGCGCTATGCATGACCAGCCGCTCGGACTAATTGTTGTGGACTACCTCCAGCTCATGCAAGCAGCAAACAATCACAATGGCAATCGCGTGCAGGAAGTGAGCGAAATTTCGCGAGGACTTAAGCTTATTGCGCGCGAGCTCAATGTACCGCTCATTGCCCTCAGCCAGCTGAGCCGCTCGGTTGAAAGCCGCACGCCGCCAATCCCGCAGCTTGCCGATCTGCGCGAATCGGGAAGTATTGAGCAGGACGCCGACCTCGTATCGTTCATTTACCGTCCCGGCTACTATGAGCCGGATAATCCTGAAGTGCAAAATATCACTGATTTGATTATCGCCAAGCACCGTAATGGTCCGACAGGTAAAGTGCAATTATACTTCCATCCGGAACGCCTACGTTTCATGTCGCTTGACCGCCGCCACGAGTAAATATCTGGTATAATCAAGAAGTATGAAATCGCACGTAACAGATTACGTTCTTTATCGTTGGCGCTTTGGACTGGGGTTGTTGGTAATTGCAGTGATTATCGGCGTGATCGTATGGGGCGGTGCACTACAAACGCCAGGCGAATTGCGCCCTGAAGAAATCAAATCGGTATCAATAAGCAGCTCGCTCTCAAAAAACTCGCTTGACCCAGCGATGATCGTTAATTTCCCGTATCATTTGCTGCAGCGGCTAAGTATTTATGCGTTCGGCGCGACGACATTTGCAATTAAGCTGCCATCTCTTGTGCTAGCGACATTTACCATTCTTGGTATACTTGTACTAACGCAAGCGTGGCTAAAGCGTAACGTCGCGATGATCACGACGATGGCGCTCGCTACAACAACGCAATTTTTGTTCATGGCGCAAGACGGTACGCCAGCGATTACATTTAACGCAATCGCCGTCTGGCTACTCGTAGCAGGATTACGCGTGACCCGCGGTAAATATTTTCATACTTTTTGGAAGATTTTAGGCGGCGTTCTAATGGCGGTGGCATTGTATGTGCCGCTTGGAATTTACGTCGTCGTGTCGCTGCTTATTACCTCGGTGCTGCATCCGCACATTCGCTATATCATGAAACGCCTTGGCAAAACAAAGTTGCTGATGGCGGCAATATTAGGGCTAGCGAGTACGGTGCCGCTTGTCTACGCAATTATCATCCAGCCGTCGACTGCGCTTGAGCTTGCTGGGGTGCCAAGCAATATATCGTTTACTCGTATCCGCACTACAGCGCTACAAGCGGTTCTTGATTTAGTTGGATTCAGTGCAGACAGCTCGGGCGCGTTACTGCGACCGGCGTATTCATTAACGCTTGCGCTCGTAGCACTTATCGGGCTGTATCGTCTCGTTATGACGCGCTATACGGCGCGTAGCTATGTAACAATTATTTTGAGCGTCCTGCTTGTACCGCTTATTCTACTTACGCCGGCACATATAAGCGCTCTTTTCTTCGTCATGACGATTCTCATCGCGACTGGATTTGACTTCTTGATACGTTACTGGTACCGGTTATTTCCGCGCAATCCGTACGCACGGCTGGCAGGGCTGTTGCCGCTTGCCGTGCTGGTAATCGGCATTATTGCTACAAATGTCACGCATTATATGGATGGTTACCGTTACGCGCCAAATGTGCTCGCGCATTATTCAAGCGATTTAAACCTTATACACGCTTACGCTAGTAAGCACGATCAGATGGCACTCGTCGCAACCGAGCAAGAACGCGAATTCTACCATATCGTAGCAGAGCGCTCGCCTAAAATCACGCTACGCGATCAAGCCGACCAGTCGCCCGGTACTATCGTGCTCACACGAGATGCCCGCCGTGCTATGCCCGCCGCGCCAGAATCATGGCAGCTTGAGTGCATTATCACGAATGGGCGCGCCGAGCAGAGCGACCGATTATATGTCTACAAAATCTTACAATAATGCGATATAATATCACCATTACCGATTAGTTGTTATATGGAGGGACTGACCACATGGCGTTGAACCAAATGAAGATGTTGAACGATTTACGTAAGGCGCAGAAGGCGCTCGCAAAAGAAATTGTTGAGGTTGAGGCAGGTGATGGCGCGGTGATCGTGCAAATCACTGGCGAGCTAAAAATTAAATCAATTAAAATTGATCCGGCGTACGTTGATTTGGATGATATCCATCAGCTGGAGCACTGGATTGAGATTGCTATTCGCGACGGTATGGCAAAGGCTCAGGAAATTGCCGCCGAAAAGATGAAACCACTCATGGGTGGCTTGGGCAATTTAGGATTGTAAGGCATAATGGCACAGCTGTTGCCAAACGCGCTAGAGCGTGCAATTAATGAACTCGGGCGATTGCCAGGCGTCGGTCCGCGTACCGCTGAGAGATATGCATATTTTTTGTTGCGTGCCGACGAACGTACTGCGCAGTCTATGGCGCGTGCTTTAACAGCATTGCATAGCGACGTTAAGACGTGCCCTGTTACATTCGCGCTCATCAATGCCGATGAAGACATTTCACCGCTTTATAGCGATGCCGCGCGCGACAAGCGTATGATTGCAGTGGTTGAGGAGCCGCTTGATATCGTTGCGTTAGAGCGTACCGGACAGTTCAAGGGAACGTACCATGTGCTTGGCGGTACGATTTCACCGATAGACGGCATTGGACCAGAACAGCTGCACATTCCAGAATTACTAAAGCGTATCCGCAATGATGCCGCCGAAGAAATTATTATTGCAACAAACGCGAGCGTTGAAGGCGAGTCGACAGCGTTATTTATTCAGCGCCACATTCAAGAAGCACGCCTCAATGTCAAGGTGTCGCGCCTGGCGCGCGGCATTCCCGTGGGTGTCGACCTAGAATATGCCGATCAAATCACCCTCAGTCATGCGCTTGAGGGGCGACGAGCTCTATAGCTAGTGGACGGATTGTAGTTTTTTTGCTAAAAGCGAGCGGTCAATGGGTGTACAGTAACAATACTAGTTTTATTCTACACCAAAATATTTATTTTGTCAAGTAACCTTGCTTAGATGGCAACTTAGTATATTGCGCACTGGATAAATTTTAATCACCAATATAATCGGTCAGCTTACCTGCGCCAGCTGCTCGGTATAATGCGTCAACTGCTATACGCATATCATGCTGTAATTTTGGATATCCTGCAATCGTGTCATCATAAAATTTTCGGATCGATTCAGGATATCCATCGTCTGGCGCGTCGTACAAAAACGTCCGCTGCAACAATTCTTTTTGACTAGCCGGAATATCATCAAAGAAACCTGGATGAAAATCATAGAACCATTCAAGTCTGGTTTGAAGCGCAAGGTATTTTTTGTAGTTCACAGGTGTATTATACGAAATTGCTAAGATATACACACCCGGTGAAGTAGAAAGTAGAAATAACAAAACGCCTGCTATAACGATAGGCAAAAGCTTGAAAATTAAAATATCTCAAGAAAATCAACTAGCTGGCTCTGATTTTGAAATTAAAATCGACATACCAAAACATTTCCGCCGCCATATAGGTCTAGACAGGCACTAGGCGACATTTTACGCTGTCCGTGTGGCTTATTTGAGGTATATTTCAATATTAGTTTGTCTACTTTGCGATTATTGCGGTTTCAAAGCTACGTGAGATTCATCCAATGTCTACAGGTAATTGCCGTAGCAGGGGATGAAACCGTATGAAGAAATTATCTAGGACAAGACTACCAAGCGCGCGCTCAAAATTCTACGCGATAGATACGGCTCTGTTTCTGTAAGCTCACTCAAGCCGACGCTCTATGCTTTTTCGGAACATAGCGAAAATGCACCAAAGATTAAAGAGTTTGATATGATAATTATAAGTCTAGGAGAAGATGGTGAAGCCAAAAGTTAATATAGTAATGCCAACCTGGAATGCGCTTGAATATACCAAGATAACTCTCAGCAGGCTCTTTGAAAGTACCAAGGTACCTTTTACCTTAACAATTATTGATAATGCGTCGAGGAAAGAAACGATTGATTTTCTTAAAAAGATTAAATCACAAGGAAGTTGTATTAAAATAAACAAAATTTTTAATCAAAAAAATCTCGGGTCGGGTCGTGCATTTAATCAAGGCTGGCAAATTTCGCGAGAAGAGGATATTGAGTTTACGTGTCTAATCAATAACGATTTGTACTTCTCTAGAGGATGGCTTGAAGCACTTTTAACAGAAATGGAGGCACCGAAAATTGGCGCAGTGGCTCCAATAGGGGTTTCGCAATATTCAAATTATTTTGACGGGATGCGAAATTCGCGCAAAGTTTTTGAAGAGTTGAACAAGGATTTATCTCCCCAGGATGAACTCATAGACTTTTTTGAAGGTGACCTTGATAGAAACATGAAGAAATTTTGCCAATCAAACACTTCGCAAATTTTTACAGAGATTCCGAGTTTTCTGCCAAGCCACTGCCTTCTAGTGCGAAATAAAATTATTGAAGAGATAGGATTCATTGCTGATCCAATTTACAAAACATACGGTTGCGACGATGTAGACTTATCGTGGGAAATTCTGTGCCGTGGTTATTTCCTAAAAATATCAAACCAAACACTTGTCTATCATTTTCGCCACAGATCAATCACAGAGCACGACCTAAATCGTAAAGAGAAACTAGCAAAAACAACAAAAAAATTTTCTTAATAAATGGCATAATACTATCACGAAATTAACAAGTCAGGACGACTTTTTCGAAAAATTTTTCGATTTAAGCTTTCAGCAATTTGCAATTCTTCGAAAAATGAACCAGGAATGTCATTTCTTGGAAGAAAAAAGTAAGATATTTGCTGCATTTGCCTGTTTGGGCAAAACTAATTTTTCAAAAAAGTATCCGCATCTCTCACGAGATTTAGAGATCTCAAATTTCCGCTGTCTCTTTAAAAGCAGCGAAGACATTGAAGGCTTAGAACCAACGTTAGAGCAAGATGTAAATCCTCATTTTCCGCAGAACTATTTGTGTGCAATCGGTAAAAATTATGGTAAAAAAGCGATTATCTTTATTGCGCTTTCACCTGAGATTATGCGGATTTTAGATAATTTAGGAGTCTTGTACTCTGTCATTTACCCTGAGAAAAACATGGCGCCCGAGACATTAAAGCACACAAAAGATAGAGGTAATAACAATGACTTCATAAAGCTTCTGCGCAAGAACTTATCAAACAACAACGAGCTTAATCGTATAACGTCAAACACCAGGCCAAAGCGAATCATTATCGCAAAAAATCAAGACACTATTGAATCAATTCTAAAGAACGACCATGAGATTCAAAATATCTTGCCTAGAAATTCAAGTTTTACCTATAAGGGCGTTTGTTACTCGGTAGTTTTTAAAAGCTTAATTAACAAAAGGATTCCAAATAAAAACTGGGGGCAAGTCTACGCAGTAGGAAGAATTAATAATCAAGTTCCCATTGTGAAATATAATAAAAAAGGTTTTATATCATTCAATCTACCAGGCGGCGGAACCGAATCCGGCGAGAGCTACGAGGGTGCGGAGGAGACGATCCGCAACTATAAGATCGGGCATGTGATCACGAGTCCGAGTCAGCTTTCCTATGCGATTGCGCAGGTGCGTGTCGTACCGCAAACGCGCCTCCTGCAATACATTGGTGAGACATTCTACGATGCGGCGGGCAACGTCCTCTGGTCGAAGGGGGGCGGGTCGGAGAAGGAGATGAACTCCCAGCAGTTCGATGAGGAGTTCTATGCCGCTATTGTTGACATGGTCTTTCATCAGGGCGAGATGAATCGCCTGCGCGCTGATGACCGCTGGATTCTCCTGTGGACGGATGAGACGGTCTCCGGGATCAAGACGCAGGTAACGGCGGACACCTCGACGATGCGCCGCACGGGAGACAATCTCGTCTTTTGGGCTTGGACGGAGGTGCGCGATGCCGACGGCAAGGCCGTTGAGATCAAGTTCGACAAGCGTGCGGTGAACCTGCCACAGGGCACGGAGCGCATCGTCACGGGGCGCTACTGGTCGCCGTCAGATGGCTGGCAGCCGCTGGACGATGGCTATGAGGGCGCTTACCGCATGATTGTGCGCGAGGCGCCCGAGGGGCGCGGTCTCATTCGCCTGCGCGCCTTTGCAGACGGCTACAGTACATGGGTCAACCGCTATCAGGTGCGTTGATTTCGGAAATGCGGAGCAGCTCCGCGCTTTCATAGGGAAGGGAAACGGGAAACAATGCCGATTAAGATACCGAACAATCTGCCTGCGACGAACGTGCTCGAGGGGGAGAACGTCTTCGTCATGAATGCGGCACGCGCGTATGGTCAGGATATCCGTCCGCTGCGCATCCTCATTCTGAACCTCATGCCGATCAAGGATGTGACCGAGACCCAGCTCCTGCGGCTCCTCGGCAATACGCCGCTGCAGGTGGAGGTGGACTTCATCTACACAGAGTCCTACGTCCCGTCGCATACCTCGCGCGAATATCTCACGGAGTTCTACGGCACCTTTGCGGAGGTGCGGCATAAGAAGTACGACGGATTCATCATCACGGGCGCGCCGATCGAGCAGCTGCCGTTCGAGCGCGTCGCTTACTGGGACGAGG
>ERZ772957.2298-NODE-2298-length-11166-cov-8.375844_pt1 | contig 11166 bp, 10 predicted proteins | sample MGYA00580682_ERZ772957 | MGnify/ENA primary metagenome ERZ772957 (study PRJEB29015, sample SAMEA2737921) | human oral metagenome | biome: human oral; feature: human-associated habitat; material: dental | place: China | collected 2025 ...
TAGCATGTGCATGCGACAAAATGAATATTTATTTCCAGACACCGCCTTTTGCACCCATTTTGGGGCTATTTGCAGCAAAATATAGTGCATTTTGGTGCTAAATGGCGTGCAATATGCCGCTAAATGCAGTGCGTTTTGGTACTAAATGCAATGCGTTTTGCTGCAAAACGCAAGGTAAAATGCAGCAAAATGCGGCGCTAAATGCCGCTAAATGCAAGACGAAAAGTATAAAAATCCACTACAATTGCATAAACAAAACCTTTCAGAGCCACGAAAAACAGGGCTGAAAAGGGCAAAACACCCATCAAAAGGTGGGGTTTTAGGGGCTAAAAGTGGGGAATTTGGCGTGAAAAATAATGAGTTGACAACCAAACTAGAAAGGCGAAATGGTGCAAAATGCAGGTTCTTTGCCTAAAAATAGACAAAACAAAAGGCGCGAAACACTAGAAAAAGCGACTTTTTACCTACTTTTTAACCTAAAATTTCGCTAGAACAGAGTGAAAATTGGAGCAATATTGTAAAATAAATAATAACGATTTAAGATTTTGAGTTGGTGAGTTGGTGAGGTTATGAGTTTTTGAGTTGATAAGTTTATGGGCTCTTGGGTTTGTAAGTTGATGAGTTGATGTGTTCGGGAGTTGTAGGGTTTTCGTGAGTTTATAATACAGTGAGTTGACTTGTCCTACTCTTCGTACATGAGAGATGTGTCTATCTTGGTTTTACAGTACAAAGACAACAAACTCCTCTCAATTTATAGAAATATTAAAAGTCAAGACAACTTCTTTTCTTTGGGCTCTGTTTTCGTGCACCTCGCATCGTGAATGGGATGTTTTTAAGCACCTTGTTTCCTTCTCCTCACACAGCGTTTTTCTCGCAACACCAATATCCGAACAAACCCATCATTGTTGTTTACCCCCACCTAAAACGCTGATTTTAACGCCCCAGTTCGCCTTCTATCAGAAATAATGTGTAACTTTGTGCCACAAATAAGTAAATAAGAAAAAGACAATGGCACAAGAAGACGTTTTCAAGAAAATAGTTTCGCACTGCAAAGAATATGGGTTCGTGTTCCCCAGCAGCGACATTTACGATGGGCTGGGAGCCGTTTACGACTACGGACAAAACGGCGTTGAACTGAAAAACAACATTAAGGAGTATTGGTGGAAGAGCATGGTGCTGCTGCACGAGAACATCGTGGGCATCGACTCGGCCATCTTTATGCACCCAACCATCTGGAAAGCTAGCGGACACGTGGACGCTTTCAACGACCCCCTTATCGACAACCGCGACTCTAAAAAACGCTATCGTGCCGACGTGCTGATAGAAGACCAAATTGCCAAATACGAAGAAAAGATAGATAAAGAGGTGGCTAAGGCTGCCAAAAAGTTCGGCGACAGCTTTGACGAGGCCATGTTCCGCCAAACCAATCCACGCGTACAGGAACACCAAGCCAAGCGCGACGCACTGCACGAACGCTATGCGCAGGCCATGCAAGGCCCTAACTTGGAAGAGCTGAAACAGATTATCGAGGACGAGGAGATTGTAGACCCCATCAGCGGTACAAAGAATTGGACCGACGTTCGCCAGTTCAACCTCATGTTCTCTACCGAAATGGGCTCGCTATCCGACGCCGCCAGCAAGATTTACCTGCGCCCCGAAACGGCACAGGGCATTTTTGTTAACTACCTGAACGTGCAAAAAACGGGGCGCATGAAAGTGCCCTTCGGCATCGCCCAGATAGGAAAGGCGTTCAGAAACGAAATTGTGGCACGCCAATTTATCTTCCGCATGCGCGAGTTCGAGCAAATGGAAATGCAGTTCTTCGTTACGCCCGGCACCGAGCTAGACTGGTTCCACAAGTGGAAAGAAACGCGTATGAAATGGCATCAAGCATTGGGATTTGGTGCTGAAAACTATCGTTTCCACGACCACGAAAAGCTGGCGCACTATGCCAACGCCGCATCCGACATTGAGTTCCGCATGCCCTTCGGTTTCAAAGAGGTGGAAGGCATACACTCGCGTACCGACTTCGACCTCTCGCAACACGAGAAATTTTCGGGCAAGAGCATCAAGTACTTCGACCCGCAAACCAACGAAAGCTACACGCCTTACGTTATCGAGACCAGCATCGGCGTAGACCGCATGTTCCTTTCGGTGATGTGCCACGCCTTCGAAGAAGAGAAGTTGGAGAACGGCGAAACGCGAACCGTACTGAAATTGCCCGCTGCACTGGCACCCGTTAAGTTGGCCGTGCTGCCGTTGGTGAAGAAAGACGGGCTGCCCGAAAAGGCTCGCGAGATTGTAAACAACCTGAAATTCAAGTTCAACACGCACTACGACGAAAAGGACACTATCGGCAAACGCTATCGCAGACAAGACGCCATTGGTACGCCCTACTGCGTAACGGTTGACCACGACACGCTGACCGACAACTGCGTTACGTTGCGTTTCCGCGACAACATGCAGCAAGAACGCGTGAACATAGACCAACTAGAAAACATCATTGAAGACAAAGTGAGCATCACCACCTTGCTCAAAAAACTGCAATAACCATGACGAGAAAAAGCTTTTTATTGATGGCCGCGGCCGCATTTATGGCCTTTGCCTTCACCGCATGCAGCGAAACGGACAACGCGGCAGACGACTTCCCCAACTGGCAAGCCGCTAACGAGGCCTATTTCGACAGCATATATAATGTGGCGAAGGCCAATACCGCCCAATGGCAAGTGATACCTAGCATCACGCTACCCAAGGAGGCGGTGAAAAACAAGACCGACAACGTGGCCGCAGAAGTAATCAATGCGGGCGAAGGGAGTGACCGCGCATTTCAGAACGACACGGTGCGCGTGATACTGCAAGGCCGACTTAAAGCATCTCCAAGTTATCCGCAAGGCAAGGTTTTCCACCAAACCTACGTGGGAAGTGACGACAACACCACGGCCAACGCCGCTAAACTGGCGGTGAGTTCGGTTGCGCCAGGTCTGCAAACGGCATTGCAAAACATGCCCGTAGGTGCCAAATGGCGCGTGTACGTGCCTTACCAACTGGGTTTTGGCTCGGCAACAGGGAGCGGAACCATTGCTCCTTCGCTAAGCAAAACAGTATCTGTGCCCCCTTACTCTACGCTGGTTTACACCGTAGAAGTGGTGAGCATCATTCGCCAAGGGCATAAATAAGGCCGCATAACCTTCTTAGGGTGTGTTCTATAAGTTCCTTACAGCGTGTATAACATGTAAAGGGGGATTTATAGAACACACCTCATTAATATACGCGCGCGCATGAGACACGTACCAACATTATACGCGCCGACACGCTTCCACTGGCTGCTAACGCCTGCAACAGCTCTCGCTAGAAGCACTTAACGATGCTTGTTAAACAGCCACACACAACCCCCTCTTACGTTTTTTCGTTCCTTTTCTTTTGCCATACAGCAAAAAAAGTGTACTTTTACAAGCAGAAATCACATTATATTACTATAAAATCTATGAGTTTGAAAATCGTTGTACTTGCCAAACAAGTACCAGACACGAGAAACGTGGGCAAAGATGCCATGACGGCAGAAGGCACGGTGAACCGCGCTGCCTTGCCCGCAATCTTTAATCCAGAAGACTTAAACGCATTGGAACAGGCTCTGCGCCTTAAAGAACAGCACCCTGGCTCTACCGTTGGCGTGCTGACGATGGGTCCTCCACGTGCAGGTGAAATCATCAGACAAGGACTTTACCGCGGAGCAGACACGGGTTGGCTGCTTACCGACAAGCTTTTCGCTGGTGCCGACACGCTGGCCACATCCTATGCCTTGGCTACGGCCATCAAAAAGATTGGCGACGTGGACATCGTTATCGGCGGACGACAAGCCATCGACGGCGATACGGCACAGGTTGGACCGCAGGTGGCACAGAAATTGGGCCTTAATCAGGTTACATACGCCGAAGAAATACTGAAAGTTGAGGATGGCAAGCTTACCATTCGCCGACATATCGACGGCGGCGTTGAAACGGTTGAGGCACCCATGCCTTGCGTGGTGACGGTTAACGGAAGTGCTGCCCCATGCCGTCCTTGCAACGCTAAGCTGGTGATGAAGTACAAAAATGCACGTTGCCCCATGGAGCGCAACGGCAAAGAGCCGCATCCCGAACTGTTCGAACTGCGTCCTTACCTCACGCTCAACCAATGGAGCGTGGCCGATGTGGACGGAGATGCAGCCCAATGCGGGCTTAGCGGGTCGCCCACAAAGGTGAAGAGCGTGCAAAACATCGTGTTCCAAGCCAAGGAAAGCAAGACGCTAACGGCCGCAGACGCCGACATCGAGGCGATGATGAAAGAATTGTTGGACGAAAAGATTATCGGATAAGGGGAGGTAAAGTGAAAGAGAAGCCTCACCCCCAACTCCTCTCCAAGGGGAGAGGGGAGTGATATGCCTTGCGAATTAAAAGAAGAACAGAGCTTTTAAAGGTGAAAGGATGAAAAGATGCTACGCCATCAAAAGCCATTATGCTGTTTATGCCTTACCTTATGTCCTTATGTTCTTCTGTCTAAAATCCTGTGCTTTTGAAGAAAGCCGCAAAGCATTTGGCTTAACTCCTTAACTACATAACTCCTTAACTCCTCAAAAACATCTCCTTCTTAAATTAAAGAACAAACATGAACAACGTATTTGTATATTGCGAAATAGAAGACACGACGGTGGCCGAAGTGTCTCAAGAATTGCTAACCAAAGGTCGCAGTCTGGCCAACGAGTTGGGCGTGCAACTGCATGCCGTGGTGGCTGGCACGGGAATTAAAGGCCATGTCGAAGGCCAAATCTTGCCTTACGGCGTAGATAAGCTTTTCGTTTTTGATGCCGAGGGGCTTTTCCCTTACACGTCGGCGCCACATACCGACATCCTGGTGAACCTCTTTAAGCAAGAGAAACCGCAAATCTGCCTGATGGGCGCAACGGTTATCGGTCGCGATTTGGGTCCGCGCGTGTCGTCGTCGCTTACTAGCGGACTTACCGCAGACTGCACCCAGCTGGAGATTGGCGACTATGATGACAAGAAAGCAGGCAAGCATTACGATAAGCTGCTGTACCAAATTCGTCCCGCCTTCGGTGGAAACATCGTTGCAACGATTGTCAACCCCGACCACAGACCACAAATGGCTACGGTGAGAAGTGGCGTGATGCAGAAAAAAGTGCTGGACGAAAACTATAAGGGAGAAACCGTTTATCCCGACGTTACACAGTACGTACAACCCGAAAGTTACGTGGTAAAGGTGCTCGACCGTCACGTTGAAGAGGCCAAGCACAACCTCAAAGGCTCGCCCATCGTTGTGGCCGGTGGCTATGGCGTAGGCAGCAAGGAGGGTTTCGACCTGCTTTTCAAGCTCGCCAAGGAACTGCACGGCGAGGTGGGAGCAAGTAGGGCCGCCGTTGATGCTGGTTGGGCCGACCACGATAGGCAGATTGGACAGACGGGTGTTACCGTTCATCCCAAGGTGTACATCGCTTGCGGCATCTCTGGACAGATACAACACATCGCCGGAATGCAAGACAGTGGCATTATCATCTCTATCAACACCAACCCCGATGCACCTATCAACAAGATTGCAGACTATGTTATCGTGGGCACAGTAGAAGAGGTGGTGCCAAAGCTGATTAAGTATTATAAAAATAAGTAGTAAGGTTGTAAGTAGTAAAGTAGTAAGCGGAGAATGCTTTGCGATGACACGAAGTTTTAAGGATCTTATTGTTTGGCAAAAGGCACACAGCTTTGTTGTACTTGTGTATCAAGCAACGAAGAGTTATCCTAAGTTCGAGTTGTTCGGCTTGTGTTCTCAATTCCAAAGGGCGGCAGTATCTATTCCCGCCAACATTGCCGAGGGATATAGAAGAGATGGGAAGGCAGACAAACTGCGTTTTCTTAATTTCGCCCAAGGCAGTCTTGAAGAATGTCGCTACTACATTCTGCTTTCAAAAGACCTTTGCTATATCAATATCGAAACGTATGACTTATTAACAACGAGTATCGAGGAGACAAGTAAACTATTGAACGCCTATTATAAAGGCGTAAAGGAGCATATGCCATAGACAAAGGGCAACACCTCCTAACTTACTACCTTTACTCCTTTTCTCCTTACTCCTTTTTAAAAGATTATGGCAAATTACTTTTCGGACTCTCCCGAGTTGGAGTTCCACCTTCATCACCCATTGATGAAAAGAATTGTTGAGCTGAAAGAGCGCAACTTTGAAGATAAAGATAAATACGACGACGCACCCGTTGACTACGACGACGCCATCGAAAACTATAAGCAACTGTTGGAAATAACGGGCGACATCACCGCTAACGTTATCGAGCCAAACAGCGAATCGGTTGACGAAGAGGGTCCGCACCTCGTCGACGGACGCATGGTGTATGCCTCGAAAACGTTCGAAAACCTCGACGCCACGCGCAAAGCTGGCCTGTGGGGCATCTCTATGCCACGCCGTTACGGAGGTTTGAACCTCCCAATAACGCCTTATTCTATGGCATCGGAAATGATGGCGACGGCCGATGCGGGTTTCCAAAACATCTGGAGCTTGCAAGACTGCATCGAAACGCTGTACGAATTCGGCGACGAAGAGCAGCGCAAGAAGTACATTCCGCGCGTTTGTCAAGGCGAAACGATGTCGATGGACCTCACTGAACCCGATGCGGGCAGCGACTTGCAAAGCGTTATGCTCAAAGCCACCTACTCGGAGAAAGATGGTTGCTGGCTTATCAATGGCGTAAAACGCTTTATCACCAACGGCGATTCAGACATTCACCTGGTTCTGGCGCGCTCAGAAGAGGGCACGAAAGACGGTCGCGGACTGTCGATGTTTATCTACGACAAGCGTCAAGGCGGCGTTACCGTACGACATATTGAAAACAAATTGGGCATACATGGCTCGCCTACGTGCGAACTTGTGTACAAAGATGCCAAAGCCGAACTCTGCGGTCAAACGCGCATGGGACTCATCAAGTACGTTATGGCGTTGATGAACGGTGCCCGCTTGGGTATCGCCGCGCAGAGCGTTGGTGTGTCGCAGGCCGCCTATACCGAAGGTTTGAACTACGCTCGCGAACGTAAACAGTTCGATACGAACATCGTAGACTTCCCCGCCGTGTACGATATGCTCTCGCGCATGAAGGCCAAATTGGATGCAGGACGTAGCATTCTCTACCAAACGGCACGCTATGTAGACATCTACAAAGCACTCGACGACATCGCACGCGAACGCAAACTTACCCCCGAAGAACGCGCCGAGCAAAAGAAATACATGCGCTTGGCCGATGCTTTCACGCCGCTGGCAAAGGGTATGAACTCTGAATACGCCAACCAAAACGCCTACGATGCCATACAAATTCATGGCGGTTCGGGTTTCATCATGGAGTATAAGAGCCAACGTCTCTATCGCGATGCGCGCATCTTCTCTATATACGAGGGCACAACGCAGCTGCAAGTGGTGGCCGCCATTCGCTATATCACCAACGGAACTTACCTCGGCATCATGAAAGAGATGCTCGAAGACGAGGTGGCCGAGAACCTACAACCACTTAAAGAGCGTGTGGCCAAGTTGGTGGAACGTTACGAAGAGAGCGTGAACAACGTGAAAGAGTGCGGCAACCAAGACAGGCAAGACTTCCTTGCGCGCCGCCTTTATGAGATGACTGCCGAGATTTTCATGTCGTTGCTCATCATTGCCGACGCATCAAAAGCTCCCGAACTCTTCGAAAAGAGCGCAAACGTGTATGTTCGCATGACAGAAGAAGCCGTTATAGGAAACCATGCCTTCATCGAAAACTTCAAAGTTGAAGATTTGGAATACTATAAATCGCGGTAGAAAGCATTCCTCATTCACGACTTCGCTTCATGGCGAATGAGGAGCGACATGCCTGTTCTGTCCCAACTCGATGGGAAAAGAACAACCTGGTTTCATCTCTCCGACACTTAGTGGGGAAGAGGAAACACGGTCTTACCCCCTGTGCCGCTCTCCATGGGAGATGAGGCATAATGCATTTCATTTCTTGATAAATTGCATCATGGGGACTCAGCGCATAGTATTTTTAAAGGTGCGTGTTGCCATTTGTAGGTGACACGCACCTTCATTGTAACAGTCTGTTTAAAGAATATTGCACGCTCTATTCACAATCAAGCATAAGCAACTCTGAGAAATAAAAAGGACATGTTTGCCAATAAAAAGATGATTCGTACCATATATTCATAGAACCACCACAACAACAAAACCAATGAAAGATAAAAAAGCCAACAACCACCTCATCATCTACCAAGACGACAACGGCTTGGTGAAAGTGAATGTGCGCTTTGCCGATGAAGACGTATGGCTCACACAAGGGCAATTGGCGGACATTTACGACACAACACAACAAAACATCGCCCTACATATCAAGAACGTCTATGCTGATGCTGAATTGGAGGAGACGGCAACTCACAAGAAATACTTGTTAGTTCGACAAGAAGGCGGTAGAACCGTACAGCGCAACATCGACCATTACAACCTAGACATGATTATAGCCCTGGGTTACAGAGTGCAATCACAAGTTGCAACCCGCTTTCGTCGATGGGCAACCGAACGACTACATGAATATATACAAAAGGGCTTTTCCATGGATGACGACCGACTGATGCAAGGGGGTAACCGTTACTTCCGTGAATTGTTACAACGCATCCGCGACATCCGTGCTTCGGAGCGTAACTTCTATCAGCAGGTGACGGACATTTACGCAACTTCGGTGGACTACGACCCACGTACCGAGCTCACACATACGTTCTTCGCCACGGTGCAAAACAAACTTCACTACGCCGTACACGAACACACCGCCGCGGAAATCATCTTCGATCGGGTTGATAGCGACAAACCTCTAGTAGGCATGACCAACTTCAAGGGCGACTATATCACGAAAGACGATGTGAAGATTGCCAAGAACTATCTCACGCAAAAAGAGCTGCAACGACTTAACCTACTCGTATCGCAATTCCTTGACTTTGCCGAATTTCAGGCACTTGATGAACATCCCATGCGAATGGTAGACTGGATAACCGCTCTTGACAACCAAATTTTATCCCTGCAACGTACTGTGTTGGAAGGGAAAGGTCATGTATCACACAACGAAGCGATAGAAAAGGCTGAACGAGAATTTGCCATCTACCGTCAAAGAGAAATGGCACAGCTTGAAAGTGATTTCGATAAAATGGTGAAACGGTTTCCTAAGCGAGGACAACATCCTACAAAAGAAGAATAGAAGCACTGGTGCTAACATCTATTTGTTGCAGTCCACTCTCTTGAACTGCAACAACAAAAAAGGACATGCTACCAACGAATGGTAACACGTCCTTTTTAATTTCAATGGGCAAACAAGGCTATTCTTATGAGCTTGCCAAAGAGTTGATGAGGAGTTAAGCCAAATGTGTAGGTGGCGTTAGCCATTTTTTCACCTTTTCACTCTTTCACCCTTTCACCTTTAAGCCGTCCTTTAAACCATCTGCCCAATCAGCTCTTCCCTATCCCCAGGCAGCATATCAATAACAGGAATCTCAACCATAGTATAGCATCCAGGCTGCAAACGCATGGAGGCGCGAGCCACATTAACCAACACCTGCGCCGTTAGTGCAGGGTTGTTGATGCTCATGTCGAAAGAGAAATGCTGGTTTTGGGTCTTTCCGCTAACGCCTTTGCGCACCAAATGAACGCCATGACCCATGTCGCGAACCTCGTCTACCGACTTCACTGCAAACACATGCGTCTCGTCGTTAGCGAAATACGGGTCGGCCTTTACCTCTGCGACCACATCTTCAAGTCGTGCGCCATCCTCCAATTCCACATAAACCATCCTGCGATGAATGCCTTCGCCCAGAGGGATAGTCATCGAAAGCGCATTCTTAACCCCCTTCTTACTGCGCACGCACACGCTGTGTCCCATGCTCATGCCAGGTCCGAAGTTGGTGTACGACAAGCCTTTGGGCGCCAAACTCTGCATCAACATGCGCACGATAGAGTCTGACCCTGGGTCCCATCCTGCCGAAATAACGCTCACTCGGCCATGTTCCTTACACACAGGCATCAGTTCCGCACGATAGTTCACTATGTTCGTGTGGATGTCAAAGCTATCTACCGTGTTTATTCCCATAGCCAAATACTTCTTGGCGTATGTCGGACACTCGCGCGTTGGCAAAGCCAAGATCGCCACATCCACATCATGTAGTTCGGCAATGTCGCTCACCACGTTGTAATTTTCCAACTCCATCGGCCTTTCCTTAGCCCCTTGTCGCCTTACGATACCAGCCACTTCAAAGTCGGGAGCCACCTCCAACGTCTGCAATGTATATTGCCCAATGTTGCCATAGCCCACTACGGCCGCTCTAATCTTTTTCATATTCTTAAATGTTTGTATTGTTATCATTTTGTTTGTCGCCAGCAGGCGATGTAACAAACAAATGCCAGCTGCGACCTACAAAAGTAGTGCATTACAATGAAATAACGGCAAACAAGCCAACAAAAAAACACACTTCGCTATGCAATTTGCGTTAAAACGTGCACAATCTTAACCTATATCAATGAAGTCGTCTTGACCTTCAATATTTCTACAAATTGAGAGGTGTACAAGATAAACCAACTCACTGGCTTATAAATTCACAAAAGCCCAACAACTCCCGAAGACATCCATTCACAAACTCAACAATTCACAAACTCATCAACTCAAAAAATCATCAACTCAAAAACTTAAATTGTTATCTTTTATTTTACATCACCGCTCTAATTTCCGCTCCGTTCTAGCGAAAATATAGGCCATAAAGTAGGTAATTTGCCACTATTTCTAGTCTTTGGCACCTTCCAATACGTTCAATTTTAAGAAAAAGACCTGCATTTTGTACCATTTAGCCTTTCTAGATTGGTTGCCAACTCATGATTTTTGCAGCCCAAAAACCCACTTTTAGACCCCCAAACCCAACTTTTTAACCACCATTTTGCCCTTTTTTGCCATGTATTTCATGGTTCTTTAAGGTTTTGTTTATACCATTACGGCGCATATTTATTCTTTTCGTCTTGCATTTAGCACCATATTGCACTGCATTTAGCACCATTTCATCTTGCGTTTAGCATCAAAACGCACTGCATTTAGCACCAAAACGCACTGCGTTTTG
>ERZ772957.2299-NODE-2299-length-11166-cov-4.805238_pt1 | contig 11166 bp, 7 predicted proteins | sample MGYA00580682_ERZ772957 | MGnify/ENA primary metagenome ERZ772957 (study PRJEB29015, sample SAMEA2737921) | human oral metagenome | biome: human oral; feature: human-associated habitat; material: dental | place: China | collected 2025 ...
ACCATTATTATATGTGGGATGCTCAGCAGCAATATTGGTACGGTTACGAATGGACAAAGAACTTGGGAGCAGGCGTAGGCCAGCCAACGCTTAGCGGTAACAGTTCATCAAACTACCCCCAGAGCAGTAGCGACGCTAACAATCGTTGGTACCACGAGGGCAGCGGTTCACCTTTCAATGCTACTCAGAGTTGCGCAAGTCTTCCAAACGTTAACGAGATGACGTGGTACGCAAAAGAAGGCGATCCTCGTTGGGATGCAGACGAACTATGGACAACTATGGGTCATTTATATAAAGGTGGTATGTGGTTTAAGAAGAAGGCATACATAATCGGTTACAACAGCAACACTGCTGCCGACGGTACTGACTGGCGTACAGTAGGCAAAATCCAAAACTGGACCCCATCTCAGACTCTTCCTTCCGCTGCCGATGCAAACAAATACTTCTACCTGCCCGCCTTGGGTCAGTACTCCTCTGGTCAGCTGAACTTAGTTGGCATCTACGGCTTCTATTGGTCGTCAAGTGCTACCCCATGGTACAGCGGCGGTGCGTACATCCTGGGCTTCGGCAGTGGTAGCGTCTTCGTGCTCAACGGCAACCGCGACGGCGGGTTCAGGGTCGGCGGGTTCGAGTAGTCCGTGCGATAGCCCCTTTACAGGTGTCGCCCTCTAAAAGGCGAGGATTAATGCGAAAAAACATGACAAAAAGGGGCAAAAATAGACTCTTTGTAAGTGTCTAATAATCAAGACTTTATAAATAGGGTACCAAAGTATGATACTTAGGGGGTCTAAGTATGATACTCAGGTACCCTAAGTATGATACTTAGGTACCCTCAGTCCCATACCGAGGGTGGCTCGAATAAGAAAATAATTTACATATTATATTTACTAACTTTAAAACATTGAGATTATGGCATTTTTTAAGAAAGTAAAGAAGAAGCTAACAGGGCTATGGTATCCGGAAGCGATAACCGTTGGGAAGCCCGTAACAACCGACCAAGTGGCTGACCGATTGGCATTGATTTCGACCGTGAGTCGTGGTGACACGTATGCTGTGTTGAAGGACTTAGGAGTTGTTATGGCTGCTTTTATGGCAGAGGGTCGCACGGTGAAACTGGAAGGCGTGGGTACGTTTTACTACACCATCAACGCCGATAAGGGAATCGCAAAGCCGGAAGAAGTGACGGCAAAGCAGATAAAGAACGTCCGTGTTCGCTTCATTCCCGAGACTTCGCGCACACAGAGCAATAAGGTTGCTACTCGTTCGCTAGTGTCTGAAACTATCTACTGGGAGGAGTGGAAGGATGAGAAAGAGAAGGAGGAAAAGAAAGAGAAGAAAAAGAAAGAAGAAAGTGTCGGTCCAGTTCCTGAATAAGCTCTCTTCGATTATCTCTTGTAAAGAAGAAGTGTCAGATTACAGAAACGAACATAGGCGAGGATGTGCCAATAATGAAGGCACATCCTCTTTTTGTATTAACCTGAACTCGGGATAAGTATCATATCACTCTTCTGTTTGGTTTAGTACAACGGCTCTTTAGACTCAATCTTTTGATTTGGCCTAAAGATAATAATTGGACTTCAAAAGGTCGTTAGTAACATTGCTAAAGGGCGTCTTTAAGAAGCCAAAAGAGCATGTGTTGGAATCGAAGTATGCGAAAATAGTTTACAAATAGAGGGCGTAAAAAGAAGAATCCGATTATGGGCAGAAATTCTTCCAACCATAATCGGAATTTATTTGGCTTGATATTGTGAATCCTATTTCAGACGTTTAGATACGCTTTAACGACTGTTTTACGCCAGAGATAAGTAAGCCCATTTCCGCAGCATTCAGTCCTCTAATCAAGACATTAGGCTCTCTATACTCCACAGCGTAGTTGGATAAAGCGGGTACACAATGAAAGAAAGGTAAGTCAACGACCTCTCCTTTCTTTGTCGTACTTACAAATGTAAGACGAATGTCAGAGAAGTTTTCTTCTTCGCTTTTATATAACTCATTAGGATACATTGGTAGAATGGTATTCACTCCCTCTGTTATAACAAAATTCAAAAGCTTTTCTTTTCCCTCTTTTTCATAACATTGTGGCTCTGCCACATAAGCCTTCGACCATAGGTCAGCCTCCCCTGTCCCTTCTTCATCTAAGAGACATTGTTCATTTTGCTGTGCCTTACGCTTATTCTTGTTAAAGAAATCGAATATACCCATATAGTCTTGCTGTTACTATCTTTATTCGCAAAGTGACTAATTATGTAATAAAAGTAATCGGAAATAGATAAAATTCTATCCCAAAAAGACGTTTGCAAAGATAAAGACTTCGTACAACATAAACACAATTACGTATGTTAAAAAGACTAAACTATACATACAAATCGGTTTAATCATCGATAAAACATCTAAAAACGGGGCTTAATAAATGTTGTTTTGGTAGCGCTTTCGAAAATAACCTACAGCTTATTATCGACAAAACAGTTAGAAACACGGAGGCTAACAACATCTTTTTAGTTTATTATGCTGTAGGTTCACACAGAAATGTTTATCTTTGCATTGGGAAAGAATGGTGCCATTGTGGGGCTGTCTGTCCCCACTTCTGATACATAACAGACATATTAAAACAGTTATTAAAGCGATAAATGGCACTGAACTATATTTGGATAGGATTCTTCGTAATAGCATTTGTCTTCGGAATTATCTCTCTGTTGATGGGCGATACTACGATATTTGAGAAGATGATGAACTCTACCTTTGATTCATCTAAGAACGCCTTTACAACATCAATAGGCTTGACAGGAGTCTTGACACTGTGGTTAGGAATCATGAAGATTGGTGAGAAGGCTGGTGTTGTCAATGTTCTTGCACGTATGCTCAGCCCTTTCTTCTCAAAACTCTTCCCTGATATTCCTAAGAATCACCCTGTTATGGGTTCTATCTTTATGAATATAGCATCGAACATGTTAGGACTTGACAATGCTGCTACGCCTACAGGACTGAAGGCAATGGCGCAGATGCAAGAGCTGAACACAAAGAAAGACACGGCAACTAACCCGATGATAATGTTCTTGGTATTGAATACTTCGGGTCTGACGCTCATCCCTACGACTATTCTTGGCTATCGAAGCATGAACGGTGCAGCACAACCTATGGATGTGTTTATCCCAATTCTGTTGGCAACAACGGTAGCTACGATTGCTGGTATCCTCATTACGGCAGCTTGGCAACGTATTAACATCTTCCAACCGACATTGTTCTTGGGACTTATTGGTATTATTGGCTTTGTTGGACTGTTAATTTGGGGATTCGGACATATGGATAAGCAGATGACGAATACGGTGTCATCTGTTGCGTCTAACTTGATTGTCATGTCGATAATCATGCTTTTCATCGTTGTGGCGATGTTACGGAAAGTGAACGTTTATGACGCTTTCATCGAAGGAGCGAAGGATGGATTCCAAACCGCAGTACGTATCATTCCTTATTTAGTAGCTATCCTTGTGGCTGTTGGAGTGTTCCGTGCTTCGGGTGCAATGGACCTTTTGATACAGGGAATTAAGTGGTGTGTGGAGCAGTGCGGACTTGACACAAGATTCGTAGATGCACTCCCAACGGCGTTTATGAAGCCACTTTCTGGTAGTGGTGCGCGCGGTCTTATGTTGGAATCAATGAAAACTTTTGGTGTTGACTCATTCGTTGGCAGATTGAGTTGTATCTTCCAAGGTTCAACAGATACGACTTTCTATATCTTAGCGGTTTACTTCGGAAGCATCGGTATAAGGTATACACGTCATGCATTGGCTTGTGGACTATTAGCCGATTTGGCTGGTGTAATTGCCGCAATCGCAATCTGCTATATTTTCTTTTAGGAGATAATTGAGTCTATTAAACTGTTGGGCTATTAGCCCTATAAGCCTTATTAGCCTAATAAGGCAAATAAGCTAAACTACAATACAACAATGGCAAATTTAAAATCACTTGCAAAAGACACTGCTATCTACGGAATGAGCAGTATCATCGGAAGGTTCTTAAACTACCTTCTTGTACCCCTCTATACAGCAAAAATTAGTGCAGCGAGCGGTGGCTATGGTGTTATCACAAACATCTATGCCTATACTGCGTTGCTGTTGGTCGTTTTGACTTATGGAATGGAGACGACTTTCTTCCGTTATGCCAATAAAACTGACCAAGATCCGAAGAAAGTTTACTCTACTACTTTGTCTTTGGTAGGGCTTTCTTCACTGCTATTCATAGCAATGGTCTTCGTCTTCCTGCAGCCTATCTGTGACTTTATGGGTTACTCGGAACATCCTTCATATGTGTGGGTTATGGCTGTCACGGTAGCGATTGATGCCTTTCAGGCTATTCCTTTTGCCTATCTAAGATACAAGAAACGCCCGATTAAGTTTGCTACTTTCAAACTGTTATTCATTGCGTTGAACATCATTTTGAATCTTGTTTACTATCTTATCCTTGACGGACATGAGGTGGGTTATGCCTTCTATATCAACCTTGTATGTACAACGACTATCACCTTCTGTTTCTGGAAAGAGCTTAAAGATGGCTTCTTTGCAGGCGGTAAGCTGCTTGATATGCCTTTGGCGAAGAAGATGTTGTCGTATACTTGGCCAATACTTTTCCTTGGTATCGCTGGTATTCTTAATCAGACAGCAGGTTATATCATCTTCCCATATGTTTATAAGGACAGCGATGCGCATACACAATTGGGTATCTTCGGTGCTGCAAGTAAGATTGCAATGATTATGTCGATGATTACACAGGCTTTCCGTTATGCCTACGAGCCATTTGTTTTTGGTAAGGCACGCGACAAAGACAATAAGGAAACCTATGCGAGAGCTATGAAGTTCTTTATTATCTTTACGCTTCTTGCCTTCTTGGTGGTAATGGGTTATATGGATATTCTGCGCCATATCATCGGTCGTGACTACTGGGTAGGATTGAAGGTTGTACCTATCGTAATGGCAGGAGGTATTATGACAGGTGTCTACTTCAATCTAAGTTTCTGGTATAAACTCATTGATAAGACGATTTGGGGTGCCTATTTCTCAGGCATCGGATGTGCTGTAATCATCGGAATCAACGTGATTTTCGTACCAAAATATGGTTATATCGCTTGTGCTTGGGCAGGTTTCATGGGTAATGCAACGGCAATGGTGCTCTCTTATCTTGTCGGTCAGCGTAAGTATCCGATAAACTATCCACTGAAGAGTATCTTTGTTTATCTTCTGATAGCTGGTCTCTTCTTTGCCGTTATCACCTATACTAACGCCAATCTTCCTGTTCCTGCAGCCTTGGGAATCAACACATTGGTTATCATTCTCTTTATAGCTCACGCGCTATACCATGACTTCCCATTGCAACAATTACGCAATCGTATTGCGAAGAAATAGCAGAAACAAAGGGTATTGAGAACCGATAAGGAGTTAAAGGACAATCGTCTTAAAGGTTTTAAGCCCACAGAGGCATTGTTCTTTAACTTCTCCACCAAAACTTAAACAATCTTCCTTTCACACAAAGAACAAATATATATCAATCAATAAATAATATCAATATGAAGAAATCGACTTTACTTATTGCCGGACTTCTCGCATTGGGTAGTACATCCATGCACGCCGACGAGGGTATGTGGACGCTCTTTAATTTGCCAGATGCCGTCTACGAACAAATGGTAGCTGAGGGATTCCAGTTGCCACGCAACATGCTTTATGGCGCACCTAACGCTATTAGCAATTCTGTTATCAACTTCTCTGGCTTCTGCTCAGGTGTTGTTGTATCACCAAATGGTCTTGTCTTCACTAATCATCACTGTGGATTCAGCGCAATTAATGCCCTTTCCACCGTTGAACATGATTATATGAAGGATGGTTTCTATGCAAAAAGCTATGCAGAGGAACTCCCAAGTAAGGACTTGTTTGTGTCCTTTATGAAGAAGCAGGAGGATATTACTCCTCGCGTTAATAAGCTTATTGCTGGTAAGAATGCTGAACAGACAGAGGCGATTATCGATTCTCTTACAAATCATTTGACTGACTCTATCAAGACAATCGATAAGACTTTGCATATCAGTGTAGATGCTTTCTATGAGGGAAATAAGTATTATGCCACTACATATCAGGACTTCCAGGACGTACGTTTGGTCTTCACAGTTCCAAAGAGTATGGGTAAGTTCGGTGGTGAAACAGACAACTGGATGTGGCCACGACAGACAAGTGACTTCTCAGTGTTCCGTATTTACGCCGATCCTAAGACCAACGGGCCAGCTGCCTATTCAAAGGATAATGTGCCTTATAAGCCAGCTAACTGGGCTCCTGTAAGTCTTGAGGGTTATAAGGATAAGGATTTTGCAATGACAATTGGCTATCCTGGCTCTACTAATCGTTACTTGTCTTCGTTCGGTATACAGCAGCGTCGAGACATCGAGAACACCGTTCAGGTACAAGTTCGTGATATCAAGCTCGCTATTATGAAGAAGTACATGGATAAGAACGAGAAGACTCGTCTCCAATATGAGAACAAGTACGTTACATCAGCTAACTACTGGAAGAACTCTATTGGTATGAATAAATGTATCGATTCCATCGGTTTGATTCGTCAGAAGGCTGAATACGAGGCTAAGATACAACGATGGTTGGACGAAAAGACCGTGAAGGATCCTGCTATAAATGTTGACCTCAAGAAGTTAAGTAACCTTTATAAGGAGAGTGCTGAGCCTGCTTTGGTTCAAGCTTACTGGAACGAGTCATTCTGGAAGGTGTCTGAATTGATTCAGAGAGCCTTGGATATCACCCGTGGCGCTATCGAACCACAGGGTCCAAAGGATGATGAATCAGCACAGTATGTACAGTTTAAGGACAATAGTAGCGACTGGAACTTAGCCCTTGATAAGGAAATGACCGCCGCTATGTTGAAGAACTATGCTGAACACGTACCTGCTGCATACCGTCCAGAAGTATTTAATGTTATCAAAACAAAGTTCGGTAACAATTATAAGAAGTACACTGACTGGCTCTATGCAAACAGTAAACTACTTGTTAAGGACCATAAGTTCTATAATGATGAGAATACACTCAACGACCCAGGTATACAGCTTGGAGTAGAACTCGTGATGCTCTATCAGCAAGTTATGACCAACTATGTTAGCAAGATAGAAGCTATCGAGCAGGAAGAGAAGAAACTTTGCGAGGCAAAGGTACAGATGGAGATGGATATGCCACATTACAGTGATGCTAACTTCACCATGCGTATGTCTTACGGACAGGTCGGTGGTTATATGATTGGTGGCTTCGACAGCAACTACTACACAACTGCTGAGAGTCTTGTTGAGAAGATGAAGTTAGGTAAGAAACTTGAAGATTACAAGGTTGAGCCTATCATGATGGACCTTATGAGTGCTAAGGACTTCGGTCGTTATGCTGATAAGACAACTGGTAAGATGCAGCTTTGCTTCCTTACTAACAATGATATCACTGGTGGTAACTCAGGTTCTCCAATGTTCGATGGTAAGGGTCGCCTTATTGGTCTTGCTTTCGACGGCAACTGGGATAGCCTTTCAAGCGATATCAACTTCGATCGCAAGCTCGCACGTTGTATTGGTATTGACATCCGTTTCGTCCTCTACCTGATGGATAAGTGGGGTCACGCTGATCGTCTGCTGCAGGAAATCAACCCACAGTAAGGGTTACTCCTAATATATTAAAATAGGTATGTTCAAGAATGAACATACCTATTTTTCTTTTGAAAAGTAGTATCTTTATGGGTATATTATCAGCTTATTGACTTTTACTATAAGCATCCTACATTTTTATTTAGAAATAACGAAAAGGGCAATCATTAATATTATTACCAAGAATACATAAGAAAACAGTCCCGACTGATATTCTTTCTTTGTCAGTAATGCCTCTTGTTCTTTCATCTTTCGTTCGGGAAACATACGAAACATTAAGAGGTATAAGGGAACGACAATAACTGCACCTATCAGGTAATCCCCTCCTTTTGAGCCTGTATGCCAAAATTTTAATACACTCTGCATATTTAATAAACCAATTATTATAAAGAAACAAAGTGTAAACAGTGCGAGAAGGTTTGTCAAGGTAGCAAAATAAGGAATGCTTCTGTTAGCCCCTCTCATATTAAAACGATATAAACTGGCTATGATTTTGTACATAGTTATTGCTGGTAAACTGAGAAACAACTTTCATATGAGTGATACCTTACGATATACGATACCGGTAATAGCCTTCTCTCTTTCCCCTTTTAGCTATCGTGTTGAGGCTCCGCACTACTCGTGCTGATGCTCCGCACGAATGGTGCTAATGCTTCGCACGGATGGTGCGGATGCCTAACACCCTTCATAAATGGGGCAATGAACTATACGAAACATTATCAATGTATAGCCAATTTATCGAAAGTCTCTCCAACGTTATACGCTAAGTCCCCCTCCCCTTTGGGGAGGGTCGGGGTGGGGTATCTTACTTCTTTGGTCTGCGCCTTGCCCAACCTTCCTCAGAGAAGTCAGGCTCTTCGCCTTTCAACTTAGCAGGACCACCCTTCATAAGTTCCTTCCAATCATCTTTCTTGAACTTATGCTGGCCTCCGAAAGGATTCTCATCATACTGGCGACGACCACGGCCTTTGCGCTCACGAGCGTCCTGACGACCTTCGCCACGGCTGCCGTAACCACCACGGCCGCCTGCAGAGCGACCATTGCCACTGGCTGAACGACCATTAGACGAATGACCGTGACCACCTTCTTCTGCATCGTTACAACGCACCTTACGACCTTTATAGGTAGCACCGTCCAGTGACTGCATCACCTTCTGAGCGTCCTGCTCTGGCACTTCGATGTAGCTTTGTTTAGCAAGGAGGTCGATATGTCCTACAGCCTGCTTACCATGCACATTCTTATTGATGAACTGCATCACCTCACCCGGATAGAAACCATCTGCCTTACCTAAGTTGATAAAGAGTCGCTTATAACCACTCTCCGGCTTACGTGGACCACGGCTGCGACTTCCTCTGCCTTCACCTCTTGCGCCACGGCTATCCTCACGTGCGCTACGTGATGATGGCTTCTCAATCTCCTGAGCATTCTTATAATAGTCAAGGAAACGACCGAAGGTTGCAGAAACAATCTTCTTGATGACAACCTCCTTATCGATATACTCGAATTGGCGGTTGATATCCTTCATGTAAGGTGCAATCTGGTCCTCATCGACGTCTGTCTTGAGGATGTCATCCATTGTCTTAAACAGCTGCTTCTTACAGATTTCCTCTGGTGAAGGCAGTGTTCCGTCAACAAATTCCTTACTGATTTCGCGCTCAATATTACGTACCTTATACTTCTCACGTGAGTGGATAATCGAGATAGAAGTACCCTTCTTTCCTGCACGACCTGTACGGCCAGAGCGGTGGGTGTAGTTCTCGATATCATCAGGCAAGCCATAGTTGATAACGTGTGTCAAGTCGTTCACATCCAATCCACGTGCTGCAACGTCTGTAGCGACGAGAATCTGTGTGAGATGTGAGCGGAACTTCTGCATCGTGAGGTCACGCTGCTGCTGTGAGAGGTCGCCATGCAATGCCTCAGCATTATATCCGTCCTTAATCAACTTATCGGCAATCTCCTGCGTCTCAGCCTTTGTACGGCAGAACACAATTGCATAAATCTTTGGATAGAAGTCAACCAATCGCTTCAAGGCAAGGTACTTGTCGCGTGCATTCACCATATAATAGATATGGTTTACACTCTCAGCACCCTCGTTACGGCTACCCACTACAATCTCTTTATAGTCATGCAGATAACCCTTTGCAACACGCTCTACCTCACGACTCATCGTAGCCGAGAATAGTAATGTGTTACGATCTTCAGGTACACCGGTCAATATCTCAGTGATACTCTCTTGGAAACCCATGTTCAACATCTCGTCAGCCTCGTCCAAAACAACGTTTCTAACCTTGTCAAGACGAGCCTTACCACGGTGCATAAGGTCAATCAGACGACCCGGTGTAGCCACGATAATCTGTACACCATGGCGCAACTGGCGAATCTGTGTATCAATAGATGCACCGCCATAAACAGCTGCGATATGCAGATGAGGGATATACTTACTGAATTCCTTCAAGTCATCAGCAATCTGCAAACAAAGTTCACGCGTAGGACTAAGTACGATAGCCTGCGTCTCCTTGCTGCTTGTATCAATACGTTGCAGCAAAGGCAAACCGAATGCAGCCGTCTTACCCGTACCAGTCTGTGCCAGTGCGATGACGTCGTTACGATTACCAAGTAAATAAGGGATTACTTCTTCCTGTACAGGCATTGGATGTTCAAATCCAAGCTCACTAATGGCGCGACGAATCTCTTCGCTCACACCTAACTCTTCAAATGTCTTCAAATTCGTTTGTTTATTATTTATTATCCTATATAAAAGGTAAGCTAACCACCAAACGAACCCACTAAAAAGACACTTGCCTGCGCCTAACTTCAACCAGTCAGCACGCAAACTCTCAGGTGGTATGTTACCTCTAATTGTTTGCAAAGGTACGTTAAGAAGTTGAGATGAGCAAATAAAACTTCCTATAAATCAATGGAATGGATGAAAAAGAAAGGATATTGGGTGGGTGAGTAGATGAGAAATCTAAAAAAAAGTTGATAGATTCACGTATTTTATCATAACCTATTAAAAAAATACTATGAAAACACTTGTACTGTTATAAAGTCTAAAAGTGTCATTGAATAATCTCGAATTACATCTTTTTTTATGTATTTTTTTGTAACTTTGCATTGTCAAATAGAAAAATAGTCGTTATTAAAGTTAATTATTTGAGTTAGTACAAGGACACAAGACTTACGTGAGTAAGTTTGATGTTAAACGAAAGGCTTCGCAGTGATGCGAAGCCTTTCTTCTTTTATTCTATATGTAAAGAGGCGGCTTCTGTTAAATACAGGGATTGGAAATAGAGTCAAAGTTTACACGCTTGTATGGTGTGGATGTCTCCAATTAGTCGGTCTTACACGGGGAATAAACTATAAGATGATATGCAATTCGATATTATCGCTATCCGTAATCTTCAAATATCTTATTCTCACTTTATTGCTGCATGTAAATTATTTTCATGTGACTCAAAGCACAATACATGCTCTTTAGGCTTCTTAAAGACGCC
>ERZ772957.2301-NODE-2301-length-11159-cov-4.204611_pt1 | contig 11159 bp, 5 predicted proteins | sample MGYA00580682_ERZ772957 | MGnify/ENA primary metagenome ERZ772957 (study PRJEB29015, sample SAMEA2737921) | human oral metagenome | biome: human oral; feature: human-associated habitat; material: dental | place: China | collected 2025 ...
TGTTCTGCAATGGCCGTAATGATTTCGTTTGTTTCCAACAGACTTTCAGAGCTGGTATAGATGGCACTGATAATGTCGGTAACCGTTGTCAAGTTATGCTTGCCTGCCTCGCTTGCTTCGCGGATATGCGAAAAGTTACGATTGATTTCGTCAAATTTTTGCGTTAGCTCGCCGGTTACCGCATTGAGCTGTTTGATCTGCATCACCGTATCTTCAGCTGCTTCGGACTGCTTTTCAATTCCCTTACTCATGGTGTCCAAAAAGGAATTAAAACTATCCGTCGCATCCTGCGTGCTGTGCAGTTTGGTACTTTGTACCGACATTTCCGACCGCAGTGCTTTAACCTGGAGCGAAAGCGCCTTCATGGCTTTTTCAGCGCCGTCCATATTCTGCGAAAGAGAGCGTTCCTGCTGCTTTAAGTCGGCACTCGTGCGTTGTATTTCGTCAAACAGTCGCGTTTTCTGTTCGGCGGAATCTGAGAGCTGCCCTTTCATCTTTTCAATTTGGCGATTATAGCGATGTGTTTTCCAGGCAAAGCCGAATGCCTGTGCTAATAAAAAAGCTGAAAATCCGAAAGGTAAGAGCGTTCCTGTGCGCAGAATGAGCATGCTGTACAGTAGATCGTTGATCGTAAACCCTGTGAGTATGGCGATTCCAACGACAATATATAAGGCTCCGTCGCGTTTTCGTATTACCAACATGATAATCAGATATACAACGTAAATCATAATTGCGGCGAGTATCAGCTGATGTATTGTGATGAGCCGTCCGTATATGTAGGAGGGGGTTACCAGAATAAAAGCCGCATAGAGCAATGCTTCAAGGCTTATGATACGATTGATAGTTTTATGCATATCTTTCGGATAGAGCGACGCAAAATATTGCACGAGCGCAAGTCCGAGTAAGGAGAAGGTCAGATAATCGATTTTGGTATCGACATTCCACGGTAAAAACGAAAACAACAGCCTGAATACCGGCCCTGTGACCAGGTTGCGGAGTACAACGAGGGTTGCAAAGAAGATAAACCACAAAAGACTTGTATTTTTAGGTTGAAAGACGAACAGTGCAAAGTGATATAAAATGATGGCAAGACCGAAGCCGAAAACAAAAATTTCAATAAAGAGAAATGAGAGGTTACTGCGGTCGATTTCTGTTCGTGTTCCAAACTTAATGGTTTGGTAGAGCCCTCCTCTTGAATGAAAGAAATTTGAAACCTGGATGGCGATGCAAACTTCCGGTGTGTTTTCCGGAATGTAGACAAGAATATCCGCTTCGCCTCGAACCGAGGTTTCTCTCGATGTTCCTACTTGGCCCGATCCAGAGTGCATCTGCCCATCTACATAGAGCTTCCATGCAGAAACCGGTGAGGTAAATTGCATTGCAAATTCAGGATGTTGAGTAGGGAGGAGAATGTGCAGTGTATATGTTCCATATCCGAAGGTTGATAGCTTGGTTCCATCCGATAAAACGGCTGCTGACCATTCTTTCGGACAGTCGATAAAAACCTGCGGATTGCGCACCTCCTCCGGCGAGGAAACAAACTGCCGATTATAGAAGCCCATTTTACCGCTGACATTGAAATTTCGATTTCCGGTAATATTTTCTTTGCTTAAATCGAGCGTGCCGTTGTGAATTGTTTGGGAAAAAAGCGGAACGAAGCACAGGCTGAACATAAAAAAGAGAACAGATTTCTTCATATAGTATCCTTATCTATCCGGAGCGGCGTTTGTGCGGTCAATTGCCGGTACCGCAGCTGCCGGATCCCGAAGAAGTCCGGGGTGGGTATGAATGTTCACACACATCGGCCGTGTGTGAGTGCGGGTATTTCTGGTTGCCGCCGTAGGTAATTCACATCATCTGTGTGAAAATGTCATGCGGCGGCGGGGTAGGGAACCGGCAGCGCCCAACGGCGGATACCGAGTGCGGATGCTGTGCGGCGTACGGGTTCCCGTGAACAATACGCTAGCGCGTATTTTTTATGCGGTCGGCAAGTGCCTCGGCGGTAAAGTGAAGATGTCCGGCAACCTTTTGAGCCGGACCCGATTCCCCGAAGCGGTCGATCGAGAAAATGTCGTCGGGAGACTGTACCCAGCCTTCCCAGCCCTGTTTAACTCCCGCTTCCGCAACCATTACACGGCTGCCATTGTTACCGACTAGCCGCGCTTGACAGGAAGATGTTTGCGCTTCCAGAAGCTCTTTTGACGGAACGGAAACCACCCGTACTTTTTTCGGGGCTGCAAGCTGAGCAGCTTCGCAGGCGAGGCTAACCTCGGAACCGGTTGCAAGTATCGTTACATCGGGCGTACCGTCGGTGCCTTTTACGATATAGCTGCCGGCGGTTTTCATCAGAGCTTTCCACTGAGGTTCGGCTTTTTCCAGTATGGGCAGATTCTGGCGGCTCAGTATTAAACAGACCGGCCGGTCTTTCTGCTCCAGCGCAATTCTCCATGCGACGGCGGTTTCTTCCGCATCGGCAGGGCGGAGTACCAGTAGGTTAGGAATGGCGCGAAGGCTTGCGAGTGTTTCGACCGGTTGATGGGTTGGGCCGTCTTCACCGACAAAGATTGAGTCGTGGGTCAATACAAAAATAGAAGGGATGCGCATCAGCGCCGCGAGCCGGAGCGCCGGACGCAGATAGTCGGAGAATACGGCAAAGGTTGCGCAGAAGGCGCGGAAACCGCCGTGGAGCTGAATACCGTTGGTAATCGTTGCCATCGCGAATTCTCTGATGCCGAAGTGGATGTACCGTCCCTGCGGCGTTGCTGCGGTAAAGGATTGGGCATCTTGCAAGGCAACCGCATTCGGCCCCTGCAAGTCCGCCGAACCGCCGACGAGATTCGGGAATGCCTTTGCAAAAGCGTTCAGTGCGGTTTTGGAAGCCGCCCGCGTCGCAATCATCTCATCTTTTTTAAAGACAGGATCGGCAACGCCGTCGAGTACGGCTTGGTCGATACCGCCTTGCACAAAGCTTTGATCCCATTCTTTGCGCCGTTCGGGATAGGCGGCGCTCCACGCGGCAAAGCGACTATTCCAGTCAGCTTCCGCTTGAGCGAATTCCTTTTGCCGCTCTTCAAAATAACGATAGGCTTCGGGTGCGACAAAGAACTGTTCTGCAGGATCAAGCCCCAGCGTCTTCTTTGCCTGCGCCAGCTTCTCCTGACCGAGCGGCGCTCCGTGTGCGGCGGCGGTTCCTTCAACGGCGGGCGCTCCCTTTCCGATCACCGAATCGAGGATGATGAGCGAGGGACGGGGATCTTTTTTTGCCTCCGCAGTGAGCTTTTCTATATCGCTGTATGAATACATCGACCCGTGCAGCACCTGCCAACCGTAAGCCTCGTACCGCTTTGTAACATCTTCGGTAAAGGCGATATCGGTGGAGCCGTCTATCGTAATATTGTTTTTATCATAGTATACAATGAGCTTACCGAGTTTCAGCGTACCGGCAAGGCTCGATGCTTCGGAAGAAACGCCTTCCATTAAACAGCCTTCTCCCACCAGCGCGTAGGTGTAGTGATCGACAATGCGGTACTCTTCGGTGTTGAACCGCGCTGCAAGCATCGCTTCGGCAATCGCTATCCCGACTGCGGTAGAAATGCCCTGACCGAGCGGCCCGGTGGTGGCTTCGACGCCGGGGGTGAGGCCGTATTCGGGGTGTCCTGCACAGCGGGAACCGATCTGCCGGAATGAGCGGATATCGTCAAGCGAAAGATCGTAACCGGCCAAATGCAGCGCAGCATACAAGAGCATAGACCCATGCCCCGCCGACAGTACAAACCGGTCGCGGTCTACCCATTGGGGATTTTTCGGATTATGCCGTAAAATTTTTGCGTATAGCACCGCTGCGAGTTCGGCGGCTCCGAGCGGAAGCCCGGGATGGCCGGAATTGGCTTTTTCGATTGCATCGATTGAAAGGCTCCGTATCGAAAGCGCTACGGCGTCAAGTTCTTTATTCATAGTTCCTCCAAAAGTAAGGGCGCAGCGTAATCTGTCAATGTATTAGCTGCTCTTCTATGAAGCCGCGGATAACCAACCGGCTTCTATTACGGCTGCGGAATAAGTTCGAGCAGCTCGGCGATAATTTCATCTGCACTGATATTTTCCGCGCTCGCTTCATACGAAAGTTTTAAGCGGTGACGCAGAATAGGGTAGGCGAGAGTCTTTACGTCTTCGGGCAGGACATAGTCGCGTCCGTGCAAAAATGCCCGTATTTTTGAACACCGATAAAGGGCGATACTCGCGCGGGGAGATGCTCCGACGGTGATATAGCTAAGATAACTGCCGCGGGGCAGCTCTTCCCGTTTTTCGATAATGGGACGGGTTGCCGTAACCAGTGAAATAATGTATTCGTGTAAACCTTCGGTGCAGCGGATGGCTTCAGCGCCTTTGCGGATGGTATGGAGCATATCGACGGAAAGAATCGATTCGGTTTCGGGCGCTTGCATTTTTTTTACCGAAGCGGTGATGTTCTCGCTTTTCAGCATGATGACGAGTTCATCCGCCGGTTTAGGGTAGGGGACAAAAAGTTTAAACAGGAAGCGGTCGAGCTCCGCTTCGGGAAGGGGGTAGGTGCCTTCCTGTTCAATCGGATTCTGGGTTGCAAGCACGAAGAACGGTTCGGGGAGGGGATAGCTCGTTTCGCCGATGGTAACCTGACCTTCCGCCATCGCTTCGAGCAATGCGGATTGAACCTTTGCCGGAGCGCGGTTTATTTCGTCAGCCAGCACTACGTGCGCAAAAAGCGGCCCCTTTCGTACCGCAAAGCGATGCGCGGTAGAATCAAAGATGAGCGTTCCGGTGAGATCGGCAGGCAGCAAGTCGGGTGTGAACTGGATGCGTTTAAAACTTAATTGAGAAAGCTCCGCGAAAGTCCGTACCGTTAATGTTTTGGCAAGGCCGGGCGCTCCTTCCAACAACACGTGCCCGCCTGCAATATAGGCGACGAGAATCTCGTCAATCAACCGCTCCTGCCCGATGACGGATACAGCCATTTGTTTTTTAAACGCAGCAACCCGCTGCAACGCTTCGGTTTGTAAGCTCTCCATAATAACGAAGTGTACGCATATTTTTCATTCTATGCAAGGCTGAAATGCAGGACAAACATATCAGGAGTATTTTAAGCGGTTGCCCTGCTATCCGAGGTAAGTTTGATTGACTAATGGCGGGGGAAGAGTGTCTTTTCAAAGGATTCCGTAAATTTTGATTTCAAGCCCTTATCTTCGGTGTTAAAAAACGGTAATCCTATTAACACGTACGAACTGTTACGTTCCATAACGATATGTTCCGTACCGTAGCGTCGACTGATTTCTTCCAAAAAATCTTGTTTCCAACCGTCGTTGTCGTCTCCCGCAAGATGCTTGCCTTTCGGTTCAATAAAGACTTGGTAGTATGCATTGGGATTGCCGGCTTTTCCGTGCAGAAATAATAAAAAATCCGGTTGAAAGCCGCGGCCGGTATCAAAATCAAAAATCTTATACACTTCTTCATTTCTAAGCAGTTGAAAAGAATCGTAGCTGTCAAGCAAATTCGATTTGCGGTCTTTTATGAATTGAATTAAGTTACGTTCTTCGCTTGTGCCCCAAAATGCATCGAGCGCATACCAGTTTGCAGCTTGCAGTTCTTTTTCCAAAGCTTTGTTCTTTTGTGTCTCCTGCGTCTGCTCATCGATGTAAATGAGCTTTTCTTTAGTGAAACATACTTTTCCTTTTTGCTGATCGAACGAGAACATATCCGAAAATTTTACCAACCGGAAATCCGTTCCTTTATACGGCTTATCGAATTGTTCAAATTCCTTTTGCAGATAAGTAAAAAACTTTTCACACAACTCCAGCATTTTTTTATTCGGAAGATTTTCATATTTGTCTGTATCATGCGTGATCCTAATTTTTACATCTTTTATGAAATCGAAAAAATCTTTCATACTTCGAACATTAAATCGGCATAATATATTCTCAAAACTATAGTAGGAAGCGGCATTTGCATTAAGGCGATGAATAGCTTTATATTTTATATGCATCGGAATATCGGAAAGTTTTAGTTCTTCTGTTTTTAATTGACCGCTTTCAGCCGCAATATACGTATCCTCTTTTTGAAAATCAACATCCCGTATTTCAGAATACTGACTTGTAGTAATTCTGTACTCAAACGGCGCAAGATTTTGAAAATCTTTCGGCAGTTGTTTTAATCTGCGTTCGGGATTTTCAATTCGACTATTTACAAACAAATACATTCCGTTCAGTATTTGTTGCTGCGCCGGTTTTACAGGAAAGATTTTTTGTGTTCGCTTTTCCGTCATCAAACCTCTATTTTTGAGTTCATTCGATAATTCACTGATATAACGATGATCTTCGTCGGAATGAAAATAGAACTCTTCCAACATACGCAGCTCATTACCGATATCATCATCGAATTTACGGCGATTAATCGGCATATCGTTATAAATAAATGGAAAATAACGTACCCCGCGTCCTATCAGCTGAGCTTCACTTGTTGTGCTTGTACCGGCCTTGTGCGTTTTAGTATCCGTATCACGTCCCGTATACAGTCGAACAATGTCGTATAAGTTCAGTACATCCCAGCCTTCAGTAAGGCGTTGCACAGTAAAAATTGCTCTAACATGATTACCGTAATCTTCCAAACTGTTTAAAAGCCGGTCTATTTCAGAATCCGTTTTTTCTTTTTTGGTTGTATTTGTCTTACTGTTTGTGATGATGGTAGTACGCTCTTGAAAGTTTTCACGGATATAATCGACGACGTTTTCAAAAGAAAAATCATTTTCGTTTATATATATAAGAATCTGCTTAAAGATATTGTCGTTTACGGTATATAACGATGGAATTGTGTTATCAGCGGGTGTATTTATTTTTGAAAGATTATGAACAAAGTTAAAATCCGATACTGTGACGGATTTACATAATTCAATAAACATCCGACAATCTGCTTTTGAATCTTCAATTGTTTTGCTTCTAAAAAGAATAACCGGTTTAAAATTTGGAATTCTTGCTTTGAGCGCAATGCGATAGCGGTACCAGTTTAAAAGTAAAGCCTGCAAAATTCTTTCGTTTAACGCAAGATTTGATCGAACAAGGCGGATATGTTTTGTACAGCCCGCTTCGACGAAGTCTTTCAGTTCAAATTTAATAATTATTTTATCTTTATACTTTTGTAACACTTCAGATGCGTTGGGAATCGTAGCGGTGAATTCCAAAAGCGCATTGCGGTTTTTCTTTTGGTTTTCACCGTCTTTGTTTAAAATACAATGACACACCGTATGTTCCCACGAACGTTCTATATCGTCTTCTTTTGCAGAATCTTTTAATTCTCCGATAAACGAAACTTCATCTGAAAGAGTGGTTTGTTTTTTCTTTGCCGTACTTGCATTTAAGTGATGTGCTTCATCCCCGAATAAAATAACATCACGTTTTTGCAAGTCGGAAAGCAATACCGAGTTTTCACTTTCTTTATAAATATCATTATGCAGTTTTTGAATTGTCGTAAATTTTATCTGTACGTCATCGCAGAAATCGGAAAACATATCGACTTCCCGAAATGCAACTCGTCTACCGTCAATGACGATATTTTCTTTAAATAGATATTTATTATGTTTTATGTCGATAAAATTTGCCTGTGTCTTTCCGAGAATGGCATTTTGATTGACAAAAAAGATAAAATTCCTGTATCCCTGTTTGTAATAATACAAAATGAGTGCGGCCATAACGAGTGTTTTACCGCTTCCCGTAGCCATATTGAACATAAGGTGATTCGGTGAAAGTATTTCACCTTTTTTAAGCAGTTTTGAACGAAGTTTTTCATTGATGAAAAAATTTTCTAACGCTGTGCGCTGCCAGTCATAAAGCGGATATTTTAAGTTATCAGTAATGTATGAAGGAATGGCATAATCGCGTTCGTCAAGAATCTCTTTTTGATTTTGAATTTTATCGGCTAGCATTACTTATTTCCCTCATCATTGCCGCGTAGCCGGTAAAAATCTTCCGTAATCGCAATATCATCCGTGCTGAGCCCTGAGTTATTGTCCTTCCGGTCATCCGCATTTATGTAGAGCTGGTTTAAATCGAGCATACGGCAAAACATTTCTTTTTGTTCTTTCAAAGGGAGCGATTGAAAGCGATCGGTTTTAACTTCTTCACGAAATTCCTTTATACGGACATTGTAGTGCAAAAAATATTTGTTGCACAGTTCGTCGAATAGGAAAATAAGCTCTTCAACATTTTTGCACGCACTAATAAGCCGTACTGCTTGTTCGTTCTTTTCAGCAAGTTCCATGTAAACAAACGACCCTCCGCCGTGCCAGTTCTCAAGTTTTGAGATTCCGCCCTGTTCACCCTCAATGACTTTTTTAAGCCGTTCTACCGTAACCGTATCGATATAATCCATTTGTTCAACACCGATATACTGACGATTCATTTTATGTGCAACAGCAGCAGTCGTACCTGAACCAAGATGGTAGTCGAGAACAATATCGGATTCGGAAGTTGAGATTGCCAATATTTTTTCTAATAACTTTTCCGGCTTTGGAGTTTGGAAAACTTTTATATCAAATAGTTGTTTTATTTCATTCGCAGCTTCTGTGGTATTTCCATATTCCAACCAAATACTGCGTTCTTTTTGAATTTTATCTTTTGCTTCTTCAAAATAAAAAACTTCATACGGTTTCCACTTATCGTTTCGTTTATCCCAATAGATATGGTTCTTATCGAGAGATTCGGGCTTTTTTCGCCATCGCCCATCTCGTCCATCAGGCGCAGTAGGAAAAAAATCATTGTTATCGGGATCTTTGATAGCATAATATAGGGATGGACGGTCTTCTTTATATGGCGCCGTTCCCCATTTTTCAAGTTTTATCAGATTCGCAGATTTTCCATTTATTGTTTTTATAAAATCTGTTTCATTTACTTCCTTTGTTTCTTCGAAAATTTTCCATTCTTTTTTCTTAAAAACTAATATATTCTCATGCTCAATTGCAAAAAAAGCCGTATCTTGTCCGCCTCCGGTTTTTTTTCGCCAAATTAAATCCACTACAAAATTTTCTCTTCCGAATACATCATCCATCAGTAATTTTAAATAAGCTTGTTCATTGTCATCGCATTGTACAAAAATAGCTCCATCTTCTTTTAATAGTTCCCGTGCAATTTCAAGCCTGTTTTTCATAAAGGTGAGCCAACTGGAATGATTAAAATTATCGTTGTATGCAAAACTGTCATTTCCCGTATTGTACGGCGGATCGATATAAATGAGCTTTACCTTACCTGCAAATTCTTCTTTAAGCGAATGAAGCGCAAGTAAATTATTTCCTTTAATTATCAAATTATCGGTGATGGTATCTTCCGGAAGCCCGCGCTTTTTGTTCAGCTCCGCATCGCGGTTTAATTTTTTACAAAGAGAAGATTTTCCCGATTCATAACGCTTTACATTGCAAAATGCTTTCGGGGAAAACAAACTGTCTATTTCATCGCGAGCAAGAACCTCATTATAAAAGATCTCTCGGCGTTTACTCGTTTTTTCCTCGTATCTCTGCTCTTTGTCATTGTATTCAAAATAAGCATCCAAACCGTCTTCTTTACGCTGACCGCCTTCCAGTATACAATCTTTAAACGGAAAATTCAAAACAACTTCGCTCCGGTCTATCAATGGAATATCTCCCATATATAAACCGATTTTTTGTCCGAGGTATTTTGAGTATGAATTACAGGCGGAAGAATATTCCAAAAATTCTTTAAATCTCGCCGTATTAAAAACAAAACTATCTAAAACCGGAGTAAAAAAGGCTTTTTTTACGGAAGGATTGTTAAGCAGCGGCGCAAGCAATTTTATATCACCGCGTTCGGCACAATCCTTTATCACATTAATTTTTAATCTCGGTTTTTGTTTTTTATCGGCAGCCGGTTCTACAAAATCCGGTACTGCTGCAAGTATCTTTTCAATATGTTTTTTAAGCGCATTTGTTTCAGGAGTTTCAGTATATGGCATAACGTCTCCATTCGCTATTTGTAAGAAATTTTAACCAAAAGAGAATAATTTGACTTTAAAAATAGCTATTTGCTATTATTTTCGGTATATCGCTATATAACTTAACTTTTTGTATATTCTTTCCGGCAAATCGTAATTTTATAATAGCATTATGACTGAAATTGAATTGATAAAATTGTATTCGGAAAACATAAAGCGGTTGCGGTTATCTAAAAAACTGACGCAGGAACGGCTTGCCGAACGTGCCGGTATTACAAGCGCATATATCAGTGAAATTGAAAATCAAAAGAAAATCGGGAAATTTGAGACAATTGCATCTATCGCCGCGGCGCTTGACGTGGAACCGTATGAACTGTTCTTACCGGTAGGTGCGATGCCATCCTATAACGGTAAGCGTACGAAAGCATTAATGAACCGCCTTCGTAATAATTTCAACGATCTGGTAGATACGATAGAGGAATTTTTAGCGGAGTAGCGGCTAACAGGTTATGTAAGTCGCAAATACGTCTAAAAAAACTCCATGGCAGTACGCGGTGAAACCGAACCGGCAAAATGTGTAGGGCGTGACAAAATAAGCATTTAATAAAAACTTGTGATTTTCTCTTAAAATTCTTAGCCATTTTTGTAGCCGTGCCTTATAAGAGAGGTATATGCGCGGAGGCGAAAAAAATGAACGATACTCTTACACTGAGAAATGATTATCTGTTTAAACTCTTGCTCGGATCGGAAGAAAATAAAGTTTGTTTACAAGATTTCCTTGAATGCGTACTGGATATCCCTACCGATCGGATTGAAGGTCTTGAATTGCTGGATAAGGAACTTGTCAAAGATACCATAACCGATAAAACCGGTATTTTGGATGTTAAGCTCCGATTGAAAGACGGAATAACCATCGACATTGAAATCCAGAATAGCTGGTCCGCGGAATTTATCCCTCGCACCTTATTCTACTGGGCTAAAATATATGTTGAAGGCTTTAAAGAAGGCGAGGCATATACGAGCCTGACCAAGTGTATTGCGATCAATTTGGTTTCGCAGGGGTTCAAGTTGAATAATCTGGTACACTCTGTTTATCGTACCTTGGAGAAAAAAAGCTATCAGCAGCTCACTGATTTGCTTGAGATACATTTTTTGAATCTCTTGCTGGCAAGTCAAGTAACGATGCAGCAAGAGCC
>ERZ772957.2304-NODE-2304-length-11149-cov-10.435190_pt1 | contig 11149 bp, 13 predicted proteins | sample MGYA00580682_ERZ772957 | MGnify/ENA primary metagenome ERZ772957 (study PRJEB29015, sample SAMEA2737921) | human oral metagenome | biome: human oral; feature: human-associated habitat; material: dental | place: China | collected 2025 ...
ACGCTGATGGTACTTGGCTGGAAGCGGCCTGGGAGAGTATGGATTTGCCAAGCAAAATTATTAAGAGGGAAGCTAGTGCTTCTCTCTCTTTTTTTATTTGTTAAAATGATATCTATTTTCTATAAAAATTATTGAATAAAATTAAAATATATGTTAGTATAATAAGCATAAGAAAAATAAATTAAATAATAAAAAACTAGTTACAAGGGAGTTAATAAATTGACTGAGAAAAGGATGTGAGCCTTGACCTTTTGACCTGATTTGGATAATGCCAACGTAGGAAGTAAAAGAGTTTATTTTAAATTGTAAGCATATACAAATTAGGTATATGCTTTTTTATTTGTTCTTGGAGGTAAGAGTGAAAAATATGAAGAATGTGTTGTCAATAGCAGGTTCAGATTGTAGTGCTGGAGCAGGAATACAAGCTGATTTAAAAACTTTTGTTGCAAATGGAGTTTATGGAATGACAGTTATCACAAGTTTAACTGCACAGAATCCACAGAAGGTAAAAATGCTTGAAGATGTTTCGATAGAAATGTTAGAAAAACAAATAGAAGCAATATTTGATGTTATGGAAGTTTCTGCTGTAAAGATTGGAATGTTAAATAGTAAAGAAAATGGAGAAGTAATATATGAAAAATTATTAAAGTACAAGGCAAAGAATATAGTTCTTGACCCTGTGATGATAGCTACAAGTGGAAATTCTTTAATAAAAGATGAAACAAAAGATTTTTTAGTGAATAAATTATTTAAGATAGTAGATATAATAACACCTAATTTAGATGAAACAAAAGAAATAGTAAAAATAATTTTAAATAATGAAAATATAGAAAATATTGATAGCATAGAAAAAATGAAAAATTATGGAAAAGTAATTGCAGATTTTACTAAAAAATGGGTATTGATAAAAGGTGGACATCTTTCAAATAGTGCAGTGGATATCCTTATGAATAAAGATGAGATATATATTTTAGAGGGAGAAAAAATTTCTAGTAATAATACTCATGGGACAGGTTGCAGTTTATCTTCAGCGATTGCCTCTAATTTAGCTAAGGGCTATTCTATGTTGGAAGCAGTAAAAAAAGCTAAAAACTTTGTTCTATGTTCAATAAAAAATCCAGTAGATTTTGGAGAAATAGCTGGGACAGTAAATCAAATGGGAGAAATATATAAAAATATTGATATAGAAAAACTTTATTAAGGAGAATAAATGGACTTAAAGGATTGTAAAATTTACTTAGTTACTGATGAAAATTCTTGTAATGGAAAAGATTTCTATAAGTGTATAGAAGAAAGTATTAAAGGTGGAGTGAAGATAGTTCAGTTAAGAGAAAAAAATATTTCTACAAAAGATTTCTATGAAAAAGCTTTAAAAGTAAAAGAAATTTGTAAAAATTATGAAGTATTGTTTATTATAAATGACAGATTGGATATAGCACAGGCTGTTGGAGCAGATGGAGTTCATTTAGGGCAATCTGATATGCCAATAGAAAAAGCAAGAGAGATTTTAAAAGATAAATTTCTAATTGGGGCAACAGCAAGAAATATAGAAGAAGCTAAAAAAGTGGAGTTATTAGGAGCAGATTATATAGGAAGTGGAGCTATCTTTGGAACAAGTACAAAAGATAATGCCAAGAAATTAGAGATGGAAGATTTAAAAAAGATAGTAAATAGTGTAAAAATTCCAGTTTTTGCAATAGGTGGAATAAATATTAATAATGTATGGATATTAAAAAATATAGGTTTGCAAGGTGTATGTTCAGTGTCAGGGATATTATCAGAAAAAGATTGTAAAAAAACAGTAGAGCTTATATTAAAAAATTTTAATTAAATAGGGAGATGATTAATATGTATAAAACACAAATGGAAGCTGCTAAAAAAGGAATTTTAACAAAGGAAATGAAAAGTATTGCAGAAAGTGAGTTTATGGATGAAAAAGTTTTAATGGAAAGAGTGGCGAAGGGAGAGATTGCAATTCCTGCTAATAAAAACCACAGTTCTCTTTTAGCAAAAGGAGTTGGAACAGGTTTATCTACAAAAATAAATGTAAATTTAGGAATTTCAAAGGATTGTCCTAATGTGGATAAGGAATTAGAAAAAGTAAAGGTTGCCATAGATATGAAAGCAGATGCAATAATGGATTTAAGTTCATTTGGTAAGACAGAAGAATTTAGAAAAAAATTAATTGCTATGTCTACTGCTATGGTTGGGACAGTTCCTGTTTATGATGCAATAGGTTTCTACGATAAGGAATTAAAGGATATAAAGGCAGAAGAATTTTTAGATGTGGTGAGAAAACATGCAGAAGATGGAGTAGATTTTGTTACTATTCATGCAGGATTAAATAGAGAAGCAGTGAATCTTTTCAAAAGAAATGAAAGAATAACTAACATTGTTTCAAGAGGAGGTTCTCTTATGTATGCTTGGATGGAACTTAACAATGCAGAAAACCCATTTTATGAAAACTTTGATAAACTTCTTGATATTTGTGAAGAATATGATATGACAATAAGTTTAGGAGATGCACTAAGACCGGGTTGCTTAAATGATGCAACAGATGCCTGTCAAATAAAAGAGCTAATAACACTAGGAGAATTAACTAAAAGAGCTTGGGAAAGAAATGTACAAATAATAATTGAAGGACCAGGACATATGGCAATAGATGAAATTGAAGCAAATGTGAAATTGGAAAAGAAACTTTGTCACAATGCACCTTTCTATGTGCTAGGACCATTGGTAACAGATATTGCACCAGGTTATGACCATATCACTTCAGCTATTGGTGGAGCAATAGCAGCAGCAGCTGGTGTTGATTTTCTATGTTATGTAACACCAGCAGAACATCTAAGATTACCAAACTTAGATGATATGAAAGAAGGAATAATTGCTTCTCGTATAGCTGCCCATGCTGCTGATATAAGTAAAAAAGTTCCAAATGCTATTGATTGGGATAATAGAATGGCAAAATATAGAGCAGATATAGATTGGGAGGGAATGTTTAGTGAAGCAATAGATGAAGAAAAAGCTAGAAGATATAGAAAAGAGTCTACCCCTGAAAATGAAGATACTTGTACTATGTGTGGAAAAATGTGTTCTATGAGAACTATGAAAAAAGTAATGTCAGGAGAAGATGTAAATATTTTAAAATAAGTGGGAGTAGAAATGGCTGAAATTAATGGAAAATATGAAGAAATTAATGATGTTAACTTATTAGATTATTTAATAAAAAATAAGTATAGAGTAGATAGAATTGTTGTTGATTACAATGGAGATATAGTAAAAAAATCAGATTTTGAAAAAATTAATATAAAAAATACAGACAAAATAGAAATTGTATGTTTTGTTGGTGGTGGATAAAAAATGGAATTAAAAGAAGAAGATTTACTTAAAAGAAATGTAAAAGGTATATCTAAAAAATTAAAGAAAACAAGAGTTTGTATTTTAGGTTTGGGTGGCTTAGGCTCTAATGTAGCTGTCTTACTTGCAAGAGCAGGAATAGGGTACTTAAAATTAGTTGATTTTGATATTGTTGAAGCTAGTAATTTGAATAGACAACAGTATAGGATATCTCATATAAATATGAAAAAAGTAGAAGCATTAAAAAGTATTATAAAAGAAATAAATCCTTTTGTTGAGGTTGATATCTTAGATATAAAGGTAAGTAAAGAAAATATACATTCAATAGTTGGAGATATTGAAATTGTTGTAGAAGCCTTTGATAGAGCTGAAACAAAAGCTATGTTAATGGAAGAATTATTAACTAATACAAATAAAATAGTGGTATCTGCGTCTGGAATGGCAGGTTTAGGTTCAGCAAATGAAATAGTTACAAGAAAGATTAAAGATAATTTTTATCTAGTTGGAGATAATTATTCTGATTACGAAGAATATCTGGGCATTATGTCAACAAGAGTTATGATTTGTGCTGCTCACCAAGCCAATATGGTTTTAAGACTTATATTAGGAGAAGAAAAATTTAAAAAAGTTATTCAATGATAAGTAAAATGGTTTATATTTTAAAATTAATGCTAGGAGAAGAAAAATGAAAGATAGTTTTAAACTTGGAAATAAAGAATTTAATTCAAGATTTATTCTTGGTTCAGGTAAATATTCAAATGAATTAATAAATAGTGCTATCAATTATGCAGGAGCAGAAATAGTAACTGTTGCAATGAGAAGGGCTGTCAGTGGAGTTCAAGAAAATATTTTAGATTATATTCCTAAGAATATAACTTTACTTCCTAATACTTCTGGTGCAAGAAATGCAGAAGAAGCAGTAAAAATAGCAAGGCTTGCAAGAGAATGTATACAGGCAGATTTTATAAAGATTGAAGTGATTAAAGATAGTAAATATCTTTTACCAGATAACTATGAAACTATAAAGGCAACTAAAATATTGGCAAAAGAAGGTTTTATTGTTATGCCATATATGTATCCAGATTTGAATGTTGCAAGAGATTTAAAAAATGTAGGGGCAAGTTGTATAATGCCACTTGCTGCACCAATAGGTTCTAATAGAGGCTTAATAACAAAGGAATTTATACAGATTTTAATAGATGAAATAGATTTACCAATAATAGTTGATGCAGGTATAGGAAAACCCTCACAAGCCTGTGAAGCAATGGAAATTGGGGTAACTGCAATTATGGCTAATACTGCAATAGCAACTGCAAATGATATTTCAAGAATGGCAAGAGCTTTTAAGTATGCAATACAAGCAGGAAGAGAAGCTTATCTTGCAAAATTAGGTAGAGTTTTAGAAAAAGGTGCTTCTGCTTCTTCACCACTTACTGGCTTTTTAAATGAGGTGGATTAATGGATTTAGAAAATATTAGCTCAGATATTATGGATAAAGTAATAACTGAAATGAATAGTTATGACTATAATTCTTTTTCAGATGAAGATGTAAAGGAGGCTTTAAATAAAGATTATTTATCTATAAAAGATTTTCAGGCACTTTTATCTCAAAAAGCTATAAATTATCTTGAAGAAATGGCACAGAAAGCAAAATTATTTAGAGAAAGATATTTTGGAAATTCAGTATATATATTTACTCCCTTATATATTTCAAATTATTGTGATAATTACTGTGTTTATTGTGGTTTTAACTCACATAATAAAATAAAAAGAGCAAAATTAGATTTTGAGCAAATAGAACAGGAGTTAAAGGAAATTGCAAAAAGTGGATTACAAGAGATATTGATACTTACAGGGGAAAGTGAAAGATATTCTAATATTGAGTATATAGGGGAAGCTTGTAAGTTAGCTAGGAAATATTTTAATAATGTAGGAATTGAAATATATCCAGTTAATGTAAAAGATTATGAGTATCTAAATTCTTGTGGTGCTGACTATGTAACAATCTTTCAAGAAACATATAACAATGAAAAATATAAGAAATTACATTTAGAAGGGCATAAAAAAGTTTTTTCATATAGATTTAATTCACAAGAGAGAGCTTTAATGGGAGGTATGAGAGGAGTTGCCTTTGGGGCATTGTTAGGTTTAGATGATTTTAGAAAAGATGCTTTTTCAACTGGTTATCACGCTTATCTCTTACAAAAAAAATATCCACATAGTGAAATTTCTATTTCTTGCCCAAGGTTAAGACCTGTTATTAATAATTTAAAAGTAGAAAAAGAAATTGTCACAGAAAGAGAGTTATTTCAAATAATATGTGCTTATAGATTGTTTTTACCCTTTGCTAATATAACAATATCTACAAGAGAAAATCCTATTTTTAGAGATAATATAATAAAAATAGCTGCAACAAAAATTTCAGCAGGAGTTGACACAGGGATAGGAGCTCATACTAAATGCTCAACAAAAAAAGGTGATGAGCAATTTGAAATAGCAGATAAAAGAACAGTGGCTCAAATATTTGAAAAGGTAAAAAGTGAAGACTTACAACCTGTGATGAATGACTATATTTATTTAAAGGATTAGCTATGATAGAAAATAAAATAAAATTAAATATTATTTCCAACAGAAAATTATGTGAAAATGAAAATCTTGAAAAACAAATTGAAAAAATTTTTTCTGCTTATCAAAGAAAAATAATTTTAGAAAATTTTGAAATAGTTTCTCTCACTTTAAGAGAAAAAGATTTAAACAAAAATGAATATTTAAAATTAGTAGAAAAAATCTATCCTATCTGTCAAAAATATAAGATAGATTTAATTTTACATCAAAATTATGATTTGAGATTAGACAATAAATATAATATTAAAGGGCTTCATTTAAGTTATAATACTTTTAAATCTTTAAATAAAAATATTAGAGAAGAACTTATAAGAAAATATAAGAAGATAGGAGTTTCTATCCATAGTATTGATGAAGCAAAAGAAGTAGAAATGTTAGGAGCAACTTATATAGTTGCAGGTCATATATTTGTAACAGAATGTAAAAAAGATTTAAAACCAAGAGGACTAAATTTTATTAAAAATTTATCTTCTATATTGACTATTCCAATATTTGCAATAGGTGGAATAAATGAAAAAAATTCTCATTTAGTTATAAATAGCGGAGCTTTTGGTGTATGTATGATGTCAAGTTTAATGAAACACTAAAAAAATTTTTATCTATGTATTATATTTGAAATATAATACTTTTTTTAGATATATAAGATAAAAAACAAAATTTTTAGTTTAATTTTTTAATATTAGGAGTATAATATAATTATAAAGGATATTTCTACATAATCAAAAAACTATATATAGAATTTATGGAGGTGATAAACTTGGCTACTGATGCTATACTAAAAGTTAAAGATGCTGAACTAAAAGCAAAGGAGATATTAGAAAAGGCTCATAAAGATGCTTTAATTTTAAAAGAAGAAGCAAAAGAAAAGGTAAAAAAATCTTATGATGAGGCTATGAAAAATGCTAAAAAGGAGGCAGAAGAACTTAAATTAAAGTATAAGAATGAGGGAGAAGCTATTGCTACACCTATATTTGAAAGTGCAGAAAGAAAAGTTTCCTCTATTAAAGATATAGAGGAGTCAAAACTTAAATCTGTGGTTGACTTGATAGTAGAAAGGATAGTGAATTCAAATGGCAATAGTTAAAATGAAAAAATTTAGATTATTTGCTCTTGAAAAAGATAGAAAGCCTTTATTAAAAGAATTACAAAAATTTGACTATGTGCATTTTATTAAAACCTCAAATGAAGAAAATGAAGATTTAAAGGAGATTCAGATTCCTGAAAATATAAATCTAATTAAAGAGAAAAGTCAAAAAGTTAAGTGGATGATTAATTATTTATCAAAACTTTTTCCTAAGGAAGCAAAAGAAGAAATTTCAAATAGTTCCATTGGAAACTTACTTTTTGTACAAGTGGAGCAACAAGCAGATAAATATGATTTTAATAAAGATTATGAAACTTTGGATAGAATAAGTAAAGAAATTGAAGCAAATAAAGAAGAATTTATTCGTGATACTGATGGGGATGGAATTCCTGATGCTGTTGAAAGAAATCAGGGGACAAATCCTTACAGTCCGGATAGTGATGGTGATGGGAAATCAGATCATGAAGAATATAGTTTTGGGTCCAATCCTATAGATAATAATCATCCTAAAAAGACAGAAAAAATTCAAAGTCCTTCTGAAATAATCAATTATAAGGACACAAAAGAATTAAACAAAGTCTTAAAAGATGGAATAAAAGAGTATTTTGAATCTGATACTTATAAAGAGTATTTAACAACAATGAGTAAGTTTCACCATTACTCACCTAGAAATATTGAGTTAATACTAAAACAAAATCCACACGCGACAAAGGTAGCATCTTATTCCAAGTGGCTAGAAAATTTTGGGAGAAAAGTAAATGAGGGAGAAAAGCCATTACGTATTTTAGCGCCAGTTCCTCTTAAAAAAAGAGACCCAATTACAAAAGAACCGATTCTTGATAAAGATGGGAATGAACAAGTATTTACTTCATATAAATTTGTTTCTGTATTTGATATTTCTCAAACAAGTGGAAGAGAACTTCCTAAACCTGCTTATGAATTGGAAGGCTCTTTTGAAGATTATGCTATTCTATACAAATCTATGAAAGAAATATCGAAGAGAAATGGAATACCTATTAGATTTGAAGATATTGGAGATGGTTCGAGTGGATATTATAGTAGACAATATAATGAAATTGTTATTCAAAAAGGTATGTCTGAGCAACAAACATTAAAAACAATCATTCATGAAATAGCTCATTCGGAATTACATACGGTTGATAAACTTCTTGAAATTCCTCTCTCAAGAAGTACGAGAGAGCTTCAAGCTGAATCAGTTTCTTTTGTTGTTTCAAACCATTACGGATTAGATACAAGTAACTATACTTTTGCTTACCTCGCTTCTTGGACAGAGGATAAAGAAGGTCTAAAAGATTTAGAAGAACAAGTGAATATTGTTCAAAAAGAAGCAGAAAGTTTAATCACAAGAATTGATAAGGCTATTGTAAAATCTAAAACAAAAGCTTTGTCAAATAATTCTTTTGAGGAAAAAATCAGTAGATTTAAATCTGAAAAAATGGTAAAGTCTGAGCATAAAAAAGAAAAATTGAAAAAAGAACAGTTGAGTGATAAGGAAGCTGGCCTATAGATGATAACGTTTCAAAATTTTCAGAGTGGGCGTGAAAAGAAAAATAAACGGAGGAATAAATAATGAATGAGATAATTGAAATTACTTTATTATTAAATCTATTTTTTTATGAAGATGAAAAATACACAAGGAATGAAACATTTATTAAAGCTGAAAGAGGAAAGGCTATTTCTCTTTTAGATGAATATGCTGACCAGTTGAAAGAAATTGATTTGGAACTTTCTCTAGAATATCAAGAAACAATTAATTATCTAGAGAACATCTCTGATGAAGAGTATCAAGAAATTAAAAAAGATCTAATTAAAAGAGTGGAGTTCTTACAAAGTAATAGTAATTAGAGGAGTTTGTGTCTCCGAAATTTAAAAGATTTACCTGCCCAAAAATAAGTGTTACTACTATTTCTGGGTAGGATAAATCCCTTAAATATGACAAGAGGTCATCTATTTACTATACTTAACAGTTTATAAAATTCCACTTGCTCTGAGTAGAATGTAAACGAGGTAGTCATTCTGAAGTAAGTATACGTTTTTGACAGATATTAAGAATGGAGTTGAGCAAAATTTTAATAGAGAAATTACAACAAAATAGAAAATCTCTAAACGAAAGATAAGTGACAAAGTTTGATGGTTAAAAAAGTAAAACATACATAGTGTATTAATAAGTTAGCGACTTGTATAAAACTATTAAATATAGAGCGAAGACGGTTATTTTTGAGGTGATCACTTTTAGTAGAGGTAGCCATCTAATTTTTCCTTTTCTACGAATTGGTGAACTGTTAGGATATAATAAGGATTACAGTAGGGGACATAAAACTTAGATATTGGATCTTGTCCTAGATTACTAAGAAGGAGTTATCACCAAACAAAGAAAAAGCTCTTGACCAAAGCCAAGAGCCTACTAATAACATTGGGGGCGAACTAATCAATCGCAATTCCGGTTATTTAGAAGGCGAACCCTCAAGGACAGCACCACAGCCTGAAGAGCCAAAGGCTCAACCTGATTTTCCTACCAATGTTCAATTATATTTTAACATTGACAAGTCAGTAAAGTCAAGTTATCGGTTACGTGGTGGCTACAAATACCCTGAAGATGCGGACATAAGGACTTTAAATAAGTATGCGGATGCTTTGCAACGGTCAGCACAACAATATTTAGATAGATTTGCCAATCAAAAAATCATCTACGCTTTTAACGAAGATAACCAACTGAACGCTCTGTCACCAGTCGCCCTATGTTATCCTCTCGATATTTATACTTTACTATAACTTACTGAGGGAATCAACTTTAAAAGCATCAAAAAGCTCCTGACCGAAGTCAAGAGCCGTCAAACACTGGGGGGCGAATTGTTCAATCGCATTTTCAGTTCTTTAGAAACCAAAGTTTCAGGGATAGCACTGCAACCCGAAGAGTCAACGACTCAACCTGATTTTCCTACCAGTGTTGAATTACATTTTAACATTGATAGACCAACATTGTCAACAGTTTATATAAAAATAGGAATACCAAAAGGAGGATTAAGAATGTTTAGTTTGTTTGAATTTGCAGTAGGGGTTCGCCTCTTGATGTTTGTAGTCTTTGTAGCTTGTGTCTATGGGGGGAATGCCCTGTTTGTGCATCTGGAACACCGCAAAACAAAATTCCTTTGGAAGCTTGCTTTTGTGACACTCTATTCAATTTTTCTCCTCCTTGTCACCTATGTTGTCTGGCTCGTTTTTCATTTTGGTTTAAATGTTTGATTTCAATTATTCATCTAAATATACAGAAAATCCACCTCGTCTTGATAGATGGGGCGGATTTTTCTATTTTCAGGTGATATCCTTATGTTTACGATGATCTCTCGTATCGAAAATCGAGTTGAAACATAAAAAGAAAACAATACAAACCGATAAATCAACTGGTAAGGAGATCCTAGTTATGTTTAAATCATTTAGAAGATAGAGCAGGCTATAGCCGAAGAAGAGAAAAAAGTTTACCTTTCTAAAAATGTAATTTTTATCTAGCATGACTTATCCAAACTTTTTACGAAGATCTTTCCCGATAGTGTAAGCAGCCATAAATAAAGCTATACCAACACCTACACCAAAACCACCCTTGATTCCTTGCAATTCTTTATTAGAAATTGCACAATACTTATCCAAACCTTTAATCATACTAACCTCCTAAAAAATAACCAGCTGCCAAACCAGAACCTACAAGTGCTGTTCCACCTGCAATAGCTTTCCAAGATACTGCTACTCCAAAGATAACTAAGGGAGCGAGACCACCATCAATATCTGATAATTCATTTTCAGATAACGATAAAAATTGATTGTCAAGAACGTCAAAATTTGTCATTGAACTTTCCTCCTTTTTTCTTGTTCACTTATATATTCGGGAAAGATAGGAAAAAGCTGCAACTTTTTTAAATTTTTGTGCCTTCCTCTTTATCTAAGTGGTAGGGCTTTTTTGTTTGGAAAGAAAGAAAATTCCCATGTGCTGGCTTTTGTAGTATAATAGTAAACAGACAAAAAGATAGGAATGTGTTATGAAAGTATTAGCTTTTGATACGTCCAGCA
>ERZ772957.2307-NODE-2307-length-11141-cov-3.623309_pt1 | contig 11141 bp, 12 predicted proteins | sample MGYA00580682_ERZ772957 | MGnify/ENA primary metagenome ERZ772957 (study PRJEB29015, sample SAMEA2737921) | human oral metagenome | biome: human oral; feature: human-associated habitat; material: dental | place: China | collected 2025 ...
CTTTTTTCACGCGTGCTGTCACATAAAACGATGTTTTTCTTTTATTTTCCGTTCACAGCTGAATCCCTGGCGGGTCCATCGCAAAAATTGACATTTATACGGATAACCGCTAGAATGAATGAATGGCTGCGTTTGAAAGAAAGACTAAAGCCGCGCGTATGGCGGAAATTCGGAAAGCTGCAAAAGAAATATTCCTAAAAAAAGGCTTCCGCTATACTACAATGGAAGATATCGTAAAGAATACGACGCTCTCAAAAGGCGGCGTATATCAATACTATAAAACGACAAAGGCGATTCTTTTCGATATTATGCAGGACGGGAATTATTTCCGCTTCGAGCAAACTGAAAAAATCATGCAGACATTGTCCGGCACGGCATCTCCAGCGGAAATGGTCACACAGGCATGTATGGCCAAGCTTTTTGATGAGGTGCCCGAAAAACGGCTGTATCTGATGTTTTTATCGGAGATGATCTACGATAAAGACTATGAACGGTTGTTATTCACATTGCAAAAACAAGCATTTGATCTGTTTCTGAAAAATTTCAACTGTTCTCCCGAAGAAAAAGAAGAAATTCTCTCCTTTATTGAAGGAAAAGACTATTTGTTTTTGCAGATTTTTCATGGAATGATGGTCATGTATGAGCTTTTCAGCGATAAAAATCCCTTTATTCAAAATAAAGAAAAAATTCATTCGATGATTTTTACGGCCATACAGGATTTTTTTGATCGCCATCAACATTTGCAGCTTACGTTATCTGCAAAAATATGAGGTATGATATGTCACTATTGTTTCCGCTGTGTTCGGGAATTTCCGTTCTTTTTTCGCTTTTATTGATTGTTCAAAATGTGCACGGGTTTGCATTTGCAGGTTTTGCTGCAGGTATGATATTTTCTGCCGCGCTGTTCTATTCGCAGTTCAAGTTAAAGAAAAAGCGAACGTATCGTGCCTTTGCCGTCAGTAGAAAGCTCTTTGAATACTGGCCTTTTGCGATGGTAGCCTGTTTCGTCTGTTCCCGTGCCTTTGTAGAGCATTCGCCTGTGGCAATGGATGCGGTGCTTGCTGTGTTGTGGTTTATCATCGTTATCTTAAAGCAAGGAATCACCTATTATACAAAGGATAAAAATCTTACAACCTATTTCCCTGATATAAAAGCGGAGCCTCCTCGTAAAAAAACGCTGGCAACCGAGCTCCTTGAATGGCTGGATGCAGCTTTTTACGCGGTCTTTTTTGTACTGCTGGTCAATATCTTTATTTTTCAGGTATACCGCATTCCGTCCGAATCGATGGTGCCGGAGTTTATGATCGGTGATACGGTCATCGGCTTTAAAACGGCATCCGGCCCTGCGTTTCCGCTTTCGTCCTTTCGGCTGCCGCAATGGAAGACCTATAAACGGGGAGACATCGTGATTTTAAGCAATCCCAATTACCCCGACACGCCCAAGGCGCGGCTTAAAACCTTCCTGTCGCAACTGGTGTACATGCTCACGCTTGCGCAGGTCAATTTGAATACCGATGATTACGGCAAGCCGAAAGCCGATCCGTTGGTCAAACGGATTACCGGGCTGCCCGGCGAAAAACTGATGATGGTAGACGGCGTCCTTTATGCGAAGCGCCGTACCGATGCCGAGTTTTTACCGGTTGAAGACGACCGGCTCTATGCGAACTGGGATTTAAGCGCACTGCCGGAATCGGAGCGCCGCCTTATTAAAGACATAAAGATCAGCGCGGACGAACTGCGCGTATTGGAAAATGTGGAATCTGCACGGAAGGCGCTCGATTTTACCGATGCCCTGCGTCAGGCGGAATCGCTGATCAATCAGGTCGCACTGCTGAAGGGCAACACGGACACGGCGAAGGCGGCGGCGTTTTTACAGGCTGCCGAGTATGAAATGATTGCGCTGTTTTCTGCCAATGATTCTATCAGCAGAAAAGTGTTGACGACCAACGGCGGCCTCGATTGGTTCCGCAGTTTTATGACCGGCTGGGTTCCGTACTGGCAAAACGGCGACGTGCAAAAGGCGTCTCTCTACGAAAAACGCTTTGCGCAGTTGAATGCGCTGATGAAGCTCTGTTTCGGTAAGCTGGTTGTTCGTAATATCGAGCTTTTTCAGGCAAATGCGACTGCGGAACAGTTTATCGGCGATGAGGTGCGGAACCGGCTTCTTGAAGAGGCGCAGGATTATGCGTTTTACCTTGCATGGACAAGTCAACGGAATATGAACGTATTTCCGACGGGCGATGATGAATATATTCCCGATAATGCGTACTTTATGATGGGCGACAACCGGTTTAATTCGACCGATATGCGCCATGCATACGTGTTCCGTTCAATGCCGGTCGATATATATGATGCGCTGTCAATCCGCTTTCAAAGCAACAGCGATCCGAAATATGTATCCGCCGACAAGATACTTGGTACAACCGTATTGCGGGTCTTTCCCTTTTCGCGGTTCGGAGCGTTATAATGGCAAACGCGGAACCGGTGCAGGAGCAGATTAACGCATGGTTTAAAAATCTCGGCTTTCCTTCTTTGCTGATGCATGAACCAAAGGCTCATTTCGATTTTACCGCCGCGTCACGGCGTATTCTGGTTGTCGGGCCGATGGGATCGGGCAAGACCGAGTACGCCGGGCATGTGTGGCGAGATGCGCAAGTCGCACGTACCAAAAGCAGCGCTGTGCAGCGGCTCACCAGCGGCGCAAACTCGCAAAAAGACCTGTTTGACCCGGCAAGCGGCATCGGGTCTGCGGATCGGCGGTATACCTTTTTTGCGCGCTATAACCTCGATAAAGAACGTTTTCCCGACTACCCCGATGATGCGCTTGCCTACCGCGGCGGTTACCAGAGGTGCGGGAAGGACATTGCGACGGTCGGCAATTCCTTTGCGCTCGAAAAACTGCTTGAAGAACATCCTCATATCGGTACGTGGATCATCGATGAAGCCGCCTTTTACGATGAGCGGCTGGCGTATGTTATTAAAAAAGAAAGCGACCGCCGCGGGCTGGTGTTTGTGATGCCGACGCTGCTGCTCAATTTTCGCGGGGAAATTTTCAATGCGACTGCGCGGCTTTTAGTTGAGACGGCAACGGAAATCTACCCGTTTTCAGCCTATTGCGAGCATCCCGATTGCCTGCAAAACGGCTACAACACCTATCGCTATTATACCGTTGACGGCATTGAGTGTCCTGCACTTTATTTTGACCCGCTGATTATCATCGGCGGAGACCGCAAAAAAGAAGATCCTTTTGAGCCGAACTATTGTACCCGCTGCGATCAGCATCACTTTTTGCCCGGAAAGCAGTACACGTTTTTTACGCTCAAGCCGCTGGGGATAGAAGCCAGCCGCGGGAATATACAGCCGCTTATGGATGAACTTGCGGCAATTCACGGAAATATCGAACGGTCGGAGCTCTTCAACACGTTTAAGACCGAGTACCTTGATTGCGCCAACCCGTCTCCGGAGCGGATGAATGCGCTTCGCATTCCGTGTATTGCGGAGCGCGCACTGATCTTCCTGTTTGCCGAGCAGAATCTCTTATCCGCCGATCAGATGCGTAAGATTGTTTCAGCGCTGCATTTGAATAAGGAGTATCTTGATAAGCGGCTATCCGATAACAAACGGCCGCTTCTGTGGGATTGAGTTCTGTGGAACTGAGCAGGGTAGGCTGTTCTAAAATTGAGGCGCCTTATTAGGCCGGCTTTGAGTTCCGGTACTATGCTAATTGATTTTCCATTTTCCGTGCTGCTGAGAAAGACGCTGCACGGGCATGGAAATGACTCTGCCGTCGTCCCCTGAAAGTGCAATAATGCCGGTAATCAGATTTATTTCGCTGATGCGGAACAGGGTATTATCGTAGTAGAGGCTGGTACCGATGGACGGCAGTTTTTTCCGGGTTTCCACATACCAGTCATACTCATACGCTAGGCAGCAAAGCAGGCGGCCGCATTGTCCCGATATTTTGAGCGAATTTAACGAAAGATTTTGCTCTTTTGCCATCTTGATGGATACCGGCCGCAGCTTATCGGTTACTGCATGGCAGCAAAACGGCCGTCCGCAGCAGCCGATCCCGCCCGCTATTCTCGATTCGTCGCGGACACCGATTTGCCGCAGCTCGATACGGAGACGTAAAATAGCAACCAAGTCTTTAACCAGTTTACGGAAGTCGATACGGGTATCCGCGGTAAAAAAGAAAATCACCTTGGGGTCTTTCAGCAAATAGTGGCAGTCAACCAGCTTCATATCGAGTTTATGAACCGACACTTTCTCTTTAAAGAGGACGCTTGCTTCTTTTTCTTTTTTCAAGTTTTCTTTTATTTGCTGAAAATCCTCATCCGTTGCCTTTCTTGTAACCGTAACGATATCCTTAACCGCTACTCTGATGGGATGCCGTACCAAACCCATTACACGCGCCATATCGTCTCCGTAGCGTGTGGGGGTAATAACGTAGTCTCCGCATTGCAGGTTTAATTCCGCCGTTGTTGCATAAAAAGTTTCTTGCGAATATTCAAGTTTTAACTGATAGAGCGGTTGAGGAAAAGCCCCCTCTTGCATAGGCTCTTCAACCTGCGGTATATCATCGGTATCTTCCAAAGCGCTTAAATCATCTATTTCTTCATATTCGGTATATGTTTCTTCAAATTCAATATCCATTTTGTACTCCCGTTAGGTAATCAAATCTATAATCAATCCGTATATTTCTTCAAGCCGCTCCAAAATAAAAAGCTGGCTTTTTTGATCGCAGAGCAGCTCGCCGGCAAATTTATCGAGTTTTTCGTTGATAATAACAATTTGGGTAAAAGAGCGCGGCCGTAAGTGATTGGTTTTATCGCGCCGTAAATGGGTCCGTGTCGTAACCGTATATGCTTCGCGCGCGACATAGCCGATAAAGTTTTTAACCGCCTGCTTATACCGTAAAATTGTTTGGGGATTTTGATGAGTCCGCAACGTATCACCGGCGGATCGGACATCATCTTGGAGTAACGCGATTGCTTCCTCTTGAGGTAATTTGCTCAGTTGTTCGAGTATGTCGGCTTCGTTTTCCGGTTGTGTTTGAGGTAAGACGCTTCGCAGCATCTCTTTAAATTTATTGAGTTTTTTTTTGTCTTTTTCGGATTGCGCCGTTTTTGTTTGCAGAGACGGCTGAACGGTTATCCCCGCAGCATAGCTCGAACTCTCTATCTGGTTTCCCATCTTTCTCCTTTATTTTGAATAAGAAAAAGTGGATGAATGCAGTGCTTGCCGGTTAAGATACTTTTTTTCCGCTTCCTCAAAGCCGGTTTGTTCGCCGGTTGCAGAGCAGAATCCGTGCAGGATAACATCATCGTCGACCCGCAGTTTTTTTGTCAGAACCGATCCTATCACCATTCCCGATGAAAGAATGATAACGTAATCCGGCGCAATAATATCCCCCTGCACAATTCCTCCGACACTCACCGAAGCCGCACGGATATTACCGCGTACTCGAGCTTCTTCTCCGATAATAACGCGTCCTTTGGTTTGTATATTGCCGTCTATATCACCGTCTATCCGTAAAAAGCCTGAAACCGTTACATTTCCCGATATCAGCGCTCCCGGCCCTACAATGGTATTGACTGAAATATCATCGATAAAGTTTTTTTTTGCCATAGTTATTGTTTTGTGTTGGAAGCTTTTATATTGAGATATTTAATCGGGTCTACGACATCGGAACCGATATGTACTTCATAATGTAAATGAGGCCCCGTTGAAACGCCGGTTGTTCCGATATACCCGATCGTTTGTCCCTGCTGTACATACTCGCCTCTGGTAACGCGGTAAGACTGAAGATGTGCGTAACGGGTATAGAAACCGTGCTTATGTTTGATGATGATATAATTTCCCCAACCGGGATCGAATTCTACGGTAACAACCTGCCCGTCGGCTGTCGCCACGATAGGATCTCCCGAACGATAGGTAGAAAGGTCGATACCTTTATGAATATACCATTGACCGGTAAAGGGGTGCCGGTTTTGGCCGAATGCCATCGAAATATGTCCAATGCCGCCTTTAATCGGCCACAAGCTCGGAATATCGGAAAAGAGGGTAGTCTGCATATTAAGGAGTTTTCCCATTTCCTGTACCGGTAAAACGGCATCGTTAAGGTACGAAGTCAGTTGCTGTAGCTCTGCAGCTTCTTTCAGCGAACCCTCCGCAACCTCATGCATATTGAATAAGAAGGATAAGTCTCCGTTTGCGGCCTGCCCCACAGGAACCGCTGTCTTTAAACCGAGTGAAGAAAATGTTGAAGTAAGCGCTGTTTGAAAATTGCGCGCCGTTTTTAAAAGTTCATTTGTTTCATCCCGTAATACGTCCAGACTTGCCTGCGCTTTACGGGCTTCCTCTTTGGTAGCGGAAAGATCTTGTACCGACACGGCCGTTTTGTGTGCAAACCAGAAGAATGATGAAAAAAAACCGATAACTGCAATCAATGTAAAAAGCAAACTGAAAATACTCGTCTGAAAATTCAACACCTTCTTTTGCGAGTGCGGAACGATCATAATAGTCAGTTTTTTTCTGCCGCCCGCAATGAGGCTTTTAAAAAAACACAGAACCGCTTCGGCAGCTTTCTTTATCTGTTTCGATATATATCGTACAATATTGTTTTCGGTTTTCTTATATCCTCGTGTTCGAGACACTTTTTACACCTCTTTCCTCTTTATATAATACTACTGAAAGTTAAGTATATCAATTAACGCCCCACCTGTCCAGCAATTTTTTCCGGCAAACGGGTAAACGCATCAGAAATATTTTAGGCGTTTGCCTTCCTTCTGTGCGAAGTTTTATTTAAAACTTCGCACACTTTTTCCTGTAGACAGGCAAACACATCAGGCGAATAAATATAAATCGCAAAATCAGGAGATTGGGCAAGCATTTGAACCGCGAAGTGGTTCAACTCTGCTTGAACGGTCTCCTGATTTTGCGGGGAGATTTAAACAGGAGTCTGATGCGTTTGCCATGGATATCAGTATGTGTCCTCCATTTGCATAAATTCGGCGCGGACTTTGGTGAGTCGTTCCAATTCCCGTGTTATTGTACGTTCGTAATTGAGCTTTTTTTGCGCTATTCGTTCCCGTTCATCTTCCCAATACTGTAGATCGGTTAAGAAAAGAAACTGAAATTTCCGCACATTTGCCTTTTCAGCCCAAAGCGTTGCTTCTTTCCAATAAAACAAGGCGGTATTATAACAATCCTCTGCCGTTTTTAGGCTTTCGATGTTTTGTTCCTTCCACGGTGCATTATAAAAATATGCAACCTGCTTATCGTATTTCATACCGAGCCGGAGGTGCTGTTCCACCATTTTGAGATTTAAGTGCATCATAAATAGGTAGCGGTATTTTTCCCAATCCGTTTTATCCTTGATTTTTCCCAACGCATAGAGAGGATTACAAAAATCCGCATTTATTGCCTTTTCAAGCCAATAGATATTCTCAAGCGTATCATCGGGATACTGCTGATAATGGATATGGTAGAGCTTATAATACTGCTCTTTATACGTTACAAAATACGCAGGCAGCAGCGCCGTTTGAGCGAACGTGAAAAAAAGTAACACTGCGGTTAAGCAAAAACGCCTTTTCATCCCCTATACTATCGGCAAATTGCAAACGATACTCCAGATTTTTTCGTGAATTTCCGCTATGGTTTGTGCGGCGTCGATACGGATAATCCGCATATCGGGGGCAGTTTCGGCGTAATACCGGAAAATAGCCTGATATTCGTTCGCGACCTTTTGCTGAAACGCCTCTTTTTCGTATATTTCCTGCGGAATATTTCGCTTTTTAATCCGTTCCATCGCGGTCTTTGCGGGCAGATCAAAGAAAAAAAGATATTCGGGGAGCGGAAACGGTGCGTTTATTGCTCGTGCCAGATCTTTTCCGGCGGCAAGCCCCTGATACGCAAGGCTGGAAAACAGATACCGGTCGGAAAAAACCGCCTTTCCCGCTTGTAGCTGTTCCAGAATACCTTCTTTACCATATATATGCTCGCAACGGTCAGCGCCGAAAAGGTAGGCAATCGTCTTTGCATCGAATCCCGCGGCGCCGGAAAGCGCTTCGCGGATTAACTTTCCGATAGAACCTTCGGTGGGTTCACAGGTAAAATACACGGCATTTTGCAAACCGCGGGCTGCAAACGCTTCCCGCAACAACCGAAGCTGACTCGTCGTCCCCGTCCCGTCAAGCCCCTCAAACACCACAAAATTTTTCAAAATCATCTAAAGTTTTTCCTTTCTGTGCGAAATTTTAGATAAAATTTCGCACATTTTTCCAGCAGACAGGTAAACGCATCAGGCAGAATAGATAAAAGCGCAGAAAAAATGAGGCGGTGAGACCATTTGAACCTTCTTCAACTGTTGTACATCCGTGTACAACAGTTGAAGGCGAGTTTTGTGCATGCACAAAACATCACTGTACTGACAGGAAGTCAGTGGTTCCAAACAGTATCGAGTTTTTCATCAGAAAAACTCGAAGCTAAAAAATGTACAGGGATGTACATTTTTTAGCGATGCCATCCTTGGCAGTTCTGGTCGAATAGTATCAATTTTTTTCGCGGGGATGTTAAAAAAATAGCCTGATGCGTTTGCCCTGAATTACCCTATCGTTTTCCATTGACACATCCGCTTCTTTGTCATACAATGCTAACAAAGTTATCAAGAACAAGAGAGATGCTCTAAAAGCTTAAAGTTAGTTTTTGAGGGCGACTACTACGGACATGGCAAGCGGAACATACGAAGCAACCCACACAAGAATTTTAGAAAGCGGCAAAGAGATGTTTTTGCGGAATGGTTATGAACGTACAAACCTGCGGGATTTGTGTGGTAAGGCGGGCGTAACGACCGGCGCGTTTTACCGTCATTTTAAGGACAAAGAAGCGCTCTTTTCGGCTTTGGTGGAGCCTGCCGTCAAGAGTATTCACGATACATACGAGACCGCTGCGGATGAGTGCTTTCATTGCCTAAGTATAGGAAACACGGAAGACATTTGGGCAATTTCGGCAGAGACGATAGAAGCATTTGTCCGCATCATTTATGCGCATTTTGATGAGTTCAAACTCCTTTTGTGCTGTGCGGATGGAACACCGTATATCGATTTTACCGACCGGCTTGTCGAACGGGAACTGCAAGACACACACCGTATGTACGAATTTTTGGATAAAAAGCATATCTCATACAACCGGATTGATGGGAAAAAACTGCACATGCTTATCCATTCTTATTTTTCTTGCCTTTTTGAGACGGTTTTGCATGATTACACGCAGGATGAAGCGCTTGAAGTTGTGCATACCCTTGCCGAATTTTTTTCTGCCGGCTGGCGGAAGGTTTTGCGAGTGTAATATATTTTTTTTGAAGAAAAGATAACAAAGTGTGCTATCAATGTTATCACAAGAGGTGCTCTAAAAAATACAGATTTTAGAGGTTTCCAATATTTTAATGGAGGTTTGCGTATGCAAAGCAGCAAGTTGTCGGCGAAGGATCTGATAAATGTCGGAATCTATACGGCGATGTATTTGGTTATTTTTTTTGTTGTCGGGATGATAAATGCAATTCCGGTTCTGTATCCGTTTTTGTATGTGATTGTGCCGATTGCGACGGGGATTCCGTTTATGCTGTTTCTGACCAAGACGGATAAGTTCGGAATGGTCTTTATTATGAGCGTTATTTTAGGGCTTTTTTGGTATCTGATGGGATACACGTATCTTCCTATTATAAGCTATTGCGTGATGGGGGGACTCGCGGATCTTGTGTTTAAAATGGGTAAATACAAGAGTTTTAAGGCGAGTGTGCTTGGCTACTGGCTTTTTTCTTGCGCGATGATAAGCTGTCAGGCGCCGATGTGGCTTTTTGCTGCAACGTATATGGAAAAGGTGCGCAGTTCAATGGGGGATCAATATGTTGAAGGGGTGCAAAAGTTTATGCCGCCGTGGATGGGATTTGCGGCAATCGGTATTCTGTTTGTTTCTTCGCTGCTCGGTGCGCTGCTTGGAAGGCGGATGTTGAAAAAGCATTTTGAAAGAGCCGGTATTGTATAGGTGTGTATAGATGCTGCCGGTGCTGCATGGTGTTAGATAAGGGTTATATAAAGGATTGTATAATGGAAGATTTTGAGCCGTATGAACCGCCGCGGGCGAAGGGGGTGCACATCGATCCCCGCACCAAGGTGCTGTTTATGTTTTTTCTTGCAACGCTGATATTCTTTGTGGAAGAGCAGAGTATGCTGAATATGGTGATTGTGCTTATTCCCATTAGCCTGCTTTTTCTGAACCGCCAATACCGGCCGGCGCTGATTTACGGAGGGCTGTTTGCACTGGCGGCTGCGGTCAAGCTGTCGAACATGGCGGGGTCGCTTCCGTACCTTGCGGCAATGCTGTGGGGGCTTTTAAGCGAGCTGATTTTCCGGTTTTTTCCGGTGTTTATGTTCGGCTACTATATTATCGAATCGACAAAACCGAATGAGTTTATCGCAGCGATGAGCCGGTGGCATGTGCCTGATGCGCTGATTATTCCCATATCCGTTGTCTTCCGGTTTATTCCTACGTTGGGAGAAGAAAACCGTTCAATCGGCAGTGCGATGCGGATGCGGGATATCGGGTTCGGTACGCCGCGGTTTTGGCGGAACCCTGCGATGATGCTGGAGTACCGGCTGATTCCGCTGATGATGTCGATTGCCAAAATCGGAGAGGAGTTATCGGCGGCGGCTTTGACGCGGGGCTTAGGAGGATTGAAAAAGCGGACATGCCTTGTTGAGCTGCACTTTGGCATATACGATGCGAGCATTGCCGTCATCGCTGCTGCGCTGCTTGTCTGTACGGTGTTACGCATTGGGGGATGATTGGGGAACGTCAGGGGTTGGAGGATGCTATGGGAAATGATGCAGATTAGAGGATGATAAGATGATTGAGTTAAAAAATGTAACTTTTACCTATCATAATGCGGAGCGGAGCGCGGGAGTGTACGGCATCGACTTACAAATCCCGGCGGGACAGGTGGTGTTATTATGCGGACTGTCGGGCTGCGGTAAGACGACGATTACCCGCCTGATTAACGGGCTTGCTCCGGCGTATTATGCGGGGACGCTGGAAGGACAGGTGCTTATCGACGGGGAGGATTCGGCGTCCGTAACGCTGTA
>ERZ772957.2313-NODE-2313-length-11125-cov-8.305420_pt1 | contig 11125 bp, 10 predicted proteins | sample MGYA00580682_ERZ772957 | MGnify/ENA primary metagenome ERZ772957 (study PRJEB29015, sample SAMEA2737921) | human oral metagenome | biome: human oral; feature: human-associated habitat; material: dental | place: China | collected 2025 ...
CTTACAATGAAAGTCCAAGAAGTCAAGCCCGAAGGGCGCAGGCTGATTGGCTCTTTCATGTAAGGGCGTGCGCACCATGTCCACGAAGTGGACGTTTGTGCGTTAAGCTTACAATGAAAGTCCAAGAAGTCAAGCCCGAAGGGCGCAGGCTGATTGGCTCTTTCATGTAAGGGCGTGCGCACCATGTCCACGAAGTGGACGTTTGTGCGTTAAGCTTACAATGAAAGTCCAAGAAGTCAAGCCCGAAGGGCGCAGGCTGATTGGCTCTTCTGGTCAAGCTGCAAAAGGAGAATTTCATGAACACATTGGCAAAGCATTTCAGTCTCGGCGGACTTTTGCGCTTCGCTGCGCCCGCTGTCGGCATGATGCTCGTCATTTCTATCTATACGGTGACGGACGGCATCTTCATCGGGCGCTATGCGGGAAGCCTCGCGCTCGCTGCATCGAACATCGTCTATCCTGCGCTGAATCTCGTATTTGGGCTTTCCATCATGCTTTCTTCGGGCGGCTCGGCGCTCGTTGCCAAGACGCTGGGCGAGGGCGATGCGGCATTGGCGAGAAGCCGCTTCACGCTGCTCGTCGTTGTCGGTGCAGCGCTCGGCATATTGCTTGCAGGCACGGTGTTCCTTTTCATGGAGCCTATTTTGGCGCTTCTCGGCGCTTCACCCGAGCTTTATGCCGACTGCCGCGCGTATCTCTCGGCGAATATGTTCTTCGCGCCCTTTGTCGTTTTGATGATCATATTCAACGCTTTTTATATCGCGGATGGCCGCCCCGTGCAGGGATTTCTCGTATCGTTGACAGCGGGACTTGTCAATGTCGGACTCGACTATGTGTTTCTCGCGCACTTCGGCATGGGCATCTTCGGTGCGGGTCTTGCGACGGGCATCTCGGATGTCGTCGCGGCGGTCTTGGGTCTCGTTTACTTTTCGCGCTACAGCCGCACGCTCGCGTTCGAGCGGTTTTCCTTCGTCGTGCGTCCGCTTTTCCAGGCACTTTACAACGGCTCTTCCGAGATGGTCACGCAGCTTTCCGTCGGCATTACGACGTATCTCTTTAACCTCGTGACATTCTCCTATGCAGGAGCGGACGGCGTCGCGGCAATCAGTGTTATACTCTATGCGGAAATGCTATTGACGGCAATACTCATGGGGTTTGCCAATGGCGTCGCACCTGTGTTTTCCTACCAATTCGGCGCGAAAGGATATGTCGAGCTTCTGCGCCTTCTGCGGCTGTCGCTTGGCATTATCTTTCTCTTCGGGATTTTGTCCTTTGCGGCGGCAAATATATTCGCCGTACCGCTGATGACGCTGTTTCTGCCGGATGGAGGGCGTGCCTATGCGCTGGCTCTCGGCGGCTTCGGACTGTTCTCGTGGAGTTTTTTGCTCTGCGGTTTCAACCTTTTCTCCTCGACCTTTTTCACGGCGTTGTCGGACGGCAGGATGTCGGCAATCCTGTCCTTTGTGCGCAATCTCGTCGGCATCGTGGTGTTCCTGCTGCTCCTGCCGCATTTTTTCGGCCTTGACGGCGCATGGCTCGCCGTTCCTGCGGCAGATGCGGCCGCTGTACTGCTTTCCTTCCGCCAGCTTTGGGGGGCGGCGCGTTCCTTTCGCGAGGAAAAGGCAGCGGGCGCTGTGATTTTGGAGCGTTGAGAGGTATGTGTGCGAAAATGAAAGTTTCGAGAAATATCGGGAAGCATGCTGCGTGCTTTTTGGCTGCGGTCGGCATGTTTCTCGGCGGGGCGGATTTGACGGCTGCTAAAGCGGGAAAGACTGCCGCGGCGGTGTTGTCCGTGACAGATGCGGCGGCAGTTTCCGTGCAGTCTGCATCGAAGGCGGAGTTGGCGGACGATGTGCGGGCGCAGACGGAAGCGGCATCGCCCGATTACGGCGTGGCGCTCGGCGCTCCCTACGATGAGGCCGGCTTCTGGTGCGATGCGGCAGGCGACCGCCTCCTTGGCACGGCAGAGGACGTGGCGCGTCTCAATGAGGAGCTGCACGCGAATCAGCCGAGTCTTGTTTCTCTGGCGGAATTGCCGCGTGCCGTATCGAGGCGGCAGCTCCGACACTGGATGGAAGAAGCCGCGCCCGAGCGTGAAGATTGGTACGCGCCGACAGAGCCGCTTTCGGATGAGGCGTATCGGGCGGTGCAGGAAAACTGCGCGGCGGAGAAACTGCCGCTCAGAAATCCCCTGCGCTATGGAATCTGCGTGTGCCGCGCCGACTTGCGCTGTTTACCGACCAAGGAGGCTTGGCTCGACGCGCCCGACGATGTGCATTACGACATCTTGCAGGCGACCGCCGTCGATCCCGCCGAGCCGCTTGCCGTTTGGCACGAGAGCGCAGACGGCAAGTTCCTCTTCGTTTCCATGCGCTATTATCGCGGCTGGCTGGCGAGGGATGCGGTTGCCTTGACAACGCGCGAGACGTGGCTCGCCTATGTGCAGCCCGAAGATTTCCTCGTCGTCACGCAAAATCGCTACGAAACGCCCGAGGAGGCAGGCGGACAGCTCTATCAGCTCGGCAGCCGCATTCCGCTCGTGCAGCAGGGCGGAGCGCATCTCGCGCGTCTGCCGCAGCGTGCGGCGGACGGCAGTCTCCAAGAAATGCTTGTGTCGCTTCCGTACAGCGAGAGAGCGAGCCTTGCTGTGGAGGACGCGGGCGACATGGAAGCCGCCGCGCTCCATCGCGGCAGCCTGCCCTATACGGCGAACAATCTGCGCCGCGCGGCTTTCGCGTGTCTCGGCGACGTCTATGGTTGGGGCGGGAAGGATGAGAGCGTCGACTGCTCCTCGTTCGTCGCCGACGTCTACCGCACGGTCGGCATCGAGCTGCCGCGCGACGCCGATGAGCAGGAGGAGGCGTTTCTGCGGGCGAGTGCCCATGTGGGCGATGCACAGAATGCGGCGTACGGTGCGCGGGGAAAGGCTGCGGCATTCGGGGGGCGTCGGCGCGGCACGGAAGATGCCGCGCCGCACATCTTTTTCACGCCGCTCGACGATCTTACGCCCGAGGAGCGAACCGAAGCGCTTCTCGCCGCACCGCCCGCGAGCCTTCTCTTTCGCCCCGGCCATGTGATGCTCACGCTCGGCTCGGTCGATGGCAAGACGTATGTCATACATTCCTTGAGCGGCTGCTGGGAAAAGACGCAGGAAGGCCTCAAGCGTTGCCGCATCCGCCGCGTGCTCGTCAGCGACGCCTACTTTTTGACGAGCACGGAAGGCAGGAATCTCGACGACTGCACAGGGGTGGGCAGTGTCCGATAAGGCATGGTGCGCCAGGTTTCGATGCCCGGCGCATTTTTTGTGCAAGATATAGATAGAATGTTCTGAGGTTGAAATAAGGAGGAGAAAAAGAGTATCTTATTTCATTTTGATTGTAAAAGTGAAATAAGACGCATATTGGCCGCACGACATATCTTGACGGTCACGGGCAAGGGAAATGGCGCGCTAAGACTATCAGAGGAGTCTTCTTTATAATTTTTTGAGCATTTTCCTGACGGGTAAATTTTTACCCATCGCTTATGCTATAATGACATTACGAGATGAAAAGGGACATAGAAAGTATCACCAGGGAGGATGCCAATGAATGTTTATGCCGGAGACAATAAGAAAATGCTCAATATGTTGATACTGGAGATACTGAAGGAATACACAGATACCGAGCATAGGCTTACGCAGCAGGAAATCATCGACCTTCTCAAACTGAACTACGGTGCGGAGTGTGATAGGCGTTCCATTCGCAACAATATCCGCTCTCTCAAGGACATGGGCTACGAAATCGCCACGGAGCGTGGCTGCTATCTGATAGAGCGGGATTTTGAGAATGCGGAACTGCGGATGTTGATTGACAGCGTTCTCTTTTCGAAAAACTTGTCGGGAGCGCAAGCCAAGCGGCTCGTCAAAAAACTAAAGGGCTGCGGCAATCGTTACTTTCACGCCAAGGTTTCTCATGTGTCGAATTTGCCTGAAATGTTCCATTCCGACAACAAACAAGTCATGGTAGTCTTAGATACACTAAACGATGCCATAGAGGAAAAGAAGAAGGTCAGCTTCATCTATAACTGCTACGGCACAGACTTCAAACTTCATCCAAGACGCGATGAGCCGTACATCGTGAATCCTTACTATATGGTTGCCAACAACGGGCGCTACTACCTTATCGGCAATTACGACAAATACGATGACCTGTCCCACTACCGCATAGACCGCATAACTTCTGTCACCATGCTCTCGGAGCAGGTCAAACCGAAAAAGGCTGTCAGGGAATTTGCCAGAGGTTGGAGCCTCCCCAAGCACATGGCAGAACATATCTATATGTACAGCGGCGATAGCGTGATGGTGAAATTCATAGCCGACACGGGTTTGATGGACGAACTGTTCGATTGGTTTGGTAGGGATTTTTACATCAAGAAAGAAACTGAAAATAAAATGCTTGTGACGCTCAAATGTAACGAACGGGCGATGAAATATTGGGCGTTGCAATACGGTGGACATATTGAAATCAAAGAGCCGCAAAGCTTGCGTGAGGCCGTCAAGGCGACAGTTTTGGATATGGCGAAGAAATACGCCAAAGGATAAGAATGAGCGAAGGGAGTGATAGTCATGTATGGAGCGATTTTAGGTGACATAATCGGTTCGCCTTACGAATCTGACAGGGGAGAAAAAATCAAGGCATTTCCCTTGTTCATAGAAAAATCTCGTTTTACCGATGACACCGTTATGACCGTAGCCGTAGCGGATGCCCTGCTCTATGCGGACAAAGATGCCGAGGAGGAGAAAATTTGCGCGGCGGTTGTTTCCTCCATGCAGCATTGGGGTGGGAAATATCCCAAAGCAGGATATGGCGGCAAATTCCGTGAGTGGCTAAAGAAAAAGGTGCCGAAACCTTATGGCAGTTTTGGCAACGGCTCGGCAATGAGAGTATCTCCCGTAGGTTGGCTTTACAGCTCTATAGAGCGTACGAGAGAAGTTGCTCGTTGGACCGCAGAGGTTACACATAATCACCCCGAAGGGATCAAAGGCGCAGAGTCTGTGGCAAGCGCCATCTATCTCGCACGGACGGGAGAATCCAAAGCAACCATCAAAAAGTACATCGAGGAGGAGTTCGGCTATCATCTCTCCCGCACATTGAAGGAAATTCGCCCTGCTTATCAGATGGATGTGACTTGCCAAGGTTCGGTGCCGGAGGCCATCATTTCCTTCTTGGAATCTACGGATTTTGAAGATGCCGTGAGGAACGCCATCTCCATCGGCGGCGATACGGATACCACGGCTTGCATTGCCGGAAGCATTGCCGAGGCTTACTATGGGCTTACGCCGACATTGGAAAAAGAGTGCTTTGAGCGCATCCCTGAAAAAATGAAATCCGTACTGCACCACTTTGACCGTACGATAGGGAAGGCAATACTGGGCGAACCTATCATCGAAGCCGCAATTCTTCGTTATCAGAAAGACAGCTCCCCTGAAAATGAGGCGGCTATTTTGGATGCAATTTATATGCGTATGAAAGACGGTGGTTCTTTCCTGCTCGCACCAAGCGAAGTACGGGTATTTGACGAATGTGTCGCAAAGGGTGATTGTGAAGGCACAATAACTATCGAAGCCTATACTTCGGATAGCGAATTTTTCATGGGACTGGACGAAGAAGACGAAAATGCCAATTATATTACGGAGGTAAAAATTTACGATTTGCTGTCCTTTATTGCCAAGGCAATCGATGCAGAGTCAGGGATTGACATCAACTACGCTAAGAATTTTTATCTGAATCGCGACATGGCAAAATCAATTTTAGCGAAAGGGGAAGAAAACGCTGCTCATCAGAGAAGGATGTATGTCCTCATGTCGGATAAAATATCCATTTCGCCTAAAGACTTAAGTTCCAAATTCATCTCCGGGGTTAGATTTTGCTTCGTGTGCACCTACGATATCTATAACAATTACTGCGAGCTCTATCATCGTAACGGCAAAATTTATCGTTATGATATTTCCGGCGATCATAAGAACATGGAAAAAATCTGTCAGGTTTTCCCTGCGCTCAAGAAATTTCATGAGAGTAGCGGTCAAAACGATAAACTGGACGAATGGGAGTGGAACTACTACGAATTGGGAGCATGGATCTTTGCTCACTCCGAAGTGCAAAAAGCGTATAAAATGCGTACGGGATATACCGGCTATTTGACATGGAGTCCAGATGATGCCTATATGACGATACAGGATTTGTTGGAGGAAGAAGGCATATACGATAAACGATGAAGAGGTGAAGGATTATATGATCAGAATGAATAAAGAGAAGAAATATCATGATTTGGTGAAAAAATCGCAGGACGAATATCGTAAACATCCCGAGGAGCATAAGAATACCAGAATTGTTTTGCAGGCTGCCCCCGAAGGATTTTGCAGGGAAATCAATCTCTACACTTATTGGCAAGGTTTTGGTTACGCTCAAGGCATACCCGAGATTAAATATCTTTTGGTGGCGCAGGATTGGGGCAATCCAAGAGCCATGAAGAAGGGGTTTGCAGAGAGAATCAAAGCCATGAACCAAGGAGAAAAGGATGTAAACTATCTGGACAAAAAATCCCTCGATTTTGAGACAGATGCGAACTTGATAGAGTTATTCAAAGTGTTGGGGTACGATTCTATTGCAAATACAAGGTATGCGGATCTCTTTTTCACTAATTTTTGTTTGGGATACCGAGCCGGAAAAGAAAGCGGTGGAATGACTAAGACTTTGATGATGAAGGATAGCGGCTTTTTCAAGGAACTCTGTGATATTTTGGAGCCGGAAAACATTCTTTGCTTGGGTCAACTAACTTTTAAATGCGTTTACGAAACGCTGACCGGTGAGAAAATATCTTCCCTTAAGGGTTTCAAGGACGGCTATAACACTTTTATAGAACAGCATGAGCCTATAAGAGCCGCGTGCGGCAGAGTGACTGCAAACATCTATCCCTTGGCACATTGTGGGAGGATGGGTACGATGAACCGAAATAGAACCCTCAAGGATGACCCTCGAATGGAAAAAGATGCTTTGTTCTTGCAGAGAGAGGATTGGAAGAAAATTAAGACAAGAGGGTGAATTGGGAGATGTCCTTCAATACGGCAGCGGCAGCAATCAAGCGCTGGGCGAGAATGTAGAACCTTGGTAGAAATAAGCGAGAGGAGAAGAGGCCGCCTCTTCTCACCGCAAGAAATTGCGCCAGATCGTAAAAGCTGTGAAGACGATGAGGAGGAAGAAAACGAAGGGGCGAGGCGGTTCTTTTCTTTCGCCGTGTAGAATCCAATGGAGATCGTCGCGCAGGAGAAAGATGCACAGAATCGGGCCCAGGATGAATATCGCTTCATTCGCATGGAAGGCGGCAGCGAGGTCGCCTTCGGAGAGCGAGAGCATCAATCGAGTGATGCCACAGCCGGGGCAGTCGAGTCCTGTCATGGCGTGGAAGGGGCACGGCAGGCTGAGCCCCGTCGTGCGGCAGAAGATGAGATAGGCGACGCCGACGGCGAGGAGCAGGGCGTAGCGCTGGAAAATGACCTTGGCGCGTGTTCGCTGCTCGGAGGCAAAGCATCTTACAGCTCCTTCGGTATTGCCTGCGATATTTTTTGCGGCAAAAAGAAACCGCCCGAAAGCGGACGGCTTCTCTCTTTTCGTATCGTTCATGCTTTAGAAGGCCTGCGATGCGCCGCCATCGTGGTCGATGATGTCGTTGAGCGCACTCTGCATCAGGGCGTAACTGATGATGCCGAAGCCGAAGAGGGCGAGGACGAGATAGATGATGGGGAGGTTCGTGTCTGCCGTCATGCCGCGTTTCTGCTTCGCCATGACGATGGTCTCGCCCATCTTGTAGAGCCAGTAGAGGCTGTAGATGCCGCAGGTGAGGAGGGAGAAGAGGATGACCATGCCGCCTGAAGCTGTCGTACGCTCGCCTGCTGCTGCATGGGCGTCTTCGGTGAGCGTATAGACCCAATAAAGGGCATAGAGACCGACGGTAATGAAGGAAAGAACGATGGCAAGGGGAATGCTTCTTTTTGTCATGATGAATCTTCCTTTCTGGTTGAATAGGATAAAAACGGCGGATCTTGTCGAACGCTAGGCGTGCGGCTTTTGCAGAGATACGCGCGGTGCATCTGCCGAAAAGATGGGATCGGGCGGTGCGCCGCAGTTCTTTTGCTGCAGAAAATCGTTGAGCGAGGCTTGCAGGAATGCCATGGTGAAATTGTAGGTGCGCAGAATCGCCATGAGCAGGTAGACGAGCGTCGGACTGTCATCCTTGCGCTTGTAGACCGCCCAGAGGACGATGCCGGAAAGGATGGCCTGAACGATGGCAGTGACGAGAAGCCCGATGATGAATGCGAGGATGACAATGCCGATGGCCATGGCGTCCTCGGTGGAATCGTGATGCACAGGGGCGGCTTCTGCAGCGGCGCTAAGAATGAATTGGAAGGTGTAGTCGAGCATCGTGAAGACGATGTAGATGACAGTCATGACAATGGTGACGATCGTATACGTCTTGTTGCTCACGGAGTCGGGTGGCAGGCCGTTTTCGCGGCGCAGTTCGACGAGTTCACCGCCGATCTTGTAGAGCCAGTAGTAGAAGTAAAAAGAGCAGGTGAGGATCGTATAGAGTACGGCCGTGCCGCCATCCACCGTGCGCGGCTTGCCCGAGAGGGCGTGGATCTCGTTCGTCAGCTTGTACATCCAGTAAAGTCCGTAGATGCCGCAGGTGATGACGGTCAGGACGATGGAGAGCGCGATGTCGCGCTTCTGTATCTGCATGAAAACCTCCTTATCAAATATTAGAGTTCCTTCAAAATGGCTCTTTTACGAGAGAAGCTCCATGGGGCGCCTGCCTCATGGAGCTTCTTCTTCAGCGCACGCGTGCGGCAGGCTCTTCCTTCTCCTCTTCGGGGAAGACGACGCCCTGCACCTGTACGTTCGTTTCGACGACCTTGAGACCAGTCATGGACTCGATGGCGCGACGCACGTTCTTCTGCACGTCGGTTGCGACGTGGCGGATGTCGACGCCGTAGGTCACGACGATGGAGAGATCGACAGCGGCTTCCTGCTCGCCGACTTCGACCTTGACGCCCTTCGAGAAATTCCTGCGGCCAAGCATCTCGGCGATGCCGCCGATGAGACCGCCGCTCATTCCTGCGACGCCGTCGACGTCCATCGCCGCGAGTCCCGCGATGACGCTGACGACCTCATCAGCGACGCGGATCGAGCCGAGTCCTTCGTTGCTCGTCATGAGCGGAGCTGTATCTTCTGCCATGGAAAAAACCTCCTTGATATTATAGAGAAAATACTTTTATAGGTATTTTCTTGTTAACTTTCTTATACTGTGATATTGCCGTTTTCATCGGCTGGTTTGGTCAAGGCGATAATGAACTCCACCAAGGAAATGATGCCAGGGATGGGGATAATAGCCATAATACCTAACGAAAGAATAACGCTGATGATATATAAGATGAAAATCACTAGGTATATGACACCCAAGGTGGTATGTCCAGCATAGAATCGATTTATACCAAGTCCACCCAAGAAAAATGCCAGTAGAACATAAATGGTTTTATTTACTTGCCGACCAGTGCCCGAGGATCTTTTTGTTATAAGAAGCTGGTTCTCATTTTTGAATACATCGATTTGTTGTCCTACTGTAGGAACGAAATCAAAGAGGCTAGGCTCGAAATCTTCCAGAGAACCATCGTCCATTCCTACAACAATTTTTGTAGGTGTTACCTTGATTACTTTTGCCATAGAATCTCCTCCGCATAAGATGAAATATGGAATAAAATTTTTGTGCATCTTTGCTTTGGCTAGATGCCTCTTTCTTTTATTCTATGGAGGCTGCTAAATCTCCTCCTGTTTCCATAAGAAAATTCATCTTCACACAATTAAAGTGAGGCGGCGGCTCTTTGGGCGATTCGCTGAAAGAATGCGATTGTCTCTTGGCGGTCGCGGCAGTTCTCGTCCATGACGACGAGGATCAGGTCGCCCGCGTCGCTCCATGCGATGCCGCCGTCAGCGTAGACGCCCGTGATTTCGCCCGTCTTGTTCGCGACGAGGAAGGCGGGGAGCGCCGACGGCAGACAGTCCTTGTCCTTCTGGCGCGAGAGGATCTGCAGCATCTTTTTGTCGTGCTCGTAGTCGACGCATTCGCCGCGGTAGATGAGCGAAAGAAGCGTGCCGATGTCCTTGACGCTGGAGAGGTTCGGCCGGCCTTGGTTGGAGAGCATCATCTTGTGCTGCAGGCGCGTGTCTGCGTAGCCTTTCTGGCGGATGTAGCCGTCGATGTTCTCGATGCCGAGGCGGTCGATAAGGATGTTCGTCGCAGTATTGTCGCTGTCCGTGATCATGCGCTCTAAGAGTTGCTCGATCGTGAGCTGCTTGCCCCTGTCGTACCAGTTGAGCTGTCCCGCGCCGCCGACGATGTTCGCCTCGGTGATGGAGAGCGGTTCGGCAAGGGAGAGCGTTCCGTCTTTCGCTTGCTGCATGGCGTAGGCGAGAATGAAGAGCTTGATCATGCTCGCAGGCTGCATGGCATGCGACTGGTAGAGAAGCGGCTCTTTTTCTTCGCGCGGACGCAGCAGGAAGACGGAGCAGTCGGGAGATTTTTGGGCGAGGATGGCGGAGAAGTCGGCGCGCAGCGCTTCCTGGTCGCTGCCGCGTTCGGCGAGCTTCGGCACAGGCGGCACGCTCTTAGCTGCGGCCGAAGAATCCTGCTGCACGCTGCGTTCCGCCGCCTCCGCCTCGCCGCCCCTTTGCTTGGCGCGCACGGCGCTCGTAAGGCTCTGCCAATGCTCTTGCAGTTCTTTTTGCGCGGCGTCGCTGCCATCGAGAAGAGCGACGAGGAACGGCGAGGGTTTGTCCGGGTTCTGCTTCTGCCACATGTATTCGGCGACGCCGAGGCAGAGGGCAGTTTGCACGAGGATGAGCAGGGCAGTGCAGAGCATCGCTTTTTTCAGCCACGAGGAGGACTTTTTCGGCGTCTTTTCATCCGCGTGGAGACGATCGAGCTTCCTTTGCAGTTCTGCACGTTCAGCGGCTTTTCCCGATTTTTGCGTGCGCTTCTTTACCACGGCTGCGCCGTCCGCGGCGTCATGACGCCGAAGGTGAAGCCTGCGCCC
>ERZ772957.2316-NODE-2316-length-11114-cov-12.142689_pt1 | contig 11114 bp, 7 predicted proteins | sample MGYA00580682_ERZ772957 | MGnify/ENA primary metagenome ERZ772957 (study PRJEB29015, sample SAMEA2737921) | human oral metagenome | biome: human oral; feature: human-associated habitat; material: dental | place: China | collected 2025 ...
CGAGCGGCGCGAGCGCGGCGAGGTAGCGGCGCACCTTATGCGGCTCCGTCATCTGCGGCGCTTTTTCGGTCATGAAGAAGCCGCCGCCCTCATGACGTTCGCGCACGCCGATGCGCCGCTTTGCGCCCGAGATACGCGCGAGGATGCCCGTCAGGAGAAGCCCCTGCACGTCGAGTACGATGTCGAAGCGGCGCGGAGCGAGGAGCGCGTGCGCCTCGCGCAAGAGGCGAAAGGCTTCTATGAGGCGTCCATGCGCGACGGCACGGTCAAAGGGACGCCTGTCCCAGACGATCCGTTCGTCGATGGCTGAACACGCGGCGAGCAGCTCATCGGCGGGCGGGCTGATGAGCCACGCGATGTGCGCTTTCGGCAGCGCACGGCGCAGCGACGCAGCGACGGGCATCGCGTGAAGGACGTCGCCGATGGCGCTCAAGCGGATGATAAGGATGCGCGCGCGCGAAAGTTCCATGCCGCCCTCCTGTCTTAGCTGCGTTTACGTTACGTGGAAATTCTGCTACAATACAATGGACGAATCGCTGATAAAATGTGTGCTGAAGCCGCCTTCAAGCGGCATTCTTCTGTCACTTCCATACGTTGTTTGCATTCCCTATATTAACACAGGCGCGTGCTGCGCGCAAAGGAGAGATCGTCTTGCTCAAAGACTCTGCCATACATGAGCTGTCCAACGATATGTCATACCGCAAGGGCTGCCGCTACTTCAAGGATGGGCGCGTGGCGAAGCTCCTGCGCCGCCCCGGCACCTCCATCTACGTCGCGACCGTCGAAGGATCGGAGGACTACGAGGTGCGCGTGCGCCTCGACAAGGCGGGCGAGAAGATCGAGGCCTACGACTGCACATGCCCCGCCGCCACCCTCTACGACGGCGCCTGCAAGCACGTCGTCGCACTCTTGAAGGTCATACAGGCAGGCCAGCTCGAAGAAGAAGGCGAGAGCGCCGCCACATCCGGGCCGTACCGAAAACCCACAGGACGCCTCTTCGACTGCTTCGCACGCGCCAAGAAGCACGCGCACCTGAACGCACCGAAGAAGCTTCTGCCTGCCGCTCTTCGCGAGGCGCCCATCTTCCTTGAGCCACACTTCTTCTTCGAGCGCCACTACGGCCGCTCCAACTGCTGGCTGGAGTTCCGCATCGGGCGCGAGCGGCTCTACGTCATGCGCAGCATGCAGGAATTCATGCGCTCCTTCCTCGCCGGCACGCCCATCGAATTCGGCAAAAAACTGACCGTCGACCCGCAGACGGCGGCCTTCGCACCCGGCGTCTCGACGATGCTCTGGCGCTTCCTGCTCGACCTCTGGAAGGATGAAGTGAGCAGCCTCTACTACGGCGGCGCATACGGCGCGCGCCTGAGCGGAACCATCTTCGAAGGCAAGGCGGTCAAGCTCACGCCGAGCGCACTCGTGCGCTTCCTCTCGCTCATGCAGGAAGCCAATGCCCCCTTTCAAGCAAGGACGGACATACACGAGGAGCGTACCGTCGAGATCGTCGAGGGAACACCCGCCCTCGAATTGGGACTTGCCGAGAGGTCGGGCAGCGGCCGCCTCATGATGCTGACGGACGAGGTCTGCTATCTGGACGACGACGCGCACTTCCTGCTCGTCGAAGATACGATCTACCATGTACCGCCCTCCTTCTCCGCCGCCCTGCACCCGCTGCTCGAAGCCTTCGGCTCCTCGCGCTCGCTCTCCATCTCCGCGCAGGACATCCCCGCCTTCTTCAGCACAATCCTGCCCGAGATCGAGAAGGTCGCCGAAGTCGAGATCGCGCCCGCCTTCGCCGAACGCTACGAGATCATGCCGCTTTCCGCCGCCGTCTACCTCGACTACTACGGGGACGGCATCGCCGCGCGTCTCGAATTTCACTACGATGAAATGAAGTTCAACCCGCTCGCGGGCAAAGCGCCACAGGAAGCGCCTAGCGGCCGCCGCCTCATCCGCGATGCGGCGGGCGAGGCGGCGATCTTCGCCTTCTTCGACACCTATGACTTCCTGCCCAAGGATGGCCGCTTCGTGCAGAGTGACGAGGCGCAGAGCTTCCTCTTCCTCGACGAAGCCTTGCCCGAGCTTTCCAAGATCACCGACGTCTACTACGCCGACGCCTTCCACGAAAAGCCCGTGCGCCGCATGCCTCCCGTGACGATCGGCGTCTCGGTCAATGACGAAAACCTCCTCGACGTGACCTTTGACGCGGCGCATATCGACTTTGCCGAGCTCATCGGCGTGCTGCGCTCGTACCGCGAGAAGAGGGTCTACCACAGGCTCAAGGACGGCACCTTCGTGACGCTCGGCGACCAGCAGCTCGCAGGCCTCGCCGACTTCATCGAGAGCACCGGCATCAAGAAGGCGACCGACGCGCAGAACATCCGCCTGCCGCTTCGCCAGGCGCTCTACCTCGACGCGCTCGCCAAGGAGGACAAGAGCATCCGCCTCGCGCGAAGCAAGCGTTTCAAGAGCATCGTGCGCGACATCAAGAACCCCGTCGATGCCGACATCGAGCCGCCCGAAACGCTCAAGGGCGTGCTGCGCGACTACCAGCAGACGGGCTTTTCGTGGCTCTCGACGCTCGCCGCCTATCGCTTGGGCGGCATCCTCGCCGACGACATGGGACTCGGCAAGACCCTGCAGGTCATCGCCTTTTTGCTCGCGCACCGCGAGGAGGGAAAGCCGCCCGCCCTCGTCGTCGCGCCGACGTCTTTGATGTACAACTGGCTCGAAGAGATCGAAAAGTTCGCGCCCGAGCTCAAGGCTTCCATCGTCGCCGGCACAAAGGCGGAACGCGAGGCGGCTCTTTCGCCCGCTCTGAAGGACGCCGACGTCATCATCACGACGTACCACATGCTGCGCCGTGACATCGACCTCTACGAGAAGGAGCATTTCAGCCATATCTTCCTCGACGAGGCGCAGCAGATCAAGAACCCCGCGACGCAGGCAGCAAAGGCGGTAAAAAAGCTCCGGGCGGATGCCGCCTTCGCTCTGACGGGCACGCCGATCGAGAACAGCCTGACCGAACTCTGGTCGATCTTCGACTTCCTCATGCCCGGCTACCTCAAGAGCCGCAAGCACTTCCAATCGCAGTTCGAGACGCCCATCGTACGCGCCAAAGATCCGCACGCGAGCGCCGACCTCCTGCGCTACATCTCGCCTTTCATCCTGCGCCGCCTCAAGAAGGACGTGCTCGAAGAACTGCCCGACAAGGTCGAGCGCAAGATGACGAACGAGATGACGGACGAGCAGCGGAAGGTCTATCACGCATGGTTCGTGCAGGCGAAGAAGGAGTTCGCCGCCGAACTCAAGGCGCACGGCTTCGGCGAATCGCGCATCAAGATCCTCGCGATTCTCACGCGCCTTCGCCAGATCGCCTGCGATCCTGCGCTCTTCCTCGAAGATTACACGGGCGGCTCGGGCAAGCTCGACATGCTCGAAGAAGTCGTCGCCGACGCCGTCGCCGCCGGCCACCGCCTCCTCATCTTCTCGCAGTTCACGACGATGCTCGCCCACATCGCCGCGCGCCTCGACGCCATGGATCTTCGCTACGCCTACCTCGACGGCTCGACGCCCGCCGCCGAGCGCATGCGCCGCGTGCGCGACTTCAACGCGGGCACGGAGCCGATCTTCCTCATCTCGCTGAAAGCGGGCGGCACGGGGCTGAACCTCACGGGCGCCGACATGGTCATCCACTACGACCCGTGGTGGAATCCCGCCGTCGAAGATCAGGCGACCGACCGCGCCTACCGCATCGGTCAGAAGAACAACGTGCAGGTGCTGAAATTCATCACGAAGGACACGATCGAAGAAAAGATCTACGAACTGCAGGAAAAGAAAAAAGCGCTGATCGACCAGATGATCCAGCCCGGCGAGAACTTCCTCTCAAAGCTGTCGGAGGAGGAAATCACCGCCCTTTTCCAATAAAATGAATCGGGGAAGCCGAAAAGCCTCTCCGATTTCCCTTTTCCCGCACAACGCACAGGGAGGCGAATAAAATGCAGCGCACGATTCTTCACGTCGATATGGACGCCTTCTTCGCCGCCGTCGAGCAGCGTGAGCACCCCGAATACAGAGGAAAGCCCGTCATCGTCGGCGGGCTTTCTTCGCGCGGCGTCGTCGCGACCGCCTCCTACGAAGCGCGCCGAAGCGGCGTACACTCGGCCATGCCCATGGCGACGGCGCGCCGCTGCTGTCCCGACGGGATCTTCGTACAGGGAAACTACGCGCTCTATCGCGCCGTCTCCGCCGAAATCTTCGCCATCTTCTCGCGTTACTCGCCGCTCGTCGAGCCGCTTTCCATCGACGAAGCCTTCCTCGACGTCACGGGCATGGGGCTTCTCGCGCCCAGCCCGCGCGTCCTCGCCCAAAGGCTCAAGGCGGAAATCCGTGAAAAAACCGCGCTCGTCGCCTCCGTCGGCATCGCGCCGAACAAGTTCCTCGCCAAGCTCGCGAGCGACCTCGAAAAGCCCGACGGACTCGTCGAGATTCGCGCAGAAGACGCCGTTCGGCGCATCGCACCGCTTCCCGTGCGCCGCCTCTGGGGCGTCGGCAGGCGCACGGAGGAAAAGCTCCTCGCGCAGGGCATCAAGACCATCGGCGCGATGCAGCAGGCCGACGAGAAGAAGCTCGCACGCAGCCTTGGCAGACGCGCGGCGCATGCCTTGAAGGAACTTTCCTTCGGGCGCGACGAGCGGCGCGTCGAGCCTGACCGCGAGGCGAAATCCATCGGCAAGGAAGTGACCTTCGATCGCGACCTCGAAAGCGCTGAAGAAGCCGAGCGCGAGCTTCTCTCGCTCGCCGAAAAGGTCGGTTGGCGGCTGCGCCTCGCAGGCGTCGCCGCACGCACAATTCAGCTCAAGGTGCGCCGCGCCGACTTCACGACCTTCACGCGCAGCCGCACGCTCTTTGAGGCAACTGCGCACGACGAGCCGATCTTCCGGACGGCGCGCGACCTCTTCCGCGAGCTTGGCATCAAGCGCGGCATTCGCCTCCTCGGCGTCACGGGCGAAAACTTCGAGCCGAGCGCCCTGCCATCGCTCTTTCGCGACGAAAAAAAAGAGCGCCTCTACGGCGCAATCGACGCACTGAAAAAGCGCTTCGGCGAAAGCATCATCACCAAAGCGCCGCTCATCGACAAAAATCCGCAGAAAGAGTAGATGCCCGCACCAACGTCCGCTTCGCGGCCATTGTGCATCGCCCTTAGCAAAAACTAGCAAATCATCCTATGCCCTCGGCTCGACCTCTTGAGGTTTCACGCCAACCTGCGCGAAAAAGAGTAGAGCCTGTAAAGCATCCGACTGGAAAGGCTGCTTTACAGACTCCACACAAGGCGAAAAGAGACCACCAGCCATAAATCTTCTAGCGACCCCTTTTCAAAGCAGATGTCCAAAATGTCGTCCGCTTTATATGTCTAAAACCTGCGACTCGCAGGTGGGCATCTCGAAGCTTGCTTCTGCTATTCGTTCGAAGACGATCCAACATCCACACGCCTATCCTGATTCCCTTAGAAAACTGTAGGTTAGACATAATGAAAAGCTCACGTGCATCTCAGGCAACTTCTGCTTTGCACATATCATAGCATAACCTTTCTTTGAGTGCAAGACTTGACAAACGATTTTCTCTCAAATCGTATTCTGCACATGCTCGATCATGCGTCGGATGGACGAATTTGCACGAATAAAGGAAATCTCCACCTCTGGGTGCTCCCTGCGATAGACGCGGAAAATCTCGTCAGCAAACCCCTGGCCGATGGACTCGATTTCTGCAAAATCGAGAACAACGCTCGAAAAGCGGTCGAAGCGATGCAGAAGTCTGCGTGCCTGTGAGCGGGATACGAGCGTCATATCCGTCGTATTCCTGCGATCGATGAGATGAACGACCGACACGACGGTCTTGTTGAAGGCAAACGTCGTTCCATCACTGTATTGCCTGAATATATCATCGATGGAACCTGTATCGTCCTTCGTCAGTTCCATAGAAATGCGCGTCCCCCGCAGTCGCTGTCCCTTGATGTCTTCCAGCAAGAAGGAACGGCTCTGACTGTTGCGCGCGATATACGTCAACTGATTCGCTTGAATGAAGAACAGATCGAACATCTTAGAGCTGAAGAAGATTCCTTCTCCTGTGTGCCGCTTCGGATCGGTCGTACATTTTCCCTTATCCAGTTCAAGGATCGCATCATTCATAGATGGCAGGGAAAATGTATCCGCAATCTTCTTGAAGATCCCTATGCCGTCATCCGATATGATGAGCCGCACGGAAACGGCATCCTCCTGCACAATGATTCCCAGAAATGCGCCTTCTGAGTGCTCGATCACATTGTTGATCATCTCCTGGGAGGCATATTTGACCTTCCTTATGCCTGCAGATGGCAGGGACCTTATATGCGGTGCAATATTTTCATCATAAACGACGGACTCATCGAGACCGAGATTCGGAATGCGAAACCGGAAGATATTCTTGGCACGGAGTTTATAACGGGAGGATCCTGCGGGTTTATAAAGAACCCCTTCCCTTTCCAATGCCTGCGTATAGCGATACCCTGTCTGCTTGGATATCCCCAAAGATTGACAAATGGCAGCGATGGAGCGGTGCGGCTGATATTTGATTTCTTTCAAAAACCGGAAGATGATCTGTTCCCGCTTTTCTTTTGAAAAAGACATCGCCTCACCTCCTTGGGGAAATACTATCATAAAAAGGATCCATGGTCAACATAACGCATACCAAGCGTCACTATAAATCTTCTTATAGTGACGCAAAGACACCCTGCCGCCGAGGCAGGGCGTCTTTGCATCCATCCTCACTATTTCACATCGCTCACTCGATCGTAATCCTGTCGCCGAGATTGAGCCTGGGGGGCAGATTGCCCTTGACGATGATCTGCCCGGGCATTGAACCTTCGGCGTTGATGACGATCGTGCAGTGACCTTCCTTGCGCAGATTCTCGTTCACCGCCTCGCCGACGGAGACGATCTTGAACTTCCTCTTCGCGCCCATCGTCAGCGTATCGCCCGCCTTGATGTCGTCGGTCAGATCGCCCGCCGTATGCTCGACGACCATCTCCGTGAGATTCGGGCGCACACCCTCATCGAGCAGGATGATGCTTGAACTGTTCTCCAAAAAATTCGGCGCAAGGCTGCCGATATTCGTGATCGTGACATCGTATTTCATTTCTCCGTCTCCTTCTCCCAGCACACGGTGACACCTCTTATTGCCAGTATATCACAAAATGTGGCAGATGACCAGAAAGGGAAAGCGAGACGTCACCAATGACAGCATAGTTATGCCATAACCGAAGGGATACGGGAAGCACTGTGACTGCTTGACATGTATATGTAAATCAGGTATATTGTAAAGAATTTCGCCTGCAAAGAAACAGAAAAAATATACCGACAGCACCGATACATCCCTGCGCCTCAGCAGATACTTCGGCGTCTCCGAGCGCTACTTCCTCGACTTGCAAAATGACATCGCCGTGCGCGAGGCGAAGCTCCGCCTGCAAGATGAACTCGACCAAATCCCGCGCCGACTCGCCTGAAGCGGCAAAAAGGGAAGCGCCCGCGTCAAAAATGACATGGGCACTTCCCTTTTTCTATGCGATTCAGCTCACCAATGATACTTCTCGCCGCGGTTGATCTTGAAGGCGCGATACACCTGCTCATAAAGCAGGAGGCGCACCATCTGATGCGTGAAGGTCATGGGCGAAAAGGAGAGGCGAAGGTCGGCTCGCTTTCGCACGACTTCCGAAAGCCCGAAGGCGCCGCCGATGAGGAACGTGATGTCGCTTTTGCCCGCGAGCGCGAGCGCGGCGATTTTCCCGGCGAGCGCTTCCGACGAAAGCAGCTGCCCCGTTACATCGAGCACGACGAGGAAGCTCCTCTGCGGCACGAGGCGAAGGAGGCGCTCACCTTCCTTTGCGAGCGCCTCCTCCTTTTCCGCCTCGGACGGATTTTCCGGCATGCGGCCTTCACCGATTTCCGAAAGCTCGACGGCAGCAAACGGGGCGAGCCGCTTTTCATACTCCGCGACGCCCTGCCGCAGGTACTTTTCCTTGAGCTTTCCCACCGCCACGATGCGGATCTTCATCGATTCGACTGCGGCATTTCCTTGAGCGTCGCCGTCAGCGTCTCCTGCTTGCCGTTCCTCTCAACGAGGATCTTGACCTGATCGCCAACCTTGTGATCCGCGACAACGGCACGCAGCTCCGCCACGGTGTTCGTCTCCGTATCATCGACCTTCAAGATCAGGTCGCCGCGCTCGATGCCCGCCTGGTGCGCCGGCCCGCCGAGCTCAAGATGCTCGACATAGACGCCCTTCTCCGCGTTCAGCGTGTAGCCGGCGCGCGCCGCCGTCTCCTTGTCGAAGATGCCGACGCCGAGGTAGGGGCGCACGACGTAGCCATTCGTCAGGAGCTGGTCGATGATCTCCTGTACCGTATTGATCGGGATGGAAAAGCCGATGCCCTCGACGCCGTTCGCCGCGATCTTCGCACTGTTGATGCCGACGACTTCGCCGTCCGCGTTGACGAGTGCACCGCCCGAATTGCCGGGGCTGATCGCCGCGTCCGTCTGAATGAGCTTCAGGCGGCGCTCGCTGATGTCGAGCGTGCGGTTCAATGCGCTGATGACGCCCGCCGTCACCGTCCCCTGGAACTCAAGCCCCATCGGATTGCCGATGGCGATCGCAGGCTCACCGACGACGAGATCATCGGAATTGCCGAACTTCGCCGTCGGCAGCCCCGTTGCATTGACCTTCACGACGGCGATGTCCGTGAGCTCATCCGAGCCGACGACCTTGCCCTTGAAACTGCGCCCGTCCGCCAGGGAGACCGTGATCTCCTTCGCGCCCTGGATCACATGATTGTTCGTGACGATGTAGCCGTCGCTCTTAAAGATGACGCCCGAGCCGACACCCTCCGTCTCGACCGGCATGTTGAACCAGTCGCGCACGATCGTCTTGTTCGTGATGCCGACGACCGCAGGGCCAACCGAGCGCGCCGCGCGCACCGCCGGCGTATTGCGCGCCTCCGAAAGCGGCTTCTGGCTCGCCGCCTGCTCTATGGCGATGTCTCCCGACACCGAGTCTTCCTTCTCCTTCGCCGTGCTGTCCGAGCAGCCGGCAAAGAGCACGGCGCCGACGACAAAGATGCCGACCATGCCGGAAAGAAGCTTCTTTTTCCCATTCCAAAAACACGACATAGAAATCCCTCCTCTATTCCCGGGGCATGCGCCGGATTCCCTCCGCACGCCGCCCCTCGCAAACCTGCCGGATACATGTTGTAATTATAGCACGCTTTGGATGTTTCGCAAGAGAATCGAGCGAGTTTCAGAAAACTGTAACGTGGGCGAAGCGAATGTGCGCGCGCGGCAAAAAGCCGATGCACGAGCTTCGCGTGCATCGGCTTTCATCTTTTCAGGCTTCGGCTCAGAGCTGTGCGCCCGTCGCCTGCTTCTGCTGTGCAGCCGCTGTGCCTGCCGCGGCATCCTTCGGCGCAGCAGCCTTAGCCGCATCCGCCTTCGGTGCATCGTCCTTCTTCACGAGCTTGTCGAAGCGCCCCATGATCTCGTCGTAGGTCTTGCCCGTGATCTCAGGCATTTCCTTCTTGCCCGTCATCTTCGTGAAATCGAGCCCCGCCTGCTTGAAGCCATCCTGCACGGCAGAGCGCAGGGCTTCAAGCTTCTTCGGATCATCGCCCGCGATCGACGTCGCCATGCTCATGATGCGGTCGGCAACTGCCTTGACCGACCAATCGCCGCCATCGGCAACCGCCTTCGCCGCTTCCTCCGGCGTCGTCGCGACATCGGGCAGCGCGAACTGCGCCGTCAGAACCTTCCTGCCGTCGAAGTTCAGGAAGCCCACGCCATCCTTCTGCCATGCCTGAAGCTTCGCGTTCTGCTCCGTCATGGTCTTGATGAGGATATTGTAGCTGTTGTCGATATCATCCTGCAGAGCCTTGACCTCGTCTGCCGTCAAGCCCTTCGTCTTGCCGCCCTTCGCTGGCTCGTCCGTCTCGGCGGCTTTTGCGTCCGCCGCCTTCTTTTTCGCAGCGTCAGAAATATTCACGTCAAAAGCAGCGCCTGCATCCTGCGCCGTCTTCGCCGCATCTGCCGCACCGCCCTTCGTCGCCTGTGCCGTCTGCACGCGCTCTGCCTGCGGCAGCTTCGCCGCACTCTGATTCATGGCATACGCCATCTTGCTCATCGCTGTTACATCCATGTTCATTCCTCCTTGCATATCTCCAAAATGCCCCATCCTATGGGCATCTCTTCATGTATCGTCATTTTGACGGAAAACAATAAGCGTCGCACTTGGTCAAACGATGCTTATTCCCTCTCGATCTTCCTATCGCAACGAGCGTATCTCCGTCAGAAGAAGGTTGATCGTCGTGACGTTGCGCGTCTCATACAATACCTCCGTGCAGTTCGCGCTGCTCTCCGTCCCGTTCGCCGTCGTAATCATGCCGGGAATCACCTCGCCGTTCTTCACCTCGTATTTCACCAAGATCGGCATGCGGTGCATCGTCCCTTTCCAGACTCCTGCAGCAGCGTCATGACTGCGCGGCGCATCGTAGATATCGAGCCAAAGAGTCAACGAATACTGTCCATCGCGATTGTTTTTGATCGGGTCTACGGGAATATCTGCAGAAACCGCGGCCTTTATGCCGTCCACCGCATTATAAATCAGGTAGCGGCCACTCCTGCCTGCCGGCCGGACAAGGCATACGCCCGAGCCGTCTCCCGTCCCCTTGCTCATAGCGACGACCTCGCCATCGAGACCGCACTGCCTTGCCAGCGAGCGATACTTCTCCACCGCCGCATCTTTCGCAGACGGCGCATCTTTCGCAGGCGACGCGGCGCTCTTGCCGTCGCTTTGGCTCGCTGCAGCAGGCGCATCGCCGCGGAACGCCTCCTCTTTGATTTTCTTCAACGCCTTATCCAATTCCTGCCCGCGATTTGCCTGTTGTGCAAAATTCATCATGCTCAGGGTACTTTCAGGATCCACATCCCGTACAAGCTGCAGTATGTCGCCATAAACATCCCATAAATCACTGCGCATGTCCTCGAATTTCACGACGATTTCGTGTGAATCATCCGAAGCACGATACTCACAAT
>ERZ772957.2318-NODE-2318-length-11102-cov-15.401014_pt1 | contig 11102 bp, 11 predicted proteins | sample MGYA00580682_ERZ772957 | MGnify/ENA primary metagenome ERZ772957 (study PRJEB29015, sample SAMEA2737921) | human oral metagenome | biome: human oral; feature: human-associated habitat; material: dental | place: China | collected 2025 ...
TGTCTAGCGAATATATCCATCATAACCTCCATTGGTGTTAACCCGCGGTGATTTCTAGTGTAGAGGTTATAAGAAGGTATCACTCAGCTTTACGACGGTTTCCCTAAAGTTTCAAGCCTTGATCTACGGCAAGAATTCGGCCATAATGAGACTAATCGTTCGGCCCGCCTCGACCTTTATGGTTGGGAGTGGGCCGGATCTCTTTCAGGGGGCGGGGGTTATTGGGGTGGCAGCACCTTCGTGCTGGTTCACGTCCCCATTGATTGTGGTGTTAATGGTGTGGCCTTGGGGTTGAACAGCGAGGCGATTTGCCTCTTACACGTTGAACTCAGAATCAATAAGATCTTCACCTTCTGGAGTGATTGATAAGATTATAATACTATTTTGGAGCGGTAAAACCCCCTTTATCAATTCATGGTCAAGGAGATGTTTCGCTGCTGCGTAAACCTGTGCTTTCGTTACAGAAAAACCATCGTTGTATTTATTGAGGTGCTCGGTTAGTGTTTCAACACTATGCCTTAAGCTTTTACCCTGCTTTTTTTTGCTGGTACAGATACCGAAGGATGAGTTCTTTAATGGGGTTCATACTATATTGTATACCACAAATTTGGGACATTGAACCTTTGGGTCCCCGTCGTAAAGCGGGCAAAAGAAAAGGTGAGGCATAAAACCTCACCGTTAGGGGTGGCTGACGGGGCTCGAACCCGCGACACCCAGGATCACAACCTGGTGCTCTACCAGCTGAACTACAGCCACCATCACTGCCTTCAAGCAGTGAGAATAATGCTAACCCAAAAACCCACAATTGTAAAAACCGCTGGTAGTAGGGGGTGTGTGCAAGAAAAACGGGCGCGACATGCCGCGCCCATCAGGGTGACTAGCGGGAATAGAACCCGCGACACCCAGGATCACAACCTGGTGCTCTACCTATTGAGCTATAATCACCATTCCCGCCATGTCGGCGGAACACTTCAGGATATCACACGGAATTATGGTTGTAAATACTCCTGGTACCGTTCGATCGCGGCAGCCTGCGCCGACTCGCACGCCTGGTTTCGCGGATTCGCCACAAACAACACTCGCCGATAAAAATCCAGCTCCCGAACCGACTCCACAATATCTGCCAACGCCCGATGCGACATGTCCTTCTCTGGTTGGTGATAATACACCCGCGGCGCCCATCTGCGCGCCAACTCCTTCACCGTCGAAACGTCAATCATCCGGTAATGCAAAGCCTCATCCAACCTGGGCATATACTCCCGAATAAACCCCCGATCCGTCCCAATCGAATTCCCCGCCAACGGCGCCGGATGCTCTAAGTCACAATGCTTTGCAATCAACTCCAACACCGCATCCTCGGCCTCTTTGAGAGTCACCTTCGACTCCCGAATCTCCGCCAATAGCCCCGACGACTCGTGCATGTTCGTCACAAACTCATTCATCCGTCCCAATTCTTCCTCGCTGGCATGCACGACCACATCCACCCCCTCACCCAACACATTCAAATCCGCATCCGTTATCAACGCGGCCACCTCCACAATGGTGTGCTCGTGAATATCCAAACCCGTCATTTCCAGGTCAATCCACACAATTCGATCATGCTTATCCATATCGGCCATAGGTACTAGTGTACGTCGTCGTAAAGTAAGCTAAAACGACCCAAACAGAGGAGCAAGAAAACCATGACACTACCGGCCCCCTCCATAGACGCCCGCGCACTCGTCACCGGCGCCAGCCAAGGCATCGGCATGGCAATTGCCCGCGACCTCGCCAAACTCGGTCACAACCTCATCCTTGTCGCCCGCCGCGCCGACATTCTCGCCCAGCTTGCCGACGAGCTAGAGCGCAAACACTCCATTATCGCCGAGGTCTACCCCTGCGACCTTGCGGATCCCGATCAGCTCCACAAGCTTATCGACGACATCCGCGACCGAAACATCAATATCATCATTAACTCCGCCGGTATTGCCAGCTTCGGGCCCTTCATCAACCAAGACTGGAACTACGAAACCACCCAATTCGCCCTCAACGCCACCGCAGTGTTCGAACTCACCCATGCTGTCCTCCCCGGCATGATTCGCCGAAAAACCGGCGCTATCTGCAACGTTGGCTCCGCCGCCGGGAACATCCCCATCCCCAATAACGCCACCTATGTGCTCACCAAGGCCGGCGTCAATGCGTTCACCGAAGCCCTCCACTACGAACTCAAAAACACCGGCGTCAGCTGCACCCTCCTCGCCCCCGGCCCCGTCCGCGACGCCATCATTCCCGAGAACGAGAAATCCATTGTGGATAAGGTCGTCCCCGACGTGTTATGGACCACCTACGAATCCTGCGCCAAAGAAACCCTCGAAGCCATGGCCAAAAATCGCCGCCGCGTCGTCCCAGGGCCCCTCTCCAAAGCCATGAATGTTGTCTCATCGGTCGCCCCCACCCGCGTCCTCTCGCCGGTCATGGGCTGGTTCTACAAAAAAATGAGCTAGCCCGCCTGGCCAAAATCGGGACCTGGGCAGTCCAACACTATGCGCACTGTTGGAACCACACTGCCTTATTCAAGGAGGCCCCATGCCCACCCCGACCATCACCCTCACGCTTCCGCCCGCGGCCAGCCCACCAATCCTCTACCCCGTAGTTAACTGTTCCGAAACTCTTACCGCCAGCCGGGCCCCGCGCCGACACGACCGGTACACCATCACCAATACCGACCACACCGCATTTCCCCTCGTGCCCGGCGATGTTGTCATTGCTGGTAATGCTGGTGGCGGTGCTGGCGGGGGTGGTGCTTCTGCCGGTGCCGGGGTCGCCTGGGCCGACACGCTAACGCTTTGCGGTGCGGGGGTGGCCAGCACCCATCGCCTCATCGTCACCACCATTATCCGGCTTCAACCAGGAAACCTCGTCTATGGCGACGCCCCCACCGATCCCGAACAACGCGCCAAACTGCGTGCATTCCTCCAACGCCGCGCCTACTCCTGCCATGTCGGCCGCCTCTTCTTCACCAGCTACTGGCCACCCGCATTCGACACCGGCACCTTCCGGGACTTCTTCACCGCCTGCCCCGCACCCGTCCACCACTATGTGCACATGACCTGTCGGGCGCGCCGGGACGTGTTGCTGCGCGACACCGATGTGGAATTCGCCGAATGGGCGGACCGGCTGCTCCCCACCACCAGTGATGACGCCGACGGCACCCATGGCGTCCACGTAGTGTTGCGGCAGCGGGATCCGGTGCGGCTCTTCCTCAAGCTTGTCGACGCCCACCGGCATGCATACCCCGACCTGGCGGCGCCCGCCACCTGGTCCGAAACCGCCGCCTGGGTGCTGAACTCTCCGGATGCGGCCTTGTTGCGTCGCAGCCTGCGAGACGTGGGGCTTCTTGAAGCGCTGTGCGGGGAGGCTGGGCAATCGTTGGGCGGCGAGCAATCATGACGCCCCCGGTGCGCATCACGATTAGTGGGGAACATTGGGTGGTCGGTGCCGCGGCATCGTGTCAGTCACGTGGGGTGCGGCGCCCGGACGAGACAGGACGCCAAGGCCGGGCGCGCCAGTCGCGTGGGGCTGGTGATACGGGTGGGATGAATGCGTCACGCTGGTCTGGTGGCCTTGGTAGAGACGCTCACCCTCATGGGGGTGGCGGCGCCTTGTGTGAGGCCCTCCGATTGCCGGAGGAAACCTTTCCCGCGGTGCCGCTAGCGCCGAATTGTTTCTTCGTTTCCGCCCCGCTGCGGCACTATGCCCTCGATGTGGGGGACACCGTTGGCGCCGGCTGGGATGCCCAGGGTCGACTGCGAGTCACCGACGTGTATTGCTTGCAACCAGGTTGGTATGTGCGTGGTTATATTCGGGGGTTCGAGCGTGAGCAGGAGTGTGGGGAGGGAGTGGCTGGGCGGGGACTAGGGCGGGGGTCGGCGCGCCGGCGGGCAATGGTGCAGACAGTGGGGAGCGCCGACACCGAGCTGTGCTTCTTGAAACGTACCGCGCAACGATTGGCCACAATGAATAATGGGGTGTTTGTGGGCCAGTGGTCCCCGAAATACAGTCGGCACCAGTTGGTCGACATGTTCGACGTGCTGCAACCCCGGGTAACCATTGCCGCGATGTTATGCCCCGCCGAGCGGCTTCGCTGGTTACGCGACTGGGTTGCCGGAAGGCTGCTCGCGGCGGATTCCTGGGGGAGCGGAAGGGCGCCGGTCGCCGCCGATCCTGCACGTTATCAGGCGGGACGGGACCCAGAGTGGTTTGCCCGAGGCCTTGCCACTCCCGAATTCCTGCGGCATATTCAAACCCTGGTTCGGGACAATGCGGACTTGCTGATGCTTATCGAGGCGAGGGAATACGATAGGGCGGTGCGATGGATTCGGGCCTACGATGCGACACTCGCCCGATTAGCCGGGTAGCCATGTGGTAACCAGGTGGTAGCGCACCCGATAAAAAGTGGCCAATTGCACGCTATTGGGTCTCGTCAAGGCAGAGAATGAGTGCCAGAATGGGAATCATGGCTGAAGAATCAGACACTCATCACCTTTTGCAATTAGTCGAAGCCGAGCACCAAATGGGGGAGGATGCGGACGCCGTGCTTCGGCTCGGTGCCATGATTATGGCCGCAGGCACCGGCGGCTATCGCGTTATCCGAGCGATGAAACGGGCCGCACGCGCCCTGGGCTTTGACCGGGTTGAAGCCGTGATCTCGGTCAATAATATAACCTGTTCCTTCCATAAGGGGGAGCTTTTCCGCACCATTGTGGTCAACCGGGATAATCCAGCCGTGGACGCTTCCCGTATTGAGGCGCTGGAAAACTTAAGCCATCACATGGGGAGCAGCTACACCGCGGAGGAGCTGCACCGGGAACTTGACCAGATCGAACAAAGAGTCGGAAAGCGGTGGCCTGTGTGGGTGCAGGCCCTGGCCGCAGGCCTGGCCTGTAGCGGGTTTGCGGCGCTCAACCACTATCAGTTCCTAGAGGCGGTGGTGGTGGCTCTGGCCGCTGCGGTGGGGCAGATTGTTCGGCATTCATGCGCCCGCCGCCACCTGAATCAATTGGGTACAACCGCCATGGCCGCCGTGGTCGCCAGCCTCATGTATTTGTTTATGGCGAAGGGACTCGCCATGGTGGGGATTATTGATTCACCCACGTTCACCACCGGATATGTGGCGTCCGTCCTGTTCCTTATTCCCGGGTTTCCGCTGTTCTCGTCGCTGTTGGATCTGAGCCGGTTCGACCTGTTTTCCGGCCTGTCCCGATTGTGCTACGCCACGACGGTGATCTGTACCGCAACCATGGCGGCGACCGCGGTGTCGCTGATTACGGGGTTGCAGCCCCTGCCGCCGGATCCTGCGACGCCGAATCTCTTGTGGTACCTGGAGGCCACAGGGGCGACGATTGTTGGTATCGCCGGGTTCGCTATTTTGTTCAATTCTTCCCGCCGCATGGCGATTACCGCCACCACGATCGGCACGGTCGCTAACATGGTGCGTCTCGTGTGCGCCGAGGCCGGGTTACAGCCCCAGTTTGCGGCGTTTATTGGTGCCTTGGTGGTGGGCCTGCTCGGTGCGCTTTTGACCAAGCTCATCAGCATTCCCCGCATCACGATTACGGTGCCGGCGTCGGTGGTGATGATCCCCGGCACTGCGATTTACCGCACCGTGTACTACCTCAACAGCGGCGACATTGACAGTGGTGTGGGCACTGCGGCGTCGGCAAGCTTAAGCATTATCGCTATCGGCGCCGGTCTGGTGGTGGCGCGCATGCTGACCGACCCCGACTGGACGTTTGGCCGCCACATTGACCTGCACAAAAACGTCGACGACCGCTAGCTTTCCGCTTGTCGACGCCTAAAGCAGGTCCGTGCGGCCGTTCCGATAGCGTAGTTGGCCGGCGACCATGAGGAGCGCCAGGCCCAGCACCAGCCACAGCGCGGAGACGCCGCATTCTACGAGCATGAGGGCAGGCGCATTCTCCCGGAGGGCGGCCACCAGCCAGGTTCCGGGAAGAACCTCGCACACCTCGCGGATCCCCGCCGGGTACGCGGTGTGGGGCAGCAGTACGCCTGCTGATAGCGGCACCACCGCGGTGACGATATTGGCCAGCCGAAACGGGTCGTGCAACACGATCGTGCCGGCCGCACACACCATACCAACCCCCACGCTGGTGACTGCGGCAGTGCTGATACCGGCGAGCGTCAACGCATAGAGTTGCAGGTCATGGTGTGGATCCGCGACGAGCACCGTGGTGGCCACGATCAGGTTTGTTGCCGTCACAATCCCAGCCAGGGGCACGAATTTCGACACCCAATAGTGCAGGTGCAGGGGAGCGGTGGCCATGATGTGGGCGAGAATCCCCTGGGCTCGGTCCCGAACCACCGCAGCGGTAATACCACTGGTCATAGTGGTGATTGTGGTTACGACCAGGCCGGCATCTGTCACAATGATGGTTTCTGGAACCCGCAGCCGGAGCGCGATAACCAGCAGTAATACGACCTCCAGCAGGGGTGCTGCCACCAGCGTGACCACCGCGGTACGTGGATTCGCCAGCGCCGGCATGGATCGACGGGCGATCCGTAACGCCACATACCATTGCTTGCAATCGGACATCACGCTACCTCCAGGGTGCCGGCCACCGTTGCGCGCTGAAGTGCTATCCGGGCGAGCCATCCGCCACTTGCCAACCATGCTGCCGATACCGCTAGGGTGGTGACGATGCGGCCCGGGTCAATGTTTGGTGTGGTCAGCACCGTGATCGCGTGGCTGGTGGGAATCACCCATCCCACCGTGGCAAGCTGGGGGAGTGGGGAGCCGAAAACCCCCGACAGCACAATCATGGGAACCAGCAGCAAGGGCTCGTACGCGATGGCGTTGCGCGTAAACACGAACGTGGCCGCCACCACCACGCTGACCGACAGGCAAGCCAGCCAGTAGAGCGGCAAGCCAAACCCATTGATTGTGCCGACCGGCTGGTGAAACACGACGGCCAGGCCCGCCGCTAGCGGAAACGCCAGAATCCCAAAGCAGGAGCCTGCCGCCACTATCGGCCCGAGCGTTGCAATGGGTGACCGGGGCGAAAACAGCACATGCACTAGGGTGCCCTGCATCCGCTGAAAACCAATCATCCCCGCTGACACCGTGCACACCGACCACATGCCCACCAGTGCCGCCCGCACCCACAGCTGCGGATCCTGGCCTGAAATCGGCCCGGTGGCGGCGCGCATCGCCAGCAGCTGCAGCAAAAACATTGAGGTGGTTGACGACACCAGCAACCCCAAGAAATATCCGACCCGGGCAAACTGCCGCAGGTGAAACCACACCATTCGCATAACGGAAATCATGATTGCCCCACCAGTGCCAGGTAGCTTTCCTCCAGGTTGGGCTTCCTGGTCATGACGTCAGTTACCGTCAGACCCACGGCGTCAGCCAGCGCGGAAACATCCGTGGGGGCGCCACACCAACTGATGAGACCAGTGTGGTGGGCGGCCATCCGCACACATGTAACGTGCGCAATCGAATCATGGCGGGTGAGAGTGGCGAGGAACTCCCGCAGCCGCGGCTCCGCGCCCAGCGGGGTGGTGAACGAGGTCACCGCGGTGATGCCGGCACGTTCGGCGATGTCGGCGACCCCGCCGGTGACGACGATGCGCCCATCAATGAGCACATGGATCGTGTCGGATAGCTCCGCCACCTCTGTGAGCAGGTGCGATGTGAGCAGCACGCCCGCGCCGTCGGTGGCTAACTCCCGGATGAGGGCCCGAATTTCGACGGAAATCTCCGGGTCCAGGCCGTTGGTGGGTTCGTCAAAAAGCAGCACTTGGGGGCGAGACAGCAGGCCGCGCGCGATGTGGAGGCGTTGCTTCATGCCGCGCGACAGCTCCCCAACCGGGTCGAACATGCGGTCGGTGAGGCGGACCTGCGCGAGGGTTTCCTCGACTCGGGATCGGCGGCTGCGTGACGGAACGCCCGCGACGTCGGCAAAGAATAGCAGGTTATCTTTGACAGAAGCGTGCTGGTAGAAGCCGGTTTCGCCGCCCAGGATGATGCCGATGTGTTGCCTCGCTTGTCGACGCCTTCGGGTGGCGTCAATGCCGCATACCGTGATTGTGCCGGATGTGGGTGCCAGGAGGGTCGAACACATTTTCACGGTCGTGGTTTTGCCGGCGCCGTTCGGGCCAACCAATGCCACAATCTGGCCGGGGTGAATGTCGAAGGATACGTTGTTGACGGTGGTGGTGTTTCGGAAGCGCCGCGTGAGTTGGCGTGCCGAAAGCACCGGGGTGGGTTGGTTCACAGTGAACTCCATGAGGTTTGGGAAAGCATGGGAAAATCGCCGGCGCCAGAAATGATGGAAATCAATAGGGCGCGGCGTGATATGCCCACTCAGGGGCGCGTCATGGGTTCGGCTGCAGGCCAACTAACCTTGCATTGTGAGCTGTGGTTTGCTGCAGGGATCAGCTATTCCGCTACCCAGTGACGGTGCCTGTGCGGTGGGCGAGTTGGCGAACAATGATTGACATGTGGCATGCTCCGGTTTTCTGTGAATGATTGGATGTATGGGATTTTAGTATAGGGGAGAGCACAAAGGTGCTTTCTTATTGATATGTTTGCTTATCCAAGTTGAGATTGGATGTTCCGGTTGAGGTTTGATTATTTGCAGGATTCTTTGAAGCTTATTCAGCCGCTGGGAAAATTCATCTACGCCAACAGGTGGAAGATCAGAAAGAATATGCTATCTAGCTTGTCTTTTGTTACTTCTGGAAACTAGTCATGTGTGGGGAGGCTGAATAAGCTTCGTGGAAGGAAACGCATCATGTTGGTCGAATATCAGGTTGCCAACTTTGGGCCCTACAAACAGCCTATTTCGCTCAACATGAAGTCCACAGAAGATGATAGCTTCTGTGCACGCATACCTCGATTTGAATCCCCTTATCACATGTCAGTTAATCCTGTAACCGCCATCTATGGTCCCAATTCTTCAGGTAAAAGCATTATTTTTGAGTCATTATTCCGATTAGCATCTACGATTCTGGCAGACAAGCCAACGATTTGGCAACGACGATGTACTTTTGCTCTCGATCCATCTATGCAAGATGAACCAACATTATTCAAGTTGGTTTTTATGCTTGACGAAAAAATGTATTCATATTTTTTAGCTATTCGCAATGGCTGTGTGATCGAAGAATATTTAGCATTACTGACCGCAGACCAAGAAGAACTCTATTTCGAACGAACTGTAGATGGCACAGGATTCGGCAATGCATGGGACAACGACATTTTACTTACCGAAATAGTGAAAACATTATCTGAAAAAGGCACCCTTGCTGGTCGAATAGCTACAATCCTCAGTAATAGCGAAAAATACACAGAAATTAATTCTGTCTATCGCTTTCTAGAAAGAACATTTTGGGTTTCATCCAATTCACTTGAAACCGGCATCTTCCCGGGTTTTTACGATGATGACAGCCTTAACACTATCCTTAGCACTCTAGATACTGGTGTCACTGGTCTAGATTTTACGCCTCTTACCATGGAGGAACAGCCATTTGATCAAGAGGAGTTGGATTCGAGTACTTCCATCGACATGCAGATGGGAGAGTTTCGCACCAAAAATGGAAAACTCTATGCCGTCTCTCATGACGACCACAGTGGGAAAGGAAACCCTGAAGTCAAATATGTCCGTTTTCGCCACCGTGGTAGTCAAGATCATGAATACTTTCTCGATTGGCATCAGGAATCACAGGGCACTCGAAAAATAATCATGTTGCTACCATTGCTATGGATAGCTGTAAGATCGCCCGGTGACCTCATATTATTAGTGGATGAATTGGATAATAGCCTCCACACGCAGTTAACCAAAACCCTTATCCAAGGTTTTCTACATACCTGCACAAATCGTACACGTACACAATTAATTTTCACCACACACGATTTATTACTCATGGATTGCAACGAGCTTCTTCGTCGGGATGAAATCTGGATCACAGATAAATCGATTGATGGCGAATCCACCCTCATTGGACTACCAGAATACCGTGGCGTCATGCACGATGAGGACATTCGCAAAAGCTATCTTGAAGGACGTTTTGGCGGCATACCCCAATTAGATAGCTTTACATTGGAGAAATAAAACGATGTCAAAAAGTAAAAGTTATCGTTGAAAGTTTGGTGGATCGCATGCCGCAAGCCGGCGTCGAAAAGCATGAGCAGGTTATTGAGGCCCGCGCTTGATGATTTATAATTTTTGAATACTTTCAGTTATCCTATCAAAATCCCAATCGTTATTTACCGCATCATAACAGGCATTATAGGGAAACTCTTCAATGGGTGCTTTTAGCCCATCATAAATGCCCTCCATAACAGAAATATTTACTACCAGCGCAATCTCTGCTGGTTCGCGCCTTTCATCCGAGTAAGCATCTTCACTATATTTATCAGTTAGTTGCTCAATTTTCGCTATATATTGGGGATCGCTATAGGAGGATTCCGAAAGTTCCGCCAGGCAATCCCATACTTCGCCATCGTGCACGCCACTTTCAGCCATGAAGTAAAACAAGAATTTTTTAGCGCATTCTATGGGCCCAAACTTAGCGGTGGCGGCGTCAATTGCATCTTGGAGCTCTTGCGGGAAACCGTAACCAAACATAAATATTCACCTCGATATCGCCTATATTTTTCTGATGACATGAGTTTCTCCATGCGACAATCCACCTGCACCAACAAATAGCAAATCGGAAAGGGCATGTCATCCGCCTTATTTTTCCTTGCTCGGGTTACCCACAGTTAGGATGTAACTATAATTGGTATAGCCCGGAACTTCAGGCCTTGAAAGCACAAGGTATAGGTGTGTACAAGTCAGTCGGCTATGCCAGCTTGCAGTCGGCACTCATCGCTTCAACACTGTTGCAGTAAAAGGAAATTGTAGTCTATAAAATGAAATCACTTCGGTTTTTCCTGGTCCTATTACTGGTTTGGTTAGGAACCCAAATTGTTGTCTGGGGCTGGTCAGAATTCATCTTGAAAGGCAGCCAGTTAGAGCGCATGCTAGAACTCGAAGACGTAGAGCCCTACCTCAAGATCCCTTTCTATCTCCTTTTCCCGGTACCCTATGCTGTAACAG
>ERZ772957.2321-NODE-2321-length-11099-cov-18.650217_pt1 | contig 11099 bp, 9 predicted proteins | sample MGYA00580682_ERZ772957 | MGnify/ENA primary metagenome ERZ772957 (study PRJEB29015, sample SAMEA2737921) | human oral metagenome | biome: human oral; feature: human-associated habitat; material: dental | place: China | collected 2025 ...
CGATCGCTGATCGGTCGCTCGGTCATGGCCTCTCCCTCTCCTGTGGGTGGACGCAAATGTGCACGGGTGGTCGTCCACTGGATGTGTCAAGGATAGGACGATCACAGACAAAATGAAACATATGTTCGAGCGGGTCTCGACATTGTGTGGATTGCGTGCTATCGTACAGGTGTTCGACGAACAGATGTTCGATTGAGGTTACTGGAGGTTCTCATGAGTGTTTCCTTTGTGACGAAGACTGCTGTCTCGTTCCCCGCGCGCCGCTCGCCCCTGCGCGTTGTTGAGGATGCGCCCCTTGCGACCGTTCGTGATATCTCCTCCGCTCCTTCCGCGCGTCGCCGCGTTGAGGCTCAGCGTGTCGATGACCCCGCGTACCTGCGTGTGCCTGCTACTCCTCGTCGTCGGACTGTGTCCTCGCGTCGTGGTCTGTTCGCAGGCGTGCTCGCCACGCTCGTTCTCTCGGTTGGTGCCGGCGTCCTTGGTCTGGCGATTCAGCCGGACGCGTATGATGGTCCGACCGTCACAAAGGCGGTTGTCAGTGGTGACTCTGTGTGGTCCCTCGCACAGAGCGTGAAGACGGACCGCCCGCTCGAGCAGGTCGTAGCCGACATTGAGCGTATGAATGACGTGCGCGGCGCCTTGCAGCCTGGCCAGAGGGTTGTTGTCCCCGTCCGCTGACGGTGGCACGTGGGACTCCTGTGACAGATGGGGGTCCGAGCGTGTACCGTTGAAGGGTGCACTGCCCTTTCTGTCATAACCCGGATTCGCGCGTCGTCGATACGCGCATTGCGGATGACGGCGCCTCGATTCGGCGTCGTCGCGAGTGCACCCACTGCAAGAAGCGTTTCACGACGCTCGAAACCTCGTCATTCCAGGTCGTCAAGCGCTCCGGTGTGGTCGAGTCCTTCTCCCGTAACAAGGTTGTATCGGGTGTGAAGAAGGCCTGCCAGGGTCGGCCTGTGTCGGATGATCAGCTCGCGATTCTTGCCCAGCAGGTGGAGGAGCAGCTGCGCTCGACGGGTGTCTCCAACGTGTCCACAGACGAGGTGGGAAAGGCGATCCTTCCGTTCCTACGCGATCTGGATGTCGTCGCGTACCTGCGCTTCGCATCCGTCTATCGCCAGTTCGATAACCTCGACGATTTCGAACAGGCCATTCACGCGCTGCGGGAGCGCTCGCGCAGCGCCGCTTCCGGTGCCGACGCTCCCGAGACAGCGGAAGATGCCGCCCAGTGCGCGCCGACCCCTGCGAAAAAGCCTCGTAAAGCGCGTTCTGCCCGCAAACGCGCTGTCACCGCAGGGCCCACGCTGCTCGGAGACGACTGATTCTGATATGCGAGTAGTGCCCGGCCCTCAACGAGGACCGGGCACTACTTGTCAGCGTGGTGATGCCTGGTGATTAGCTGTCGGATGTCTCCTGGTGGTCAGTCGTTGGTGCATCGTCTCCGGTAGTGGGGGTAGAGCCCTGAGCGCCCGCAGACATTCCACGGACCCCCGCCACGGCCTCGGACACTGACTCACGCGCGCCCGCCACCGCCTCGACGACGGAATCACGCGCTCCAGCCATGGCCTCGGATGCGGTTTCACGCGCCTCCGCGACCCTCTCGGACATGGTGTCACGTGCCTCAGCCATGGCCTCGGACATCGCGCCGCGCGCTCCGGCGACGGCCACGCGTGCCTCTGCGACCTTTTCGCTCATCGCCTCGCGCGCACCTGCGACGGCGTCGCGCGCGCCTGCGACTGCATCCGTGGCGGCCGCCTGAGCACCCAGGATTTGCTCGCGCACCCTCTTGCGCATGACCTTGCCCAGCTGCGAGCGGGGAAGCTCGATCATGACGACAATCTGACGAGGGAGCGCGTAGTGGGCGAGTGATTTTTCCGCCCACTTGCGCAGGTCGCACAGCGTCACGGAGGCACCGGCTTCGAGCACGACCGCTGCGACGACGTCCTCTCCGGACTCTCCGGCAGGTACGCCAACGGCTGCGACGTCGAGGATGCCAGGCATTGATCGCACGGCTTCTTCGACCTGGGAGGGATAGACGTTAAAGCCGGAGGAGTTGATCATCTCCTTGCGTCGGTCGGCCATGTAGATAAAGCCGTCGCGCACCTGCACGAGGTCGCCCGTACGTAGCCAGCCATCCTCGGTGAAAACTTCCGCGGTTTCCTCGTCCTGGTTCCAGTAGCCGGAAAAGACCTGTGGTCCACGCGCGACGAGTTCTCCGACCTCGCCATCGGCCACCTCACGGGAGGGGTTTTCTGGATCGACGATGCGCACCTGCGTGGAGGGGAAGGGGATGCCAAGGGCTCCGCGTGCGCGCGATGAGGCCAGAGGGGATCCAAGGAGGATGGGAGAGGCTTCGGTCATGCCGTAGCCTTCGATCATGAGACCGCCCGTGGCATGCTCCCACTGATCGGCCAGCGAGGCCGAGAGAGGCATCGCACCCGAGAGGGAGAAATGGATCGACGAGAGGTCGGCGTTCGTCCCCTCGGCTGCCTTGAGGAGGCGCTCGTACATGGGTGGAACGCCGAGGAAGAACGTGCACGGCAGGCGGCGTTGGGCCGCCAGGACCAGTGCGGTGTCGAACTTGGGGAACATCGCGATTGTCGCGCCCAAGCGCAGGCCCGCCAGGAAGCCAATCGTGAAGCCGAAGGCGTGGAAAAGCGGGAGGATGCAGTAGAAGACTTCGGCCCCTTCATGAAGGACCGGCACCCACGCGATCGATTCCTCGACGTTGGCCATGAGGTTGGCGTGCGTGAGTGCGGCGGCCTTCGGAACGCCCGTCGTTCCGCCCGTGTGGATGAGGAGGGCGACGTCGTCCATGGCGCACGGGCAGCTGCCCCGCCAGGGGGTGGCCGAGCGCATCGCGCGCGTCCAGGAGCGGGCCCAGTTCGGGCGTGGGCTCGCGAGCTGATCGCGCTTCTCGCGCGCTGCCTTCACAGGTAGCTTGAGTGCTAGGCGCGAGGCCGTGGGCAGAGCCGTCGTCAGGTCCATCGAAAACGTGGTGTGGCCGCGTCCGAGGAAGGTGAGCTTCTCCAAGGCTTTGGACCACGCGATCGTCACGCGTGCGCCGTGTCGCGCGTACTCGCCTTCCAACTCGCCTGCGGGTGCCAGGGGATTGTGCTCAACGACGACCGCGCCGAGCAGCATCGTGCCGAGAACGGCAACGGCGTGCTGTGGGCAATTCGGCATGACGAGAGCGACCCGGTCCCCAGGGCGCACACCCGCCTGGTGGAGGGCGCCAGCGCATCGGCGCATCTCATTGGCAAGCTCTGCATACGTGAGCTGGCGCGCGAAAAAGTCGATGGCTGTGCGCCCCGGGTAGCGCGAGGCAACCTCCAGGACCATCTCGGGGATGGGCTGGGCGGGGGCCGCGATCTCGTAGGCAACGCCTGGTGCGTAGAGAGCGCGCAGCTGCGACGTGAGGTCCATCTGTCCTCCTTTGGGAACGGTATACCTACGATACCGTAACCACGCTGCCCATTAACCAGGTGGAAACGCGATGAACGCGACAGTTTTACAGCGGCGTCGCGATCAAGCGGATGGTCTCGGGCAGGTGGCTCAGCTCCTCAAGTGCCTCGCGTCCCAGGCCTGCCGAAATGTCGGTGAGCACGTAGCCGACCTCGTCGAGGGTGGCCAGGATCTGTGCGTCGACGTTGGCTTCGGAGGACGCGAAAATTTGGTTGACGCGCGCCATAACGCCGGGGACGTTGCGGTGGATGAGGCGCACGCGGTAGCGCGAGCGCTTGCCGACGTTCATCGTCAGGTTCGGCAGGTTGACGCTCATATCGGTGGATCCGCTGACCTGGTATTCGCCGATCTTAGCGGCCACGAAACGGCCGATGTCGTACTGGGCTTCCTCCGTCGAGCCGCCGATGTGGGGCGTGAGGATGACGTTGTCGAGGGTCGCCAGGGGAGAGGTGAAAGGGTCGCCGTTGGCGCGAGGCTCCTGCGGGAACACGTCGATGGCGGCGCCGCCCAGGTGACCTGAGACGAGCGCGGCATGCAGTGCGTCGACGTTAACGACGTGGCCGCGTGACAGGTTGATGAACAGGGCACCGGGCTTCATAAGTTCGAACTCGACGTGTCCGATGAGGTTCGTGTTGGACTCCTGGCCATCCACGTGCACCGAAATAATGTCGGCTTCGCGTAGGACGGCTTCCATGGTGGGCATCTGCGTCGCGTTGCCCAGGGCGAGGCGCTCGGCGGCGTCGTAGAAGATGACGTTGAGGCCCATGGCCTCAGCGAGAACGGAGAGCTGGGTACCGATGTTCCCGTAGCCGATGATACCGAGCGTGTGGCCGCGCACCTCGTGGGCCCCGTCCGCGCTCTTGTCCCACACGCCGCGGTGCAGACGCGAGTTTTTCACGGTCACGCGGCGCGAAAGGTCAATGATCTCGCCGATTGCGAGTTCGACGACGGAACGAGTGTTGGAATAAGGGGCGTTGAAGACGGCGATGCCCATCTCTGTCGCCGTGGCCAGGTCGATTTGGTTTGTGCCGATGCAAAAGGCGCCGATGGCCTTGAGTTCGGGGCGTGCACGCAGCACGCGCTCGGTGACCTCGGTCTTGGAACGCAAACCCAGGTAGTCCACGCCCTCGAGAGCCTCGATCAGGTCATCTTCGGACAGGGCGCCCTTGACGCGCCTTACCTCAATGCCGAACTTGGCGAAAATATCGTCGGCGACGTCGTGCGGGTTTTCCAGGAGCAGTGCGCGTGTCATGCCCCCATCATGGCAGACGGGAGCGGAAAGGGACACAATGTGTCAGGGAGTGGTCGCTCCTACCACTCTTCCATGCCGGCGGGCAGGGGAGCGCAGTGGACGACATGCACGTCGTGGGTAGCGCGCGTGAGGGCGACGAAGAGGTCGCCGACGCCGTCACCGAGGATTTCCGCGGGTTCGACGAGGATGACCGAGTCAAACTCGAGGCCCTTGGAGGCCACGGCTGACAGGAGGCAGACGCGCTCAGAGAGGGCCGTCTCGCCGTCCACGTCGGCTCCCCACGCGCGGGCACGCTCCTTGCCGACAATGAGGGCGATGCGGCCGCGGGAGGTCCCCGCCTCGCGATCGAGGCGTTCCTCGGCCTCGCCCTGGGCCTGGGCGACGGCGCGCCACAGGGGGCTGTTCTCCTTCGACGAGGCCGGGCCGTCCTCGGGCGCATCCACGTGGGTGACGCGGTAGCAATCCTCGACGTCGCGCACGGCCGTCATCGGGTAGAGGACGGGGACGCCGGCGCGCGCGACGACGCCTTCGGCGAGGGTCGTGAGGGTGGCGGGCGTGCGGTAGGAGACGGTCAGCGCGTACTCGGCCGCGAGGGCGCGCGCCGCCGGTCCGAGTGCCTTCTCCCAGGTGGGTGGGCGCTTGGAGCCGCGACGCTGATCGAGGTCGCCGACCACCGTGAAGGAACGCGACGGGCAGCGGCGCAGCAGGGCCCGCCAGGCCATGGGGGAGAGCTCCTGGGCTTCGTCGACCACGATGTGGCCGTACGCCCACGCGCGGTCCTTTGCGGCGCGTTCGGACAGCGGTGTCCAGGTGTCCTGGCCGGCCACCTGCTCCGCCAGCATCTGGGCGGTGACGATGCCCCCGCCCAGGTTCTGGGCTTCGATCGCCTCGCGGGCGCGTTCGATTGCGCCCTCGTCGGCTTCGCGCGACGTCGTCGAGGATGACGGCATGGGGCCCAGCAGTTCCTCGCACTCGTCCAGGATGGGCACGTCGGACACCGTCCACGGGGCAGAACGGGGACGCACGAGGGCAGCGAGCTCGTCGGGACGCAGGGGGGAGCCGGCCTTGCGGTTTGCTGCCGCCAAGACCTCGGGACGAGCGTAGAGGCGGCGCAGCAGCGTCTGTGCGCTCGTCGGCATCCACGCCGTGTTGATTGCACGTCGGCAGTCCACGGAATCGCGGATTTCGATGAGCCAGGAGCGCTTGACCTCGGGATCGACGCCGCCCTCGGAGTCCGCGTCCCCGGCCTCGCGCGCCAAGCGCAGGGCCAAAACGTCCATGAGTTCGCGCGCGAAGGACTCTCGCGCCACGTTGTGCGCGCGGCCCGAGCGCTTCGCCCGACGCCTCGCCGTTTCCACGTCGGCGCGCGTGAGCGTGACCGATCGGTTCCACACGCGCAGAACCTGGTCACCGTCAGGGAGCTTGGCCAGCGCGCGCACGGCCTCCTTGACGATCTTTGCCCACGCGGGAAGGCCCTTGATGTGGGCCACGGCCTCGTCATCGCTGCCGCGCGCGTTTACGCCGGGCACCAGGTCTCCCAGTGTCACTGACACGACGCCGGTCTCGCCCAGGGAGGGAAGGACCTGCTCGATGTAGCGCAGGAACAGGCGCGAGGGGCCAACGAGGAGGACACCCGAACGCTCGAGGCGCTCGCGGTGGGCGTACAGGAGGTAGGCGATGCGGTGAAGCGCGACGGCGGTCTTGCCGGTGCCCGGGCCGCCCTGGACGACCAGGAGTCCCTTGTCGGAGGCGCGGATGATGCGGTCCTGCTCGGACTGGATCGTGGCGACGATGTCGCCCATGCGGCCCTCACGCGCCTCGCTGAGGGCGTGCATGAGAGCGCCCTCGCCCTGGAGTTCGAGCCCGGATGCGCGCGAGGCGTCCAGCAGCTCGTCTTCGAGGCCGGTGACGCGTCGGTCGCGGGTGGAAATGTGGCGGCGGCGTACGACGCCGTCCGGCTCGGCTGACGTGGCCTGGTAGAAGGGGCGCGCGGCGGGTGCGCGCCAGTCAACGAGCAGGGGAGTGCCGTCCTCGTGAGACAGGGAGAGGCGACCCACGTGGCGGGTCGAACGGTCGGCCATGTCGAGGCGACCAAACACCAGACGCTCTTCGACGCCTTCGAGGCGGGCGGCCATTTCACCCAGGTGAGCGGACAGGGCCTCGCGCTCGGTCCATCCCTGAGCGTTGCCGACCCCGTGGGTGGAGTGAACGCGCCCCTGACGATCCCGATAGGAGGCGCGCAGAGCGTCCAGGCGCTCGTAGGCGCTGTCCACAAATTCCTGTTCCGGCAACGGAAGGTCGGTCGACGACTCGCGATGAGTGCTCGTGGCCATGGGTCCTCCTCGTTTATTGGCCTTCCATTGTTCCCTACTTTTGCCTCGCGTGCTGTGTCGTCTGCGGAGTGGGTGAACTTCGCCGCAAGCTCAAAACGATCTCCCGCGTGACGTGGCGGGCGCGTCCCGGGTACGTTAGACACGAGGCAGAAGAATCAGCATGAGGAGAAGACGTGAGTATCAACGCCACTGACCTGTATGCCGACGGTCCCGCCGCCGGCGCGAAGGCGAAGATTCTCCTCATCCACTTTGATGGGGCGATTGACGCCGGGGCGGCCGGACGTATGGCGATCGGCCAACTCCTGCGTTCCCTGCACAACGAGCGGGTCGCGACCTTCGATGCGGATGCGCTCATGGACTACCGCTCGCACCGCCCGATCGTGACCGTCGATAACTGGGTGTCCTCCCCGGACATGGTGATGCCCGAAACTGTCCTTGACCTCGTCGAAGACGACATGGGCAACCCGATCCTGGTCCTGCACGGCGCCGAACCCGACGCGCACTGGGAGTCGTTCACGAACGCGATCAACGAGCTGTGCGAGCGTGCCGGCGTCGAGATCACCTTCTCGCTGCACGGGGTGCCCTCGGGCGTGCCGCACACGCGACCGACGCCAGTGCACGTGCAGGCCACCGACGCGTCGCTGCTTCCCCCGGGGTCTGGCGCGATCTCGAATCACATGCAGTTCCCTTCCCCGCTGTCCACCTTCATGCAGATCCGCATGGGGCAACGAGGCATTGGCGGGCTGGCGCTGCTCGGCGCGGTCCCGTATTACATGGCGGACACCGGCTACCCGGCGGCCTCCTCGGCCCTGCTCACCTCCTTCGCGAAGTTTGCTGACCTGTCTCTGCCCGTCGGTGATCTCGAACAGGGGGCCGCGCAGGACCAAGAGAACATCGCCAAGCTCGTGGAGGGAAACCCCGACATCTCGCACACGGTCTCCAACCTCGAGGAACACTTCGATGCGTGGACCGGAGGGGAGGGTGCGATCCCTCTGCCCGGACTCGGTCAGCGCCCGTCTGCGGGCGGCGAGGAGAAGACCCCGAAGGATATCGGTGACGTTATCGAGGCCTACCTGGCGCAGGTCTCGCGCGCCCAGGACGAGGAGATCGAGTCCGTTCAGCGCGCCCCGCGCACCGAAGAATCCGAGGAACCTTCCAAGACCGACACGATCGAGGACGTGCTTGCACGCATCGAGGCGCGTCGCAACGGAAAGGGCCCGGGTCCCTCGGCTCCGCGTCACCGCGCCTGAGCTCTATCCACGTACCCGGGCTCGCCCGTGCGCGTGAATTCACCCGTGCGTTGGAGCGTCAGTCCGCCTGCGGATAACCCACCAGCGAGTCTGTCAGCGCCCGCGTGCCTGCGACCCAGCGTGTCAGGTCTGCCGGCCTCGTAATGCGGGCCGGGAGAGCCAGCGTGCGCAGGGCCCGATCGATCTGATCAACGTCCACAACGTCGGCGGCACTTGCGAGGGCGACGACGTTGCCGCGCCGTCCCCCTCGCCCCACCTTTGGGTCCTGGATAGATGCCACGAAGGGGAACACCTCCTGCAGGGCGGCCACGTCCTGGCGCGCGTTGGCTGGGCCTCCGTGCGCGCAATTGACCAGGTACACCCCCGAGGCCGCCAGGGCGCGCCGTGCCCGATCGGCGCACTCCACCGTGCGCAGATGATCGGGAGTCAAGCCCGACGCGAACGCGTCGCGCACGATGACGTCGAAGGAACCCTCTCGCGCCCCGTCGAGGACCGCGCGCCCGTCACCAACGCGGATCTTGACCTTCGGGGCCCCCGGGATGGGGAAATGCTCACGCACCTGCTCGGCCAAAAGACGATCGATCTCAACGGCGACGTGGCGCGAATTCGGGCGAGACGAGGACCATGCGCAGGCGAGTGCGCAGGCCGCGCCGCCGACGTGGAGCGCACGGAAACGATCCTGGGGACCCCACAGCGAGGACACGACGGCGTCCATATGCTGCATGTACTCGAACTCCAAGTACGTGGGGTCCGACGTGTCGACCGCGGACGATTCGACGTCGCCCAGGAACAGCGTCGCGCGCGGACCGTCCCAGCGGATCCGGGCCGAGCCGAAATCCGTGTCGAAGGAGATGTCGCGTGACGAAGATGAGCGTGCCATGGTGGACACTGTAACCATGGATGACGCCCACGGGCACAGGAGGTGACATGTCAAACGCTCCCAGGGACGCGCGCGCCAAACGCGACTGGGGATCGGACGATAGCGCCACGCCGATCCTGCACGTCGACATGGACTCCTTCTTCGCGCAGGTTGAAATGCGCGAGGACCCGAGCCTTGTCGGCCGCCCCATCATCGTAGGCGGCACGTCCGGGCGCGGAGTCGTCACCTCCGCCACCTATGAGGCCCGGGCCCTGGGCGTACGTGCCGGCATGCCCACCTCGCGCGCCCGCGCCCTGTGCCCAGGCGCCGCATTCATCCCCGGCAACCACGGCCTCTATCAACGCTATTCCCGCCAGGTGATGGCGATTCTCGCCACCGTCACCCCCGTCCTCGAGCAGGTCTCCATCGACGAAGCCTTCCTCGACGTCTCCGGGGCGCGCCGCAGGCTGGGATCGCCCACCCAGATCGCTCGACTCATCCGTGCGCGTATCCGCGAAGCCGTCGGGCTACCCGCATCCATCGGAATCGCCGCCACCAAGTCGGTCGCCAAGATTGCCTCCTCGCACGCCAAGCCCGACGGCCTGCTCCTCATCCCGCAGGCGGCCACGGTCGACTTCCTCCACGGACTGCCCGTTGGAGCACTGTGGGGAGTTGGGGGAAAGACCGCGGCGATCCTCGATCGGGAGGGGATTGACACGATCGGGGACCTCGCCAACGCCCCACTCACGCGCCTCACTAAGCTCCTTGGCGTCGCTTCAGCCCACCACCTGCACGACCTGTCGTGGGGCATAGACCCGCGTCCCGTCGCCCCCACACGCGCGGAGAAGTCGGTCGGCATGGAGAGAACCTTCGAGGAGGACGTGCGCTCGCGGGCAGACATTGAAGAGTTCATCCTGGCGGCCTCGCACGACTGCGCCCGCAGGATGCGCGCCGGAGGGGTCGTGGGGTGGACTGTGGGCATCAAGATGCGCGGCACTGATTTTCATACGATCACGCGCAGCGTGAGCCTCGTGGCCCCCACCGACACGGGGCGAGATATTGCGCAGGCGGCACAGGGCCTGTTCGCCCGCGAGGACATACCGATCGGGGGAGTGCGGCTCTTCGGCGTGCGCGTGGAGGGGCTGCAGGCGCGCTCGGGCGGCGTCGCCGTCACACTCGACCGCGATGAGAAGCCCGCCGCCTCCGAGCGTGCGATGGATCAGATCCGTGACAAGTTCGGCGCGGGCGCGCTCGCCCCCGCCACGCTCCTGGGTAAGAAGGTGCCGGGCAGGCGCTCCTTTGGCGGGGATAGCGACGAGGCCGGGGCTTCTCCCGCCGGCCCCAGCGCTCAGGCGCACGGGCAGGGGAGTGACCCCGGCAACGAAGAGCCCACGCAGGGAACGCTCCTGTAAGGCCAGTTCGTCTCCGGCGTGTCACACGCGCTAAGCTGAGGACAACACCGTCCGAAAGGGGCACCCAATGGCTCTCACCGAGTACGAGAAGAAGATCCTCGAGCAGATGGAAGCGTCCCTGCGCGAGGAAGACCCGGCGTTGGCCTCCCAGATGTCCGCCCCCGCGGTCGAAGAAGACCCCGAGTCGGCTCGCGGACCGCGCGCGCCGCGTCGCATCGCGCTGGGCCTGACCGGAGCGGTCCTGGGCATGGTCGTCCTGGTTGCTGCTGTGTCGCTGGGCTACTCGATCCTCTCGATCCTCCTGGGGGTCGCCGGTTTCGCGCTGACGGTCGCAGGTGTCCTCTACGCCCTGTCGCGCCCGGGAGCATCGTCGTCAGAGTCGGCCGATGAATCGTCCGCGCGTGGCGCAGACAAGAGCAGCGGATGGAGTTCCTTCATCCAGGACCAGGAGCGCCGCTGGGACGACCGTCGAGACAACGACTAGGAGTTCCATACGACTGATGAAGCGGGGCGAGCCGGTTTAGC
>ERZ772957.2324-NODE-2324-length-11096-cov-8.001630_pt1 | contig 11096 bp, 9 predicted proteins | sample MGYA00580682_ERZ772957 | MGnify/ENA primary metagenome ERZ772957 (study PRJEB29015, sample SAMEA2737921) | human oral metagenome | biome: human oral; feature: human-associated habitat; material: dental | place: China | collected 2025 ...
GTCTATTATACGACGTAATGCAAAAATTAGCAAGCAGTGCCGCGCATTTTATCCCCGCTCAGATCCCGAGCGCGGCGATCCACGAGTTGATCGCCATCGGAGTCTCCCCCATCTCAAAGCGGCGGCCTTCCTTCACCACAGCCCCCTCCGCCGAGGGGCGCAGATATGTGGTCGTCTGTCCCATGGAGCTGCCGCCCGAGGTCGCAAACGGGACAACGGTCTTGCCCGTCAGATCATAGCTTTCGAGGAACGTATTGATGATATGGGGCGCGACATACCACCAGATCGGAAACCCGACGAAGATCACGGGATATTGCGTCAGGTCAACCAGCTCGCCCGCAATCGCGGGGCGGCTGTTCGGATCGCGCATCTCCACACTGGTACGGCTCATATCATCATTCCAGTTGAGATCCTCCTGCACATAGGGGACGGCAGGCACGATCTCATAGAGATCCGCACGGATCACATCGGCGATCTTGTGCGCAACCTGCTCCGTCCGCCGTGAGGGTGATGCGGAAAAGTAGGCAATCAGTATTTTCCCGTACATACTATCTTCTCCTTGCAAGATATTCCGCTGCAAACCCCGCATCCTCCGGCTGGATGTCCGACTCAAACATCCGATTCCACGGGAATGTCACGGTCACAGTGTCAATCTCTGCAATCGGCGGCAGATTTTCCTCGATAAAGCGGTTCATCATCCGCGTCGAGCGCATGGCGACCGCATCCATCTTCGAGCCGAGACTGCCATAGAATCCATCCCCGCGCAGCCATGTGAGCTGGCGTGCGATAATGTTGCGTACATTTGCCTGATATGCCCAGTCGTCGAGATAGCGGGTAGTGAGGAGATGATCGACGGCATCCCCGTCCATATGCTGCACGAGCATCCCCTCGCCGAGGGCAAAGCCCGAGCTGTTCGTCGGCGTGTTCCACCCCGCATAGGCGTGAATCTTATAGAGCAGTCCGCGCCGCTGCAGCTCCGCCATCAGTGCATTGTCCGCACCGTTGGCAAAGGCGATGTCGGCGATGGCGACGGGATACCCCTTCGCCACATAGTCCGCGACCGTGTCCGCGAAGTACATCGTCCCCTCGCGCTGCGCCCCATCGTTGAGCGGCGCATTTGCCTCGTAGGTGCGCCCATCCGGATTCGTATTTACCGCGAGCACGACATCCGCCTTCTCCGGCGCACGCACCATCATCCCGCCCGCAGCAAGCACGGCATCCGAGATCGACGTGCTGATCTTCTCATCCGAGTACGCAGGAACCGTATCGGGACCGCTCCCCCAGTTGTAGCCGACAAAGACGAACGGGATCTCCCGCCGCTGCTCGTTCACCGCGCGGGTCAGCATCAGCAGGGCGATCTCGTCGATGCCCGCCATCGTCTGAAACCGCGCCTTGCCGAGATCCGCCCCCGCCTCCGTCAGGTGACGGCTCTCCAGATGCGTCTGCGAGAACGGCGCATTGTCATCGCGCCCGAGCGTCAGGTAGCGGAACGTGTTGTGCGTTCGCATGAGTTCGATCAGATACTCATTGACCGCATAGTTCGTCTCCCGTCTGCCCATCCAGTCGGACAGTGCCTCCTTCGGAATCAGCCGCCCGAGGAAATCGTATTCCTTGCGCTCACGTCGCGTGAGACCCTCGACCTCGTCCTTGTCACGGAGGACAGTATAGCGAAAAATATCCGCACCGTAGCGGCGGTAGTACTCCGGCTCCTCATGCCCCGATGCCTCGCCCGTGCGCGGCGTACGCATGATCGAGCCGAACACATAGAGCGGTACCTTGGGGTGGGAACGCTGCAGCGCATCAAACCGCTGTGCGCGTGCGAGCACCTGACTGCGGGTATAGGCGTGCTTGCGCGAGCCGACGAGACTGCCGTAGATCATGGCATCCGAGGAGATGACCGCAGCCTTTACCCCCGGCTGTGCGAGGTTCTGCTCCACCCATGTCCAGAGTTCCTCGGGATGTCCCCAGTCTTCCCTACTGCCCAGCAGCTCTGTCGGCGGAACGACGACCTCATAGCCCGTGCGCTGCACGACATCCGCCGTCTGCTTGCTCGAGATCGGACGGCTGTCATGCGGGATGAACACGATTTTCTCCGTGACCGGCTCCTTCTTCGCCGCATCCGCCCACTGCGGCGCGAGGAATACCGTCAGCACCGCAAAACAAAGAATACGAATCATCAATCTCCTGGTCAATGTTCTCCTCCCTCTGGCGTCCCCGTCTGCGCGTCAGACGGGCTTTTCTCACGCAGGATCGTCCGAAGTGCCTCCCGCACATCGTCGGGGACATTCAGCTTCGTATCGAACAGGATACCGCCCTCTTGTACCGCCGCCCCCTCGATCTCGATCATATCCGTCAGCTTATGCCCGCGAAACTCCGTCTGTCCGAGCTGCGAGGCGGCGAGCACCTCATGGAAATCCACATGAATCCTGTTGCCGTGGATGTCCACCGGCAGCTGATCGGACACATCGAAACGCCCCATCATGCGCTCCACCATGGAGAGCGAGACACGCGAGAACAACCACGAGACGAACCCATGATCGGGGATGTTCTTCTCCCGCACGCGGTAGACCGCATAGGACTTCTCCCCATCGTGCACAAACTCCTCGATCGTCCCCGAGAGTTCGACCTTCTTGTACTTTTTATTCGTTGTGCAGATGAGATCCAGCCGCCCGTTGGCGTGCGAGCGCAGCACAACACTGCGGATCGTCCCATCCGTCCCGATGTTCTTCGCAATCGCTTCATTGAGAATCGCGTCGCGCACAAAGAGATGCCCCTCGGCGATCTGCGCCAGCGTCTCGCGATCCCACGTATCACGCAGCACCGTGAGCGCAGGGCCGTAGTCCTTCACTGCCTCGCGAATGCCGCTCCAATCAATATTTTTGACCTGCTCGATAAAATTTGCAGGAATGTCTATCACCATCAGCTGCCCGCCTTCTCCGATTCCGTCTTCTTCTCACGCAGCTCGAGCCAGAGGTTCTGCGTACGCTCAAAGAGTTTCACATCGTTCTTGCGTACCTCCTGGTCGCTCATGATCTGCGAGAGGATCTGTGTCGCCTTCTCATAGTCCTCCAGACGATAGTACGCCGCGCCCGCAATGTAGAGTGCCATACTGTCGCTCATCCCGTGGATCGGGTACTTCTCGGTCATCACCGATTCCTCATAGAACTCGGCAGCCAGGCGCAGAACCTCCGCCTCCTTCTCGTGTTCCCCCACGTCGCGGTAGACCCATGCCATGCCCATGCAGTAGCCCGCCTTCTTTTGCAGCGTCCATCCAAGACGCTCGACAAAGTAGATGCCGAGCCGATAGGCGCGGATCGCCTCCTCCACCGTGCGCTCCTCATGATACGGCAGGTTGATCGTACGCCCCTCGAGGAGTTCCTGAATCTTCGCCTTGTCGCGCGGACTCAGCGGCTCCTCCGTGAACTGCTTCTCGTCGGCGGCAAAGCCGCAGTGCTCGCACTGCCAGACACGATAGCGATAGGGATTCACACCCTCATAGTGCACGCAGAAATCCTCATCCGTTCCCAGCGTGATGAGACGCGCCTTCAGCTTCGTCGCATGTGTCTTTTCCCCACAGACCGGACACGGCTTCTCAACCGTATATGTGTACTCTGCCATGATTCTTCCTCCCTACCAAAATCTACTTTAGCATACCATAAAATGCGAAAAAAAGATATATTGGTATCTCCTGATTAACCCAATGTTATAAGACCAATTTTGCAGAAAAACAGATGCAAGATTTTCGTGTTTACACAAAATCTTACGTCATTATATAATACTTTATATAATACTTCAAAGGTAACTCTAGAAAGGAGTATATTATTATTATGAAATTGCAGGATTTACAAATCAAGATTTTTGCCGACGGAGCAAATCTAGAGGACATGCTTAGTGTCTATCACAAAGGAGTTGTCCGAGGCTTCACAACAAACCCATCCTTGATGAAAAAAGCCGGTGTCCAAGATTACAAGGATTATGCTCGTAATGTTCTGCAGCATATTCCGGATGACCCTGTATCCTTCGAAGTCTTTTCCGACGATTTTGTCACAATGGAGAAGGAAGCAGAAACATTATCCAAATTGGGAGACAATGTATACGTTAAAATTCCTGTAATGAACACGAAAGGTGAATCCTCCGTTCCGCTCATTCAAAAGTTGTCATCACAAGGTTGCAAATTAAATGTCACAGCGATATTCACACTAGAGCAGACAACTAATGTTATCAACGCGCTGTCTGCGGAAACGCCCGCTATTGTGTCGGTATTTGCGGGTCGAATTGCCGATACAGGAGTCGATGCCTATGTGTTGATGAAGGAAGCGGCAAAGATTTGCATGACAAAACCAAAAGCAGAACTTCTTTGGGCAAGTTGCCGTGAATTCTATAACATCATGGAAGCAGAAAAGTCTGGTTGCCATATTATCACCGTGCCAAATGAGATTCTGGCAAAGAGTAAAAATTATGGTAAGGATCTGGAAGCCTATTCATTGGAAACGGTGCAGGGTTTTTATAAAGATGCGTCTGGGCTTGGATTTACGATTCTTTAATGACGGCAAAGCTATAGGTGATATGGCATGATTGAAAAGTTGTTTACCGAACAGACTGTAGCTGTCGATGTGGTAGCAAAAGACTGGGAGGAAGCTGTTCGCTACGGTGGAGCAATGTTTGAGGCTGCTGGCAACACAACAGCACAATATGCAGATGCCATGGTAGATACTGTCAAGGAGGTCGGAAGTTACATTGTCATAGCCCCGGGGCTTGCAATGCCGCATGCGCGTCCGGAGTATGGTGTGAAGAAGCTGGGCATGGGATTCGTGCGGCTCGCATCTCCTGTCCCCTTCGGCAACGAGGAATATGATCCTGTGGATTTGCTCATCTTCCTCTGTGCGACCGATCACAATTCCCACATCTCCGCGCTGGCAGAGCTCATGCAGCTCCTCGAAGACGAAACGTTCTTGGAACGCGTGCGTGCTGGCATGACAAAGGAAGAGATCCTTTCCTACATCCAAAGCGGAGCTTTTAGGGAAACATAAAGAATCCTGTTATGCAAAGAAAGGAGTCAATCGTATGAAATTGAAAGTATTGACGGTATGCGGCAACGGCATCGGCAGCAGCCTCATGTTGGCGATGAAGATACAGGAAATCTGTGCAGAGGAGGCCATTGACGCGGATGTCGAGTCCTGCGATTTTAATTCCGCGCAGGGGCGCCCTGCTGACCTCATCGTCACGGTCAAGGAACTGGCACAGCAGTTTGAGGGGCGCAACGTAGCCGTCATCCGCAGCTATGTAAACAAAAAGAAGATCAAAGAGGATGTGCTCGACGCCTTGCTCGCTCTGAAATAACACCGACAAGACAGGAGGTAGTTTCACATGGAGTTCTTGGAATTTTTACGCGACGTGCTGCAGCAGCCGGCGCTCCTGATTGGTATTGTATCCCTTGTGGGTCTGGTCGCACTGAAAAAGCCATTCTATAAGATTATGACCGGCACGCTGAAGCCGATCCTCGGATATCTAATGCTCGCTGCCGGCGCAGGTTTCATCGTAGAAAATCTGGATCCCCTCGGCAAGATGATTCAGGAGGGCTTCCATATCACCGGCGTTGTCCCGAACAACGAAGCGATCGTGTCCGTGGCACAGCAGGTGCTCGGCGTAGAGACGATGTCCATCCTCGTTGTCGGTCTGGTCGTCAACCTCTTGATCGCCCGCTTCACAAAGTTCAAGTATGTCTTCCTTACAGGACATCACAGCTTCTTCATGGCGTGCCTCCTCTCCGCAGTACTCGGCACAGCCGGCATGAAAGGCATGGAGCTCATCTTGAGCGGCGGTTTCCTGCTCGGTGCTTGGAGCGCGATCTCGCCTGCAATCGGTCAGGGCTATACGAATCGTGTCACAGAACATGACGGTATCGCCATGGGGCATTTCGGCAGTCTGGCATACTACATCTCGGCTTGGGTTGGTTCCAAGGTCGGCGATGCAAAGGACAGCACGGAAAACATCGAGATTCCGGAGAAATGGGGGTTCCTGAGGGATACCACCGTCTCCACCGCCATTACCATGACGTTCTTCTATCTGCTCGCAGCCATTGCAGCCGGTCCCACCTATGTCGGCACGCTGTCCGGCGGCATGTCCCCATTCCTCTTTGCGATCATGGCAGGTCTGAAATTCGCCGTCGGCGTCACAGTCGTCTACTCCGGCGTTCGCATGATCCTCGGTGATCTGATCCCGGCATTTGAGGGTATCGCAACGCGCGTCATCCCGAACGCAGTTCCTGCGGTTGACTGCGCAGTCTTCTTCACCTATGCGCCCACAGCTGTGGTCATTGGCTTTGTTGCATCGTTCATCGGCGGCATCGTCGGTATGCTGCTCCTCGGTGTTGCTGGCAGCGTGCTCATCATCCCCGGTCTTGTTCCCCACTTCTTCTGCGGCGCTACGGCCGGTATCTTTGGAAATGCCACCGGCGGGCGCAGAGGTGCGGCGATCGGCGCATTTGTCAACGGACTTCTCATTAGCTTCACGCCAGCCCTTCTGCTTCCCGTCTTGGGGTCGCTGGGCTTCCAGAATACCACATTCGGTGATTTCGACTTCGGCGTTCTCGGCATTGTCATCGGCTCTCTTGCGAATGCATTGGGAGAAACGGGGATCTTTATTATCCTCGGACTCTTCTTGGTCGTCTTGTTGGTGCCAAACTTCATCCAGACCAAAGGAAAAGTCATCAACAATCCTGACGAAGAATAATATGTCACGTCAGTTCCATGGGAAGTGCCTGCTGAGGCACTTCCCATGTTTCCATTCTCCCAAAAGGCGGTGATCTTTTGCTGAACGAACGCTGTGGTGAAATCCTGCACCGTATTCTACAGAGCAAAACAGCTCTGAGAGTCGAGATATTAGCGAAGGATCTTGGCATAAGCGAGCGTACGATTCGCTATGACCTGAATCGCATCGATGACTATCTGAACGAGCAGGGGCTCCCTCCCCTATCTCGGAAGTCGCGCGAGGGCATTTCCCTTCATCTCACGGCAGCGCAGGTGTCACGCTTTCAATCCGGTGCCTATAAAGAAGAACCCTATCGTTATGTGCTCTCACAAAAGGAGCGCATTGCCGCAATCGCCTATACGCTCCTGTCTCATAACGACTATATTCCAGTACAACGATTGGCAGACAGCCTGCACGTCAGCAAGACGACAATCTACGCCGATATACAGGAGTTCAAGGAGCATCTCGATCCGACGGGCAGATATGTCAAGACAGCAAAAGGAAAAGGAGTCCTTCTGACGGGGAATGAATCTGCTCTGCGAAATCTGGTGCTGCACAGTCTTTTGATGAACTCTGATGAACTGAATTTCTCCGATGTTTCCTATCTTGAAATGTTCCGCCTTATCCCGTTGGAACGATTGCAGGATTTTGTCAAAGAGGCAGAAACGCAGCTGAATAAGTTTTTCTCTGATTATGCCCTGCGTAATATGGTGCTTCATCTGGCGATCGCCGTGAAGCGGATTCAGCTCGGAAGAACAGTGGAAATGGTGCACGAAGAGCTCAGTCACCTGATCAAAGCGCCGGAATTTTCCGTTGCAGCAGGGATTGCCGCACGCCTGGAGGAAACGTGCGCTATTCACATTCCCGAGTCTGAGATTGCCTATATTACAATTCATCTGCTGGGCAGCAGCTTCTCCACGGAAACACAAGCACAGGATATTTACCTTCAGATGGTGGTTTCCACATTGATTGCGCGCATGTGTCAGGAATGCGGTATCCCATTCGACCGCGATGAACAGCTGTATGAGAACCTAGGCGAGCATATGGGACCGGCCATCTATCGGTTCCGTCATGGGATCAATATCAACAATCCATTGATCGACGAAATTAAGGCGGACTATCCCCATATTTTCGGATGTGTACGGCGGGCGATGTCACAGTTGGAAAAGGAGTGGAACATCCAACTCAGCGATGCAGAGTGCGGTTATCTCTCCATTCACTTTCTGGCTTCCAGAGAACGCATGCAGAGAAGGCATAAGAGAAAAGCACGCGTCCTTCTCATCTGTGACGCAGGCATCGGTACATCGCAGCTCATCCTTTTGCGTTTGCATTCTATTTTTGACTTTGAAACCGTGGGGACAATGCCTGCGCATGTAGCTCCGGAGCAGCTGCGAAAAAATGACCTCGATCTTGTTGTCACAACGATCCCCCTGTCGAACTGCCCCGTTCACTGCATTCAGGTCACACCGTTTCTGACAGAAAAAAACATCAGCGATCTCAGCATCTTCTTCTCCCAATACGATCGAAGTGCGGACATGGCGCCCGCCGAGGATCTTTCGGATCGCGTGCTTCGGGAGATCAGTCCCTTTTGTGTGATTGAACAGCCCGTGGAGCTGCGCAGCGCACTGGAGCGAATCTTAGGGAGCCGGCGAGCCGTGCGTCCCTCCCTGCGGGAGCTGCTGAGCCCACGCCGTATTCTCCTGAATGCTGCGGCGCAAGATTGGCGTGAGGCGGTACGCCTCGGAGGTGACCTGCTCCTGTGCGACGGCTGTATCACAGAACATTACATTCAGGCAATGCAGGAGAACATTGAAAAGCTGGGCAACTATATGATTCTTTTCCCATATATTGCAATGCCACACGCGCGTCCGGACGAGGGGGCCCTGTGCAGTGCATTCAGCATTGTGGTCTTGCAGTCGCCCATTCCTTTTGGCTCCGATGCACAGGTACAGATCATCATCACCCTCTCGGCGATCGATTACGAAACGCATACACAGGCGCTCAAGGATCTGATGTACCTCTTGGAAAACACACCATTTTATGACGGACTGATTCGTGCGTCATCTGCCTCCGATGTACTGGAGCTCTGCACGATCAGAGAAACAATATAAGCATTCCCCGTTTGACGGGGAATGGGGACCGCGCAAGCGGTGGAAGGGATACAAAGAAGGAGGCTGTTGTACGAAGTTAAAAACTTCGTACAACAGCCCCCTATTTTTGCGGCGATCAAGCGCTGTTCCTATGAGCTCATGCCTTGCATTACCGATGATAACGCACGCAGAGTACTTTCAGTTTTTTCGGGTCGAGTTCGAGGAGGTAGTCCTTCTTGAGGCTCCAACGCCAGTTGATGCCGACGGTGCCCGGCGTGTTCATGCGCGCGCGCTCGTCGAGTGCGAGGAGATCCTGCATGGGGATGATCGCCATGCGCGCACGCGAGGCGTACGCCGCCTTGATGAGACGCTTGCAGATGGTCTTCGGACGATCCGAGGTCGTGCCCATGAGATTTGCGAGCGTCTCGCGCAGCACTTCGTCGATGTCGCGCGTGAACCAGCCGACGGTCGTGTTGTTGTCGTGCGTGCCCGTATAGACGATGCTGTTCTCAGGCGTGGTAAAGCCAACGCGCCCCGACTCGTTCGGCTCAAGCATGAAGTGAACGATCTTCATGCCGGGGAAGCCGCAGTCATCGCGCAGACGCTCGACCTCGCTCGTGATGATGCCGAGATCTTCGGCAACGATGTCGAGTTCACCGAGTTCCCGCTCGATCTCATCGAAGAACGGCTTGCCCGGACCCTTGAGCCAGCGGCCGTTGATCGCGGTCTCCGCCTTGCCGTCCACCGACCAGTAGGACTCAAAGGCGCGGAAATGGTCGATGCGCAGGATATCCACCTGCTCATGCAGTTTCCGGAAGCGGCGCTTCCACCAGGCGTAGTTCTCCGCCTTCATTGCCTCCCAGTTGTACTGCGGATTGCCCCAGAGCTGACCGTTGGCGGCAAAGTAGTCGGGCGGTACCCCCGCAACCGTGCGCGGCGTGCCGTCCTCGTTCAGATCAAAGAGATGCTGATGCGCCCACGCATCCGCGCTGTCCTGCGCGATGAAGATCGGCATGTCGCCGAGGATCTTGATCCCCTTCTTCTTCGCATAGTCATGCAGATGGTTCCACTGCAGGTGGAAGACGTACTGCTTGAAACAATCCAGCTCCACCTCATCCTTCTGCCGCTCGGCGAGCGCCGCAAGTGCATCGGGATCGCGGTGCTTGATCTCCTCCGGCCACTGGATCCACGGGGCGCGTGCATATTCCTTCTTCGCCGCGTGGAAGAGCGCATAGTCATCGAGCCAATACGCCTCTTTTTCGCAGAAGGCTTGGAACTCCTTGTCCTTTGCACTCTTCTTGCGGAACGTCCGAAACGCCTTTTCGAGCAGATCCTTCTTGAACTGCTTGACGCGCTCAAAGTCGATGAACGCCGTGTTCGCCTCGTATGGCAGGAAGAGGTCCTTCTCTGTCAGCCAGCCGCGCGCGGAAAGATCCTCGGGGTCAATCATCATGATATTGCCCGCGAATGCGGAGATGGACTGATAGGGCGAGTAGCCATGTCCAACGGGGCTGAGCGGCAGAATCTGCCAGATCTTCTGCCCCGCCTCGGCGAGAAAGTCGAGGAAGCGATATGCCTCCTTGCCAAAGTCGCCCACGCCGTATTTTGACGGCAGGGAGGTCGGATGCAGGAGGACACCCGCCTTACGTTCGTAACGTTGCGGCTCCTCACGCTGACGCAGGAGGAGCCCGAAGAGCGGCGGGATCTTGATCCGCAGGCGTCCGCGCTCCACCCCGTATGTGCGCGAGGGCTTGAACGCATCCTCGAACACGCCGCAGGCGAAGTCGCTCACCTCCACATCAATGGTCTGCGTCTCGGTAAGGTTACGGTTGAATGCGGCGATAAAGACGCCGTCCTCCTTCTCCTGATTAAACACATCATAGCCCGAGCGGATGGTACGCGCGTAGGCAATGACATCGCCCGCCCCGTAGAGCGGTAGGATGTCGCCCGTGCGCAGCGCGTCGTTTTCGTTGCGGACGGCAATGAAGCGCTCAAACCAGCCGCGAATCTCCTTGTTGCCATGCTCCCAATCGTAGGGGCGGCGGTTGAACGGATCTTTGAAGCCCTGCATGCCGATCTCGTCGCCGTAGTAGACGCTCGGCACGCCCGGGTAGGTCATCTGCCAGAGCGTCGCCATGAGGAGGCGGCGTGAGCCGAGGTCGAACTGCTCCGGCGTCATGCGCACGCGCGACTGCTCGATCGCGGGCATCCCCTCATAGTAGGGGACGCCGGCGAGTACGGTGATCGCGCGCTGTA
>ERZ772957.2325-NODE-2325-length-11092-cov-11.430552_pt1 | contig 11092 bp, 11 predicted proteins | sample MGYA00580682_ERZ772957 | MGnify/ENA primary metagenome ERZ772957 (study PRJEB29015, sample SAMEA2737921) | human oral metagenome | biome: human oral; feature: human-associated habitat; material: dental | place: China | collected 2025 ...
AAGTTGGCTTCCCGACGGACGATCCGATCGTGACGGAGAAGATCTTCAGCTCGCTGTCCTTCATCTTGCCGGCGGAGTAAGGAACCTAGCAATCGCATAAAGAAAGCGGCTGCCTATGCGGCGGCCGCTTTTTGCCGTATTAGGTGCCCTTTGCCGGGGAAGCGCCGTGTTCTGATGTCGAAATTTGCAAACGGGGTGTTTGAGTGATCAGCAAGATTGCGAAGTTTCAGGAAGAGCATCCGTCCTTGGAATCGTATTGGCGCTCCATCGTGCTCTTTGGAAATAATGTTGCATCGTATAAATTTGCCTTGGCGAAAACCTTGCTCGAAATCGCACCTGGGCGAAGGTCTTCTATCCGCCTAGAAGAATTGGCCGCTCCGTATGCGAAGCATCTGTGTGAGCATTTGCAGCATTCGCCCAAGCAGGTCACGAGCGGCAGCAGCAAGTTCCTGCAGGCGTGCATGGATTACAATGTGGGCAAGATGACGCAGGCGCAGCTCATTGCAGCGACGGTGAAGCTGGGCTTCAACAATGTCATCGATGCGTTTCACAACGTGAATCGCGCAGAGCTTCCCGTGAGGTTTTTCGAGAAGGATTACAACGGCTCGGCGAAAAAAATCATATTGACGGACGATATTTTCAAGATGGATGAATTGCCGACTAAGAAGAGCTTCACGACGGAAGTCGAGTCGCGTTGGAATCTCGTCGAAACGGCGTGGGAGCTTGGCATCAATCGCAGTCTTCTGAATATCTCCTATGACGATAAAAGTCAGATCTTGTTTGTCGATGAATCGTTCCGCCGGAAGGATATAACTTCGGTGCGAGGTGCACTGAACGGCTACCAGAAAGGCAAGTGTTTTTATTGTCATGACGACATCTTTGTGAGTGACGACGAACGCAATACATGCGATGTTGATCACTTTTACCCGCATGTGCTGCAGCCCTATATGACGGAGGTGAACCTTGACGGTGTTTGGAACCTGGTGCTGACATGCCGGCACTGCAATCGCGGCGAGCGCGGCAAATTCGCCCAAGCGCCGGCGATTCGATACCTTGAACGCCTACATAAGAGGAACGAGTTTCTGATCAACAGCCATCATCCACTGAGGGAGACGATTATCAATCAGACAGGAAAGAGCGAGGAAGCGCGGCAGGTGTTCTTGCACGAGGTGGATAAAAGGGCGATACATATCCTTGTTCATCGATGGGAGACGGAGCAGATAGGAGAAGCGACATTTTGAACAAGACGATCGAGTATTATGAAAAAAACGCTCGAAAATTCATCGAGGAAACGCTCCATGCGGATATGCGTGATATGCGGGGAAATTTCCTCAGCCGTATCGCGAAGGGCGGCCGCATCCTCGACTTGGGATGCGGCTCGGGAAGAGATGGCAAGGCTTTTCTGGATGCCGGCTACGCGGTGGTTCTCGTGGACGGCTCGCAGGAAATGTGCAAGGCGGCGGCGGTGCTCTGCGGGCAGGAAAGCGTCTGCAGTACGTTTGCGGAATATGCGCCGCAGGGGAGTTTTGACGGCATCTGGGCGTGTGCATCGCTGCTCCATCTGTCGAGGGAGGTTGTCCGCAGCGTTGTCAAGAAGCTCATGGCGTCATTGCAGCCGGGCGGCTGCTTCTACATGTCCTTTAAGTACGGAGATTTCTCGGGTGAAAGGAACGGCAGATTCTTTACGGATCTGACGGAAGTGAGTCTGCAGGATGTTTTGCTTGGACTCAACGACGTGGAACGAGTGGAAAGCAGAATCACCTTGGACGTGCGCCCCGGAAGGGCTGCCGAAAAATGGCTCAATGTGTATCTGATGAAACGCCGGTAACCGTAGATGGAAGATGCCGCAGGCGCGCATCCTTTCGCCTGCGCTTTTCAGGCATCAACGCCGCATTCCTTGCGGATGGCGCTTTGCCGGAGCTTGGAATAGTTGATGTCATGCTCGCACCGAATGTTTTGTTGAAAGTCTGGAAAATGTGCAGAACCATGGTAAAAAAGTACGGAAAAATGCGCGGGATACCGTTTAAAAAGGCGAAAAAATGTGTTGCAATATTCTTGTATATAAGAGAGGCGGTGATTTCATTGGAGCGTAAGGCGATGGAGGATTTGCGGCGCTGGCAGGCGAGTGCTGTGCGCAAGCCGCTTGTCCTGCGGGGGGCGCGGCAGGTCGGCAAGACATGGCTCATGAAGGAGTTCGGGCGAAGCTGCTACGAGGATTTCGCCTATTTCAATTTTGATGAAGACACCTCGCTTTCTTCGATTTTTGAAACGAACAAGGAACCGCAGCGCCTTGTCGAGCTTTTGTCAATGATTGCGGGCAAGAAGATTGAACCGCAGAAGACACTGCTGATCTTCGATGAGATTCAAGAATGTCCTGCGGCATTGAACGCGCTCAAATATTTCAAGGAAAAGGCGAACGACTATCCTGTCATTTCTGCGGGCAGTCTCCTGGGAACGCTCCTCGCGCAGCCGAATTCCTATCCCGTCGGCATGGTCAATCTGCTTGACATCGAGCCTTTGACCTTCGCTGAATTTCTAGCGGCGACGGCGCCGGCGCTTCATGCCTATTATGAGAGCATACAGAAGGAGCAGACGATCGAGGCGATCTTCCACGAGCGGCTGTTGGAAGCTTACGACTATTATCTGATCATCGGCGGCATGCCCGAGTGCGTTGCATCCTGGGTGCACGAAAAGGATCCCGCACAGATCGCGCGCATTCAGCACGAACTCGTGGAGATTTACGAAAACGATTTCTCGAATCACAACGGCAAGGTCAACAGCGGGCGCCTCCTCATGGTTTTTCGCAGCATCGTTTCGCAGCTCGCGAAGGCAAATGAAAAGTTCATGTACGGCGCTGTGCGTACAGGCGGCAGGGCGCGCGATTTTGAAGAGGCTATCGAATGGCTCGTCTCGGCGGGCATGCTGCGCCGCGTCTATAATGTCTCCAAGACCGAGCATCCTCTTGCAGCATTCGATCGGCTCGATCAGTTCAAGTTGTTCGTTTTCGATACGGGCTTGCTCAAGTCCATGGCGGGCATCGATAACAGTGCCATTCTCTTGAAAAGCGACTACCAATTCAAGGGTCCGCTGACGGAAAATTACGTCCTGCAGCAAATGCACGGTCAGTTTCCTCTTGCGCCGCGCTATTATTCCGACAAGAGCGGTGAGATCGACTTCGTGCTGCAAGACGGCACGGAGATCATCCCCGTTGAGGTCAAGGGCGGCGAGAAGAAAGCGGCGCCGTCGTTCAAGCGCTACATTGCCGCGCGAGCGCCGAAGCACGCCCTGCGCTTTTCAAGGCGCGGCTATCGAAAGGACGGCGCGGTCACGAATCTGCCGCTGTATCTTGCAGGAAGGACGAAGGAGCTTCTATAAGGAAATGCTGGTTAAGAAGAGCTAATGATGGTTCCTCTGAATAACATTGACTTTAAGTATATTATATGCTATAATATAGCCGTGCCGTTCGATGTTTACAATGAAAGTTTTCATGTAAGGGCGGTGCATCTTTGTTCACTTTTTATTTCACGAGAGGAGATGATCGATTGAAAAACCTCCAAGTATTGCTTTCCGATGAGGAATATGAGGGACTTGAGAAGCGTGCTGAGGAAAAGGGGGTGCCGAAAAACGTCTACATCCGCAGTCTGCTTCTCGGCGAAGCCGATGAGTTTTCCAACGCTTATATGGAAACGATCGAACGCGTCGAAGCGCTTGCACCGGGCACGAAGTTCAATCTGAAAGCACTCTTTGGCACCGATTGGACACAGAGTCGAGGGACGAAGCTGACGCTCGGCAAGACCTTCTATGAGATGGTAGAAAGCGGCTATGTCAAGACGGCAAAGGTGCTCGGCAAGGACAGCTCGAATATCATGCAGTATGAGCGTGTATGACAACAGCTATATGGAAAAGCGCAGATTCTCCGAGCTCGGAGTTCCTGCAAAGACAGACCCCGCTGCAAAGCTGCGCGCTTCGCAGCGGGGGAGATTTTGTCAATTTTCGTAGAAGTATTGCCTGCGCGATCATTTTGACTGCGAAAATATTTGCCGAAAAAATTTATAAAAAAACATATTGACATTGTTTTTATGATGATGTATCATATAAATATGAAGTCGGGTGTCGGATTCATACATGGATCCTTGTCTTTTCAAAGGAGTGTGAAATCATGAACTTGAAGGAAGCCTTTCAGGCACAGAATAAGCTCAGCGAGTTGATGACGCATATCACGCGCTATCTGTCCGCCGCGGACAACGTGATGACCGTCACTGAAAAACACCTTCGCAGCAAGGCTTTAGAGGGACAAAAGGACGAAAGCATGGATGTGAGCCGTAAAGACGAAGAGGGCTTTGATGTAGGACGTCTTCTCGTCATTTGGGAAGAACTGATGGAGGAAAGGGAGCGCCTCGGCGCAGCCATTGGCAAGGCTAAGGCGGGCATGAACTTCAACCTCGATGCCGCCGTAGACGGAAACAAGAGCCGCCGGGCATTTCTCGTCATGCTCCAGGGACTTGCCAACCGCAAAAGCACGCACGAACTGCAAAGGGGCGGCGGAACCGGCTATGTTTTCAACAAGGAGGGCAGCCAAACGCTCTATTGCTATGACATCGAACGCATCATGACGATAGACTATGATCGCAACAAGGTGCGTGCCATGGTGAAGGAGCTGCACCACAAATCGGATGAAGTGTCCATCAAAATTGACGAAGCTCTGCTTCGAACGCATGTGGACTACACGCCGAAATTCGACCTTACGGGGGAGAATAGGTTTATCGTTGAAGAGCTGATGAAGCAATAATCCATGAGCGGCATTTCCGGCGCGGAAGCCGTCCGCGCCGCAGCTGCTTGCGCAGGGACAGACAGCGAAGGGACTTCGGTTCAGGTGTGGATGAACTATGAGCCCACACAAAAAAACATCAAGATTATGCGTCCAATGCGACGCTTGAGGCGGGAGGCCTTCTAAAACTCCCAACGCCAAGACGCAGCATCGATCGCGCTCTATCGTCCTTCGTCCTTCGAGATGTCCATAGTTCCAACAGACACCAACTCACGGCTACGTTTCGCCGATCTGAAAATGCGCCCTTACCGGGTGAATCAGAATAACGCTTACAGCCAAACGCTCCTGCTTCGGCATCGGCGCGAGGCAAATAGAAGAAACTTTGGTGGCTGTCTCTGCTCAAGCGGCTGATACGCTGTTTTTCATAGGAAGCTCGGATAAGATGAAGTTGCCGGATTTGCGCGGATGCGTGAAGATCGGGGACTGAATTTATCCGTGCTTTCTATAGTCAAGGCGCAGCCTTTCCGACATCGGGTTTCCCGCAAAGACAGACCCCGCTGCAAAGCCGCACGCTTCGCAGCGGGGTTTATTTTGTCAATTTCCATAAGATCATTATAAATCATTAATTTTGCTTTGCAAGATTGAAAACACCCAGAAAACAACCACCGTCTGTGATATAATCATGGCAAAAGCCTGAAGGACAGTAAAAATAAACTGTATATCAATATAAACCGGCGGATGATGGATTTCGATTCCCCGTTGCTTGCATGGATGCGGATGCGTACCGTGGAGAGAAAGGGTTGTCAGCGCGATCGTTTTGACTGAGAGAAGCTTCGCCGAAAATTTTGCAAAAAACTATTGACATTGTTTTTATACTGATGTATAATATAAATAAGAGGTTGATCGTCGGATTTATAAAAGAATCCATGGCTTTACAAAGGAGGAAGATTATTATGACAAACACGATGTCTTTTGAAAATTTCGTTGCATCGACGTCTCTCAATGCCTGTCTTGCCCACAGCAAGACAGCGCGGTACATTTACGAGAACATCATCTGCACGGAGGAGATGATGCGCAAGATGGCCGAGATGTCTGACAAAGGCAAGCCTGCGATCCTGGCAAGCGGACCTGTCGTCGAGGAGTACTATTTCGTGCACATGGATGCATGCGATCTGATTCTGGAAGAGCCGAAAGTCCGGCAAGCCATCGGGCGCATGAACGCCACTGCACTCAAAACGATGGGGTATGTTCCGTACAAGGAGAACGTACCTCTGGAAGAAGGTGAATGCGGCGTATTCAAATACGGTACGGTCTTTGATAAGACTGAGGCGAGATAGAGCAGCTCCTCCCGAAAGTTGCCGCCTGCAGTTATCCGACGATGAGAGGAGATGTTTCGGATGATGGATGAGTTTTTGGACAGGGACTTGAATTGGGATCCGGTTGCCCGTTTGAAACTGCAAAAACGCAGGGATGCCTTCGTGGATACGCAGCGCCGCTCCATGGAAGATGAGCGTCTGTCGGGTGTCCGGGCGGAGTACGGTGATGACGCCCGAGGCATTTTTCTGGAGCGGTGGAGCTATGGGATGCGCGGCAAGCGTCAGGGACGAATCGCCGTAGAGAGTGAGCCGCTCGTGAATGTCGTGCACACGCTGGCTGCCGCCCATCCGCAGAAGCGGATCGTGGCGCTGAATCCCGGCTCGGTGATACACCCCGGCGGCAATGTGTGTATCGGGGCCGAAGGCGAGGAGGAGTCGTTCTGCCTTTGCTCGAATCTTTATCCGACGCTGACGACTGAAACGATCTGGAAGAAGTTTTACATGAAGCATCTCGGCTCGGGTTCAATCAATGTGCGCGCTGCGGCTCCCGACGGTGCAAATGACTGGATTTGTTCGAGGAACATCACGATCTTCAAAGAAATCCGCGACGGAGTTCCCTGCCTTCTTCCGGAAAATGCGTGGAGAAAAGTCGATGTCATCACTTTCGCACCGCCAGTGCTCGACGGCGACTGCTTGAGGCACGGTGCTAATCCTTCCCTGATCCGGGAAGTGTTGTATTCCCTGCATTTTCTGCGCGGCAGAAACATTTTTGAAGTGGCTGCGGACAGAGAAATGTGGAGTGAATACGGAAGCGACAGGAAAGAGACGGATATTCTTGTATTGCCCGCTTTCGGCTGCGATTATCGGCATAATCCGCCGGATGTCGTTGCCGAGGCGTATGCAGCACTCTTGAAGCACTATGCCGGATATTTCGAGACCGTCGTGTTTGCCGCCGGCGAACACAGCGCTGTTTTCCGCGAGATCTTGGAAAAGAAAGGTTTGTCTCTGCATGTGCTCGCTGAGATGCAAGGTGTGCGGCGGGAAACACAGACGCCGGAGTTGGATCTCTGGGCGGATACATCGGAGCAGGATCTGGAAAAGAAGATTCTGTCGAAGATCGAGAGCCATGCCGATGAAGTAGCCTTGGTGGGTAACGACAAATTTACTGACCTGACCTGCAGCCTCCTGACCGTAGGCTGCAGCATCGAAGCGTTGGTAAATCTGAAAGGCCAGTATGCGGCAGGAATCTTCGATGATGGCATCCCCTTTATAGCGGAAATCGTTTACGCGCAGGAAACGGGAGACGAGGGCAGCAAGCGGCTAAAGAGCAGGCAGATGTTCCTGATGTTCTATATGCGCACGATTGCTGCATACGAACAGCCATGGGAGAAAGCGAACGATGAGAAAGAGAGGATCGTCGAGCCGCTGCTTCCTTCGCAGAAAATCCTCGAAGAGCGTATCTTTGGTTCCAATATGGAGCTGTTGGAGATCTCCGAGGATATGCAGAAGTTTGAACGCTATGTGCGATACCTCGTCGGTCAGGGGGTATTGGAATCGCCGTCGAGGCGCTATCGGGGGGCGCTTCAGTATATGACCGATCCGTGGGGAGTCCGTTTTGTCTGCGTGATGGTTGCGCTGGGTGATGGCGAGGAGTTTTATACGTATCCGTACATAGGTGCCTTTGACTTTGGGGTTTGGCAATACAAAGAAAGGCGGAAGAGGGCAGAAAAAACGAAGGAGACGGCGGCGGAAAGCGGCGAAAAGTGAGGAAATGGAAAGGTGCAGCCCGAAAAGTGCGGGTTGCACCGCTGTTCGCTCGGTTTGACCGCGAACAGCTCCGACGAAAAAATTTTACAAAGCTATTAACATTGCTTTGGTTCTGAAATATAATGTATTTAATAAATCGAATGTCGGATTCCTACAGGAATCCTTGGCTTTCCAAAGGAGGAAACGATATGTTTAAGGATCTCAAGGTGCTGCTGTCCAATGAAGAGTATGTGCGTCTCGATGAAGAAGCAAAAGAAAAGGGCATGCCGACGATGATCTACATCCGCCGCCTGCTTCTCGGCGAGACGGATGAACTTGCCGCCGCCTATACGGAGGCGGCCGCGCGTGCTGAGGCGTTGGCGCCGGGTGCGAAGTTTGTCTTGAGCTCGCTCTTCGGCGAAGACTGGACGCAAAGCGACCAGTTGAAACGGACACTCGGCAAGTTGTTCTACAAGATGGTGAAAAACGGCATGCTTCCGTCCGTGAAGGCACTTGACGAGAACGACCCGAAAATTATGGAGTACGAACGTGTATCAAACCACACGCACAAACGTCCGCTTTGTGGACATTGTGCGCCGCCCTTACAGAAACCTCGCCAATCGGTCTGCGCCCTTCAGGCTTGACCTCTTGGGGTTTCGTGGTAAATAGTAGAATATCCCCGCCGCAAAGTGTGAGGCTTTGCAGCGGGGATATTTGTCATTATGGCTCAAGGCGATAGCGTTGTATATAGGCTGAAAAGGCAGCCGTAGCTTGCAGATGCCGCAGGCGCGCGTCATGCCGCCTGCGCCCGCGTTTCAGGCATCGACGCCGCATTCCTTGCGGATGGCGCTTTGCAGGAGTTTGGAACAGTTGATGTCATGCTCGCGTGCAAGCGCGTCGAGCCAGGCGGGGAGGCTCACGTTCTTTCGCACGGTGCGCGTGTCGTTGAGTTTGCGCACGGGCAGGGTATCCGCCTTGATGAGGGCGACGGAGGAGCTGCTCGGCACGGTCAGTGACTTGGGGGCGGAGGGAAGCGGGATCGTCGCCTGTGTTTCTTCCAGATGCCAGAGCGCGAGTGCGAGCGCGTCCTCGGCGTTCTCGAAGGCTTCCTCCATCGTCGCGCCGTCCGTGTAACAGCTCGGCAAGTCGGGAAAGTCAACGAGGATGCCGTTCGCCTCTTCGGTGAAGATTGCCGGATAAATGTATTTCATGGGGAACCCTCCTATCTAAGGAACCACTGATAAATTCAGCCACCCATCTTCACGCATCGGCGCTGTCCTCTTATCAGTGTTTCCTTAAGTCTATGCCTGCATCTCTGAGGATCTTGCCCAGTGTGCCCGTTCGTACTTCTTCGCTTGGGTGGCGCCCAACCATGAAGGTTTTGCCTGTATGGGGGCTTTGGTACATATCGTGCTTCTTGTTGTGTCCGATGAAGGTGCAGCCGTGCTTTTTCAGCAGCCGCACGAGTTCGGCAGTCGTCATGGGTGCGCCTCCTTTATGATGACTATTATACACATCCGTGTGTATAATAGTCAATAGGAAAAACGAACGAAAGACTCTCGCGCGGCAGGTGGCGGGAGTCTTTCGTTCCTGTGGGCACGCCCGGCGGCGCTGACTTTATCAGCGCTGTCCTGCCCTGTGATTGGAAAGGCATCCGCGCCTGCTCTCGTGAAAATTTTCAGAAAGATTCTTTCCAAAAGAAGGGTTTTCACGTTGGAGGGAGAATATATACAGCAGAAGATACAGGAAAGGGGACATGTCACTATGGCCACATTCACGGTACGAGGGAAAAACATTGAGATCACCCCGTCGCTCAAGGATTATGTCGAGAAGCGTGTCGGCAAAATCACGAAGTATTTCGACGAGGTGGGCGAAATCTCGGTGCTCCTCACGGTTTCCAAGGGACGCCATATTGTCGAAGTCACTGTGCCCATCCCGGGCGGCGTGCTGCTCCGGGGCGAGGAAGCGACGATGGATATGTATACCTCCATCGACCTCGTCGTCGAGAAGCTCGAACGTCAGATTCGCAAGCAGAAGACGCGGCTCGCCAAGCGGTTCCGCGGCGGCGGCTTCAAAGAGGAAGCCGTGCAGCAGATGGGAGCCATTCCCGTACAGGAGGAGGAAGGTGAATTCCCGCTCGTGAAGACGAAGCGCTTCGTCGTGAAGCCGATGGATGTGCAGGAGGCAATCATGCAGATGAACCTTCTGAATCACAACTTCTTCGTTTTCCGCAACGCAGAATCGGAGGAGATCAACGTCGTCTATCGCCGTACGGATGGCAAGTACGCGCTGATCGAGCCGGGAAATTGAGTTTTGCGCTTGTCCGCCCGCCGGTGCTTCTGCCGGCGGGTTTTTCTGTTTTTGGGAAAGAGGTGCGCGCAGCCAATCAGTCTGCGCCCTACGGGCTTGACTTCTTGGGCTTTCATGATAAAATGGTTCATGAAAAAGTGGAGTGGCTGTTGAAAAGAAACGGTGACGCTTTTGGATGCGTCCTGCGGGTATATAAAAGGGGTGCTGTTTTCCATGCCGAATCACGTTTTGGCGTTCCTCGTCGCCATGGTTGTCGCGGTTGCCGTGACGCCGGCGGTCATTTTTTTTGCAGAAAAAACGGGGGCGCTCGATGCGCCGGACGCGCGCAAGGTTCATAAGAAGCCGGTGCCGCGCATCGGCGGCGTCGGCATCTACATCGCCTTTATGGCCGCGATGCTCGGCTTTATGGCATACGGGGAACTCTCGGATGAGGTTTTGACTGAACTGGCAGGACTCATGACGGGCGGCTCTCTCATCGTGCTTCTGGGACTCATCGACGACTACAAGAATCTGCCCGCGAAGGTCAAGCTCCTCGGGCAGATCGTCTGTGCCTGCGTGCTCGTCGCCTTCGATGTGCGCATTGACTTCATCACCGATCCGTTCGGCGATTATCTTTACCTTGAGTATCTTGCCATACCCGCGACGATTTTCTGGATCGTCGGTCTGACGAATACCGTGAACCTCATCGACGGCCTCGACGGTCTGGCGGCGGGCGTCGCCACCATCGCGTCTGTGACCATCTGTCTCGTCGCCCTGCAGCAGGGCTATGCGCTCGTCGCCGTGCTGACGGCGGCGCTTGCGGGAGCTGCCATCGGCTTCCTTTTCTACAACTTCAATCCGGCGAAGATCTTCATGGGGGACACGGGCAGCATGTTCCTCGGCTTCATGCTCGCGGGTATCTCCGTCATCGGCGCTGTCAAGAGCGCGGCGACGATCGCTCTCATCGTGCCGA
>ERZ772957.2326-NODE-2326-length-11090-cov-5.069144_pt1 | contig 11090 bp, 6 predicted proteins | sample MGYA00580682_ERZ772957 | MGnify/ENA primary metagenome ERZ772957 (study PRJEB29015, sample SAMEA2737921) | human oral metagenome | biome: human oral; feature: human-associated habitat; material: dental | place: China | collected 2025 ...
ACGACGGGGTCTGCCTGCGCTACCTTCACCGGAACGGCGCGCTCGCGGTCAGCGGCGACACCGCCTCGTCCCCGGCCAGCCGGGGCGCTCACGCCGACCCCGGGCTCGCGACCGAGCTCCTCGGCGAGGTGCAGGGCTGAGGCGGGGCGCCAGTCCGGGCAATCTCGTCCATACGACGGCGCTAGCCGATCACTTAGACGTCGATCGGGCACGGCCGCTCGCACTTCGCCAGACCATACCTCTGAGAGTACCGACCCCCAGGGGTACCTGCGTGAGCACGGGACCTCGCCACTGAGGTTCTGAGCCAACCTTCGGGCACCCCGCGCCGCCAGGACCCGTTGCGGCGCGAGAGCGGGGCGCCCGAAGTATCCGTCGTGTGGTGATCCGCGAGTCTTCTCGTATGCTTTCGCCTGTGAGCGAGTCGAGCATCGGTGTGATCCTGGACGGTTTGTACTTCGAGGCGAAGACGCAGCGGGGTAGGGGGACGAGCTTCGAGCGCCTTGTACGCCAGTTCCTTCTCACCGACCCCCGCTACGCGGAGCGCTTCGACGAGGTGTGGATGTGGAGCGACTGGCCACAGAGGGGCGCACGCCCAGATCATGGTATCGACCTGGTGGCCCGCGAGCGCGAGACCGGCAAGCTGTGCGCCATCCAGTGCAAATTCTATGACCCGCAGACCGGCGTCATCACCAAGAACGACGTCGACTCCTTCCTGGCGGAGTCGGGGACGGGCGAGTTCACCTCGCGGCTGTTCGTGTCCACCACGGAGCACTGGAACTCGGCTGCGGAGGAGACGGTGTCCCGTCAAGCCATCTCGGTCTCGCGGATCGGCCTGGAGGACCTGTTCAACTCCACGATCGACTGGGACTCCTTCAGCCTGGAGACCCCCGAGGTCATGGTTCGCACCGGTGGCAAAAGCCTGCGCGAGCACCAGAAGCGAGCCCTGGACGCGGTGACTGCCGGACTGTCCACGGCGGACCGGGGCAAGCTCATCATGGCGTGCGGCACCGGCAAGACCTTCACGTCCCTTCGCATTGCGGAGGCCATGGCAGGCTCCGGTGGCCGGGTCCTGTTCCTGGTGCCCTCCATCGCCCTGCTGTCGCAGACGCTCATGGAGTGGAGCGCAGAGTCGGAGGTGCCGCTTCGCTCCTTCGCGGTCTGCTCGGATACGAAGGTCGGCAAGGGGCGCAAGCGCACCAGCCTGAGCGAGGACATCTCGGTGGTGGACCTGGCGATCCCAGCCACCACGGACGGCGCGGTGCTCGCCGACCGCCTGACACGCCGTGCTGCCCCGGTCAACGGGACGGTCCCGATGACGGTGGTCTTCTCCACCTACCAGTCGATCGACGCCGTCGCCCAGGCCCAGAAGCTCGGCGCCCCCGGCTTCGACCTGGTGATCTGCGACGAGGCCCATCGCACGACCGGCGCCACCGTTGCGGGCACGGATGAGTCCGCCTTCGTCCGTATCCACAACGACGACTACATCCACGCCTCCAAGCGCCTTTACATGACGGCGACTCCCCGCATCTACGACGACTCGACCAAGGCTCGCGCCGGTCAGAAGAACGCGATCCTGGCCTCCATGGACGACGTCGAGACTTACGGCGAGGAGCTTTTCCGCCTGGGCTTCGGTGAGGCTGTGTCCCGCAGTCTGCTGACCGACTACAAGGTCCTGGTCCTCACGGTCTCCGAGGACCAGATCGCCGATCAGATGCAGTCCTCTTTGGCTCAGGACGGTCAGCTCACGCTCGACGACGCCGCCCGGATCGTGGGCTGCTGGAACGCCTTGGCCAAGCGCAGTGTGGACACGGCCGACTACGGCAAGGACATCCAGCCGATGCGCACGGCGGTGGCCTTCGCCCGCGATATCAAGACCTCGAAGCGCTTCGCCTCCTCCTTCAGGAACGTGGCCGAGGACTACCGGCTCACGCTCACCGACGAGCCCGAGGTTCCCGAGCTGTCCGACGACACGGACGGCGTCAACCCCGATACCCCGACTCAGAAGCGGCTGGGCTCCGTGGAGGTTCGCCACGTGGACGGCTCCATGAACATCATGGAGCGCAACGGCCTGCTGTCCTGGCTCTCGGGCGACCTGGGTGCGCCGGCGGCGCCGACCCGGCAGGCATCGGAGTCGGAGGGGACGTCCGTGTCCTGCCGGATCCTGTCTAACGCCCGCTGCTTGTCCGAGGGTGTGGACGTCCCGGCCCTGGATGCGGTCATGTTCCTGTCCCCGCGCAAGTCCCAGGTGGACATCGTTCAGTCCGTGGGGCGGGTGATGCGCCTGGCTTCGGGTAAGCGGTACGGCTACATCATCCTGCCGGTGGCGATCCCGGCTGGGATGTCGCCCGAGGACGTCCTGTCTGACAATGACACGTTTCGCGTGGTGTGGGAGGTGCTGCAGGCGCTGCGCGCTCACGATGAGCGCTTCGACGCCATGGTCAACAAGATCGACCTCAACCAGTCCAAGCCGGACAAGATCGCCATCATCGATCCCTTCGGGGCTCCAGGCGGCGACGACGGCGATTCCTCCGGTACTCCGGCGCCTCAGCAGGCGGCCTTCGACCTGGGGGCGCTGGGCAAGTGGCGGGAGGCGATCTACGCCCGGATGGTCCAGAAGGTCGGCTCGCGGCGTTACTGGGAGCAGTGGGCCAAGGACGTGGCCGATATTGCGGCCCGTCACCGTAAGCGCCTGGCCAAGCGGGTGCAGGACCCCGAGGTGGCGGCAGAGTTCAAGCGCTTCCTGGCGGCTCTGCGCGCCAATCTCAATGACTCGATCACCGCGGAGTCCGCGATCGACATGCTCTCCCAGCACCTGGTGACCAAGCCGGTCTTCGATGCGGTCTTCGACGGCTATGACTTCGCGGCCGAGAACCCGGTGGCGCAGGTGATGGGTCGGATGCTCCGGGTCTTGGACGGATCCAACCTGGAGGCGGAGACCGAGAGGCTGGAGGGCTTCTATGAGTCGGTGCGTGAGCGCTGCGCGGGCATTGACAACGCTGCGGGCAAGCAGCGGATCATCACCGAGCTCTACGAGAAGTTCTTCTCCCTGGCCTTCTCCAAGACGGCCAAGTCACTGGGGATCGTCTACACGCCGGTAGAGATCGTCGACTTCATTCTGCGCAGCGTGGACCGGCTGGCCCGCACCCACCTGGGACGCGGTATCACCGATGAGGGCGTGCATGTGCTCGACCCCTTCACCGGGACGGGGACCTTCATCGTCCGGCTCCTGCAGTCCGGCCTCATCAGCAAGGCGGACCTGGCGCGCAAGTACGCGAGCGAACTGCATGCCAACGAGATCCTGCTGCTGGCCTACTACATTGCGGCGGCCAATATCGAGGTCACCTACCGCGACCTCATGCGCAGCGACGCCCCGCTGGCCGACGGTGATGTGAACGACCCGGCACAGGCGGGTTACACGCCTTTTGACGGGATCGTCCTGGCTGACACCTTCCAGATGACCGAGGACGGGGACATGCTGGATCAGAGCGTGTTCGTGGCCAACAACGAGCGGGCCGCGGCCCAGCTGGGGTTGAAGAGTATTCAGGTGGTCACCGGCAACCCGCCCTACTCGGTGGGGCAGGAGTCCGCCAATGACAACAACGCCAACCAGCACTACCCGTCCCTGGACGCCAAGATCGAGGCGACCTACGCGGCCCGTTCCACGGGCACCAACAAGAACTCCCTGTACGACTCTTACCTGCGGGCCATCCGCTGGGCCTCGGACCGCGTCGGGGAGGCCGGGGTCATCGGTTTCGTCACCAACGGCGGCTTCATCGACGGCAACACGGCCGACGGCGTGCGCCTCACCTTGGCCGACGAGTTCTCCCACCTCTACGTCTACAACTTGCGAGGCAACGCGCGGACCTCAGGCGAACTGCGCAGAAAAGAGAAGGGAAACGTCTTCGACTCAGGTGGACGCACCACCATCGCCGTCATTTTCCTCGTTAAGGACCCGGCGCATGAGGGACCAACTGTTCTGCACTACCGGGACATCGGCGACTACCTCTCCCGGGAGGACAAGCTGCGGATCGTCGAGGAGTCACAGATCGACACCCTGAAGTGGGAGACCATCACCCCGAACGTCCAGGGTGACTGGATCAACCAGCGCGACCCGAGCTACGAGTCCTGGCAGTCCATCGGCGAGGGACAGGCACCGATCTTCACCTCATACTCTCGTGGCGCCGAAACTGGGCGAGACGCATGGGTCTACAACTTCTCGCTGCCGGGCCTGCGCGACTCGGCACAGCGGCTCATTGAGACGTACAACGAGGAGCGCGAACGCGTCCACCGCACCCGAGCAGCCGACCTGAAGGCCGGAGCGAAGGTGCGGGACCTTGTCACAAACGACGAGACGCGGATCAAGTGGACTCGGGATCTCTACAAGTCGCTGGAGAAGAACCGTGTCATCACCTATGACGCGGGAGCCACCTACTGCGGCCTGTACCGCCCCTTCTGCAAGCAGTGGCTCAACGCCTCGAACGGCATCATCTACCTCCCTGCTGTTCTGCGCCGCTACTTCCCGACTCCCGGCCACGATAATATTGGTTTCTATCTCACGGGCGTCAGTTCGCATTACGATTTTGGCGCCTTGGTCGTTGATACACTCCCCAATCTTCACGTACTCGATACCGGCCAGTTCTTCCCGCGCTGGACGTGGGAGCCTGTCGGCGGTCGTCATGCGGCCGAGTCAGGCATGCTGGATCTCTCCGGTGGTGAGGACGCGGAGGAGTCCAGCACCGCCGTCGGGCAGGAGGGTGAGGTGCTGGGCGGTTACCGCCGGGTGGACAACATCACCGACGCCACGCTGCGCAGCTACCAGGCCGCCTACGGGCCGGAGGTCACCAAGGATGACGTCTTCTACTACGTGTATGCCTTCCTGCACTCCCCGGAGTATCGGACGCGCTACGGTGCAGATCTGAAGAAGTCGTTGCCTCATATCCCGCTGGTGGCGAGCCGGGAGGACTTCGTCGCCTTCACCACGGCTGGGCGTGGTCTTGCCGACCTGCACCTGGATTACGAGTCGGTGGAGCCTACGCCGTTGAGTCTCGTCGTCAACGGTGAGAATGTGCCCTGGGATCTGCGGGAAACAATCTTGCCCAGCCTGCTGCATATGGAGAAGATGCGCTATGCCCGGGTGCGCCAGGACGGCAGGCTGCAGGATGACAAGACCTCGATCGTCTACAACGAGCATGTGACGATCTCCGGTATACCTATCCAGGCACAGGACTACCTGCTGGGGTCGCGCAGCGGCCTGGACTGGCTGCTGGACCGCTACCGCGTGAGCACTCACAAGGCTTCCGGGATCGTCAATGACCCCAACGATTGGATGGCCGAGGGCGCGGGCGGCGGCCCCACCGCCTCGGCGCAGCCCCGCTACCTCCTGGACCTCATCGCCCGCATCACCACCGTCTCCGTGCGAACCCAGGAGATCGTGAACTCCCTGCCACCACTTGACGTAAAGCCCACAGAAACTCCTATGCAAGTCGAGTTATGACTAGCCAAGACTGGGCCTCCTGGATAGGAGCGATAGGAACCGCCGGTGCAACGCTCATCGCCACAATCACTTTGGCTCTGGAAGCATGGTGGAGGCGCAGCGACAAGAGAAAAGAACAGGCAGTACGCATCACTGCCTGGGTTCTGACGAACCAGAAATCAGATCAGAAGACTGAAGACATTATACGCATTAGCAACCAGTCCTTTTCTCCTGCGTATCGCTGTGTTGCAACCTTCGTCATCAACGAGCAGAACGGGCAACATTATCCAGACGACTATAGAAGAAAACTAACCACACTCCCTCCAGGCGAATGGCAGCTCGCCGCGCCCAAAGGATGGCGAGGAATGAGCGCCAGCCCCGGCGTGGAGATCGCCTTCACTGACGCACACGGAGTACACTGGTTACGAAACGCCGTAGGGCAGCTACACGAGAGCCCAATAGATGCGATCAAGCACTACGAAATAAAACTACCCTATTCTTCCGATCAACTGACCCCAGCAACCACATAAACCCACCTGGACGCATCTCTGCGCCAGGCAAGTCGACACAACGCGAAAGCCACTTCGTCCGCAACAAGCACGATCTACTGGTGGACGTGAGAGCGATCCCAGCGCGGCACCAGGGAATGTGTCACTGGCGTGCCGTACGATGACGGTGACAACTCAGGCGAACATGGAAGGGAGGCCATCTGTGGCAGGTCACGGTGCACACATCACAGCCATGGTGCGCAGTCATGCCTCCGGTGACGAGGACGCCTTCTACTCCGTCGCCCTGCAGGTCGCCGCTCGGGAAGCCCGCCAGGGACACCACCGACTCGCCTCTGACATCAAGAAGGCTGTCGACTCCTCACGTCAACGAGCACGCTCACCCCTTGCGACGGTAGCCACACTTCCGCGTCCCGAAGGAGACCTCGCCAGCCTGGTTGAGATCGCTCAGCCACAGGTACGCCTGCGCGATCTCGTCATCTCACCTGAGCTCGGCGAGCAGATCACGCAGGTCATCCAGGAGCAGCGGCAACGGTCTGTTCTGATCGAGCATGGCTTCACCCCGATGCATCGTCTGCTTCTGGAGGGCCCGCCTGGTACAGGCAAGACCATGACTGCCTCCGTTATCGCCTCTGAACTCTCACTTCCGATGTACACCGTGCGTCTGGACAGTCTGCTCAGCAAGTTCATGGGTGAGACTGCCTCTAAGCTGCGGACAGTGTTTGATGAGGTCGCCACCCACCACGCGGTCTACCTCTTCGACGAGTTCGACGCCCTCGGCGGAGACAGAAGCGGCAACGACGTCGGCGAAGCGCGACGCATCCTCAACTCATTCCTGGTGTTCCTGGAGGAAGCGAGCCCGGAGTCGATTGTGGTAGCGGCCACCAACCATCGTTCCATCCTGGATCGCGCACTCTTCCGTCGCTTCGACGCCGTCCTCACCTACTCGCTGCCGAGTGGCAGACAAGCCCAAGCGGTTATCCGCAAGCGTCTGGGGTCACTTGCCAAGGGCGTTTCATTCACCGGGCTATCCTCACGCACAGAGGGACTCAGTCATGCGGATATCGTCAAGGCAGCCGAGTCAGCCGCTAAGGCTGCGCTCATGAGAGGAGATGCTGTGGTGACACGAGCAGATCTTGAGCTGGCACTTGCCGCGCGCCGCTCCGCCAGCCTGGGGTAGGCCATGCCCGAGTCGCCCCGCCTCGATCACCTCAACGTCAGTGGCTATGTTGAATCCAGGCCACGGACCGCACGCGGCATGGGAACGACGGCTATCAGGCCTGTAGATCGCCAGACTCACGGCAAGCGTCTCATCGACGAGGTTGAAGCCGCATTTACGAAAGAACAGCAAGCCCGAGACTCCCAGGATCTTGATCCGGTACTACAGGCCAATGGGACTTACCTAACACTTGAGGGCGTCAGCGCCGACTTCCAACTGAAACTTGACTCTCTGACACAGTTGACGCGGAAAGGTAAAACATCAAGGAAACCGAAGTGGCTTCTTCTATCGGTTCACCCCGCCACAGAGGGCTCTCCTGAACGAGCCAATATATGGGTTGCCGACGATTTCCGACACCAGTTTTTTAAGCTTTTTGAGAACTATCTCTCCACCAGCAACGAAAAAGATCAGCCTAAAAACAATGCGTTGATCGCCAATATTTCTCACATTCGGAAAACTTATCTCAATGACTTGTGGACATCGGAAGGCAATCCGCCTTACGGAGGAGCGATCTGGTGGGAACTGTGGCTTGACCAACGCCGAGAGCGCCCCGGGCTGCTCGAGCGCATTATAGAGTCATTTAGCCTCGAGATCTCTGATCGACAGTTACGAATTGGAGACTCACTGATCGTGCACATCCGAGCCACGCGACAACAACTTGAGACACTTGTTGTGACAGATCTTCCTTTCACTGAGATTCGCACACCCTCCTTCATTGACACTATCGAGGACCTCTCCGACAGTGAGCAATTCGAATACGTTCTTGATTTCTCCACAAGGGTTATTCCGGCGGAAGTGGGAGCTCCAGTTGTGTGCCACCTCGACTCCGGGGTCTTCCGAGCGCACGCCCTCCTCGAGGGATCCTTAGCAAGCAGCGACCAACACTCGATCTTCACAGTTTCAAATGGCCATGATCGTAACGGCCATGGCACATCAATGGCAGGAATTGCGCTCTACGGTGAGCACCTGGATGATCTTCTTTTAGGAACACAAACAATCAGATTAAAGCATCGTCTAGAGTCTGTACAAATCTTCCCAACTCCTGTAGGAGCTCAGCAGCGTGACTATGCAAGCGCCACCATTCATGCGATTTCCATTCCGGAGGCTGGCCCCTCTCGTCGACGTACCTTCTGCATGCCTGTCAGTACAAAGTCTGACACCGACCCCGGCTGGCCGACACTCTGGTCGGCAACGGTAGACGCCCTCGCCGTAGGCACAGATATTCAAGTTCACAGTGACGGATTCTCTCTCATCTCAAAACCAGACTCCGACGCAAAACGTCTCATTATCGTCTCTGCAGCGAACGTGGCCCCAGACTCCTACAGCATCAATCACCTAGACAACTCAGATATGTCTCCAATCCGAGATCCTGGACAGTCGTGGAATGCACTAACGGTTGGTGCTTTTACTCAACTCGCTCAGTTTCCGAGCGACCCAACATTTCATAGTTACTCTCTGGTAGCACCCGCCGGAGAACTCTCCCCTCACAGCCGGACCTCTTTACTGTTTGGCGACAAGCCATGGCCCATCAAGCCAGAGATATGCCTGGAGGGCGGCAACGTTCTTTTGGGCAGGCAGAGCTTTGCAGAACCCAAGCACCCTCTTCTTTCTCTCAGGTCCACCGGCATCAGGAACGATGTGGACCTGACATCGGCTAATGCGACGAGCGCCGCTACCGCGCAGGCTGCCCGACTCGCAGCACTCACCATGAACCGTTACCCCTCCTACTGGCCAGAGACTGTCCGGGCACTTCTGGTTCATGAGGCCAGGTGGACCAGGCCAATGCAAGAACGCTTGGATGCGTGCGGTAAGAAGAAGGGCGAACGTGCACGACTCTTGCGTCGCTACGGATGGGGAGTACCGACGGAGGAAGCAGTCCTCACATCATCTCATCGTGCAGTTACCATGGTGGTTCAAGACGAGTTCCACCCTTTCGACGAGACATATGCGATGCGGGAGCTTCGGCTTCACGCTCTCCCCTGGCCTCGCGATGTCCTTCAGTCACTCGGCGAAGCTGACGTACGCCTACGCATCACGCTGTCCTACTTCATCGAGCCTTCCGCCACACGGCGTGGCTGGAAGGGGAAGTACACGTATGCCTCTTACGGTCTCCGCTTCGATCTCAAAGCCCCGACCGACATCACCGTGAAGGGCTTCCTCGCCCGAGTGAATCGACAGGCTCGGGAAGAGGAGGACGAGGACTACTCGTCCACGGGCAACAACTCGGATCACTGGCTACTTGGTACACAAGCACGACATTACGGCTCACTCCACCAGGACGACTGGCAAGGCACCGGCGCCGAGCTGGCAGCATGCGACCATATTGCCGTTTACCCCGTCGGTGGCTGGTGGAAGAACAACAATCGACGTGACCGCCGTGACTTACCCGTCCGGTACGCACTCCTGGTCTCGCTGAGCACCTTCGCGCAGGGAGCCGATCTCTATACGCCGATAGCGACACAGCTCAGCGTTCCCGTCACTTCCGTGCCCATCGAGGTATGACCGGTTCACGCAGACAAGCCCCGACAATCAACCAAGCCCGACTCACCGCCAACTGGCGACTCATCGTCACCGATGAAGGTGGCACTCCTGTCGTCGCCTGCGTCATCGAGATCGTCGACTACCACTAGACCACCACGCATCTGAAAGGAAGGCAGGCATGGCCACGTACGCCGCACACCCCGACTACGTCGTGCCTACCGGGGACTTCATCGAGGAGTGGATGGAAGAGGAGGGCATCAATACCGCTGAGCTTGCCCGCCGACTTGATGTGAGCCGAAAGCACGTCAGCGAGCTGCTCCGGGGTAAGGCCCCCCTCAGCCACGACATGGCGCTCAGGCTGGAGAACACCACCGGTGTCCCTGCCCGCATCTGGAACCTTCATGAGACCGGATACCAGGCAGCTCTAGCCCGCCAGGCTGCGGACGCGAAGCTGATCGCCCAGTACGACCGCGCCAAGGAGTTCCCCCTGGGCTACCTTCGCAAGCACTCCTTCATTACCGCCCCCGCACGAGACAAGGCCGGGACAGTGCGGGGGCTGCTCCAGTTCTTCGGCATCTCCTCGATCGACTCCTTCCAAACCACGTGGAAGCAGGGTGCCGTTGCGTATCGCCGGTCCGCCGTCGGGCGCGACAACACCAATCATCTGGCCACCTGGCTCCGGGCGGCCGAGCGGAGCTACGAGCTAGACGACCTACCCGACTACAACCGCAGCAAGCTGGAAGAGACTCTTCCCGAAATCCGCGCGCTCACTGTCGCCGATCCAGCACAAGCCATTCTGAAGGCCCAGGCTCTTCTTCGGGAATGCGGGGTAGCGCTCGCATTGATCCCGGCAGTGCCGGGACTCGGTATTCACGGCGCCACCCGCTGGATTCAGGAGCACCCCCTTATCCAGCTCTCAGCGCTCTGGAAGGCCGACGACCAGCTCTGGTTCACGCTCTTCCACGAGATCGCGCATGTCCTTCTCCACGACCCGAGAGGCCTCTTTCTTAGCAACGAGCACGGCTCCGCCGAAGAGGAGGCTGACGCCTATGCCTCCCATCTCCTTGTTCCAGAGGCCTACGTGGGTCGCCTCCCCCGTCGTCGAGACCTTGATGAAGTGAGGGCACTTGCAGAGGAGTTAGGCATTGCCCCCAGCATCGTGCTAGGGCAGGCACAGCATCGCACCGGCGACTACGCCTGGGGACACAGCCTCAAGCGAAAGGTGACGATCACGGACCTGGCTGCGTAGGTTCCCGCTCACCTCAGACCGCCAGGTCCTCCATCTCCTCGAGCTCCTTGCCCTTGGTCTCGGGTACCCGCAAGAAGACGAAGATGAGGGACAGCAGCGCAAAGACTGCGTAGAAGCCGTAGGCGAAGGTCAGGCTGATGCTGGAGAAGGTCGGGAAGGTGG
>ERZ772957.2328-NODE-2328-length-11086-cov-11.538301_pt1 | contig 11086 bp, 9 predicted proteins | sample MGYA00580682_ERZ772957 | MGnify/ENA primary metagenome ERZ772957 (study PRJEB29015, sample SAMEA2737921) | human oral metagenome | biome: human oral; feature: human-associated habitat; material: dental | place: China | collected 2025 ...
TTCTTATATCTTTTCTTTGAATCTCACTTATATTATGTAAACTTGCTCTTTTTACCTTACTTCCTGATAGTTCAACTTCTTCTAGCTCTGCAACTGGTGTTAATTTTCCAGTTCTACCCACTTGCCAAGTTACATCATTTAATACAGTTGAAACTTGATGTGCTGGAAATTTATATGCTATTGCCCATCTAGGAGTCTTACTTGTATAACCAATTTCATCCCAAAGATTAATTTCATCAACCTTTATTACCAAGCCATCTGTTTCATAAGGAAGATTTTCTCTTTCTTTTTCCCAATAATCTATTCTTTTTTCTATATCTTTTGAAGTTTTTAAAAGCTCAAATATTCCTGTTGTTTTTATTCCCATAGATTCTAAGAATTTTATACTTTCGCTATGAGATTTTAAACCTAGTTTATCTGCTTCAACTAAGAAATAGAAATAGGCATCTAAACCTCTGTCTTTTACAATTTTAGAATCTAATTGTCTTAAAGTTCCACTTGCTGCATTTCTTGGATTGGCAAAAAGTTCTTCTCCTTTTTCTAATCTTTCATTATTTAATTTTTCAAAGCTAGCCAAAGGTAGTACAACTTCTCCTCTGATTTCCATATCAATAGCTTGTGGTAAAGTTTTAACTATACTTGCTATCTCTAAAATATTTTCTGTAACATCCTCTCCTATAAGTCCATCTCCACGAGTTACAGCTCTGACAAGTTTTCCTTGTCTGTAAGTTAGACTGATAGATAAGCCGTCAAGTTTAACTTCTAAACAATATTTTAATTCTTGTTCTTTTGAAATTTTCTTTTTTATTCTTTCAATAAAGTCTACAATTTCCCCAATATTATAACTATTTGCTAAACTTAACATAGGGTGTATATGTTCAACTTTCTTAAATTTATTTTCTTTTAAACTTGCCCCTACTGATGTAGTTGGAGAAGAAATTTCTTTATACTGTGGATATTTTTCTTCTAAACTTTCTAATTCTTTTAATAACATATCAAATTCATAGTCTGAAATTAGACTTATATTGTCATTGTAGTAAGAATTTCTATACTTATCTAAATCTTCTCTTAATTTAACTATTTTTTCTAAATCATTTAATTCTTGTGATGAGTAAAGTGTAAGTCCTGTTTGATTATTTTTTAATTCTTCAATTCTTTTTTTTATTTCCATATCTTCTCCTGAATTAAATTTATATTATTCACAATGGATATTATACCATTATTATTATAATTTTTCTAATAAAAAAGAACTGTCATAACAGTTCTAATTTACTATTTCTAAATATGGGGAATTTATAAAATCATAAGGGAGTACAAAATTTCCTCCATCAGAATCTAAATCTAATTCAAAGCCCATTTCCTGTGCAGTTATATAGTAGATATACCAAATATATTGTGAACAATAAAAACCATCTGTATTCATTTTATTAGAGCTTATTTTATAGTTTTTTCCAAAATATTTCTCCATATTTTTTACTAATCTTTTTTTAAATTCATCATTCATATCTTTATATCTAAGAACAAGTATATCTCTACCTTCTTCCAACCAATATTCAATATCAATAGTATAGGATTTATTTCCAAATTTAGGATAGTCAACAATAATACTATTATTCTTCATTATAGCTGCATGTCCAAACATACCAATAGGATTTAGAGTTTTTTCTTTGACTATAATATCACCAGGCTCAAGATTTAAAAGTATTACAGGAGGTTCTACTTCTTTCCAAGTTACATTCTCTTTTTTTTCATATTTAGAGACTGTTTTTACACTTGAACAAGCTGTTAAAAAAAGTAGACTTATTAGTATTAATATTTTAATTTTTAAATTTTTCATTACTTTTCTCCAATAAAATTTTTATCATATATGATTATACAACAAAAATAGAAAAATTTTAAATTTTATCATTTCGACTATAACCGAAATTGTGAGTAAAATTTGAGATAGTTTCGAGTATAGTCGAAATTATATTTTGATTTTTAATTTTCTAATATGTTATCTGTTAAAAGAAAATCTTTAATGCCAATATAATAGATTCCTTGTTCATCATATCTTGGGATAATATCGTCTTTCACAATAACTATTTTTTTGAATGAATCTTCAATTCTTTTTAAAGAATTTATTTCTTGCTCTCTTTTTTCTTCACTGTTTAATGCTAAAGCTGATTGTATATAATATCTAATATTACCTCTATTAACAACAAAATCAACCTCCAATTGTATTTTCTTCTTTTTATTATCTTTTGTTTGATTATATTCAACTACACCAACATCAACATTATAACCTCTTCTAACTAAATCATTATAAATTATATTCTCCATAATATCTGTTTCTTCTACTTGCCTAAAATTAAGTCTTGCATTTCTAAGTCCAATATCAGCAAAATAATATTTTAGAGGTGTTGTAAAATATTTAGCTCCCTTTATATTATATCTTTTAGCACTATACAATATATATGATTCTTCAAAATAAGAAAGATACTTAGAAATAGTGTTATGGGATATATTTATTTTGTTTTCAGATAAAAATCTATTTGAAAGTTTTAGAGGATTTGTAAGAGAACCTATTACTGATGAAATAAAATCAAGTAAAATATCTAATATATCTGAACTATTTTGGATTTTATTTCTTTCTATAATATCCTTAATATAAGTTTCTTCAAATAAATTTTTTAAATAAGTACTCTTTTCCTCAAAAGTTTCTAAACTTAAAATATAAGGCATTCCACCAAATACCACATAATCACGCAAAGCTAAATTCTTATCTTTATATGCATTATAAAACTCAGCAAATGATAGAGGATATATATGAATTTCATCTCCTCTATCTCTAAATTGAGTCAATATATCTTTTGAAAGCATTTTAGAATTACTACCTGTAACATAAATATCTAAATTCTTATTTTTCATAAGTCCAAGTAAAGTATCAACAAAGGTTATCTCCTCGTCAGAGTCAGGAATATATTGATTTTTTATTGGTCTTGAAAATTGAATTTCATCAATAAAAATATAGTATTTCTTATTTTTAGTTATTTTATTTTTTATGTAGTCATTTAACTCAAAGGGATTTCTATACTTGATATTATCTATTTCATCAAGTGCCATTTCAATAATTTGCTCTTTTTTTATTCCATTGTCTAATAAATAATCTTTATACAATTTAAATAATAAATAAGACTTTCCACATCTCCTTATTCCTGTAATGATTTTTATTCTTCCATTATCTTTCTTTTTTATCAATTCATTTAGATACTGTTTTCTTTCAATTATCATATTAAACCTCCACAGACAATTTTTATATCTAGGTGCATTTTTTGTCTGAGTACAGGATAACATAAATTTTAAAATATTTCAATTTATACACAATCCCAAAATAGATAATACTTATCTCTGTCTATACTCAATCTTAATCCTGAAATGCATATCTTACTACTAAATATTTTTGTAAAATCTATTTTTTCAGTTAAATATCTTTGTATTTGGAAAATCAAATCTTGGTTTGTAAAATATTTTCCATTTTCTGCTTTGATTGTAAATTCCAATTCTTCCTCATCTTCATAATGATTTGAAACACATATTTTTATTTCAGATTTTTCAAGTACAATTCTTGATAAATACTTATCTGCATCTTCTATGCTTATATTTTTAGAATTTTCTTTATAAAATTTTTCTCTTATGTCTTTTTGTGTGTAAGAAAATTCACTCTCTACTAATAAATCTATCCCAGAAAGAAGACTTACAAACATTTCTTTATTTTTACTATCATAGATAACATAGTTTTCAATTTCTTTCATTTCCAAAAGATTGTTCATACATTCTATAAAGCTTTTTTTAATTTCAATATTATCTTCAATAATTCCAAGATAAAAATAATCTCCTACTTCAAGTGAATATAATAGCTTTTTATTTTGTCTGATTAAATCTGCATAAAGTATTGCTCTATCAACAGGATTTACACTTTCAAACTCTAAAAAATAAAGATTATCTAATGTTGCATCAAAAGCAGTTGTATTTTTTATTAAGTCAGGCATAGCATATTTTGATAAAAGTTTGCCTAAAATATTATAAATATTCATATCTTCATCAGAGTAAACAATTGATAAGTAATGATTTTTTACAAGTGCGTAGTCCAATACTCTATTTCCTTTGATATTCATCATCATAGATTGCATATCTACTATATTTATAATTTGATAAAATCTCTTTGCAAGCTCTCTGATTTTTCTTTCTCTTGATATATCTTCAATATAATGCTCTATTAAATCATCACTAAGGCTTGTAATTTCATAGCTAAAATTTGAGTTGTTTTCAAAAATACCCTTTTGTTTCCCAATTAAAAGGCTTGTCTTGTGAAAAAAATCTTCTTTTATCAGAAAATATAGATAGTATCCCTTACTTACAAGAATATTAGAAACATCTTTTATAAATTCTATATGGTCATGATACTCTTTTTGAATATCAATTTTTATCTTTGTTCTTTCTTTTATCCATTTAATAATATCTGCATAAGAGATAGAAAAACTTGTACTACAATTATTTTTAATCAAAAGTTCGGACAAAAAATCTTTAAAAGAAAGCAATACATATGCTAAGGGATTTTTCTCTTTGTCTATGCTTAATGCAAAATACTGTTTGGCATAGGATATAAATTCATCTTTTTCCATAGAAGAACAAAAAAACTCTGCTATTTTTTCCATAAAATCCAAGTAGCCAAGTTTTTTCATCTTCAATAAAATATTCATTTTAATATACATAAATAATATAGAAAAAGAATCTTTTAGTTCTTTCATTCCCATCTTAGTTAGATTTATACTTTTTGTATTTTTTATAATATGTTCTTTATCATCTGAATTTGTTACAGATACTTTGTTTTGTTTTAATTCAAGTCCATTTTTTGTTTTGCAAATAAAGTAGTTGTCCTCTTTTTTACTATGGTAAAAAATTAACTGATATGGTACCTTATAAAGAATTTCATTCCTTTTTTTTGTTTCACCCTTGTATAAGCACCCTGCATAATTTTCTCCAAAAACAACACCTGTTGTATCAAAAGATGATATAGAAACTCCTGATAAAATTTCGCCTGCTTCAAGAGCTTCAAGTATTTTAGGAATTATAAATCTAACAATCTCTTTTTCCTCATATACTCCCATCTCATGCAGTCTTTTTGTCATAATAATGATTTTGTCAAAAAGTTCTTCTGGAAAGTCATTGGAATTTGCAAATGTCATATCTTTGCCATTTTTTTCAGTATCTTCGCCATCTTGTTCATAGCCCAAATATAAAGACAGTGGAATTATCTTTCTGTTTGTTTTATTAAAAATATCAAATAAACTCAAAATATCCATCTCCTTTCTATTTATTATTAAAAATCTTCAAACGAAAATACATCATTAGCTATACAGTTAAGGGCTTCATACTCACTCTAAATTTTTTTTCTATCAGCTCCATATATTCAATTTGCTCTTCATTGTTTAAACATGAATTAATATAAAAAATATGAAACAAACATTTTTCATATAATTGTTTTTGCATTAATTCTTTTAAATTTAAACTATATAACTTGATATATACACACTATGGTTATAAATAAATTGCTTTATAAATGAATTATTAATAAAAATATTATCTATGGTTTGACCTTTGTCTTTTTAGAAATTTCACTTTTCCTTTTATTAAAAGCATTATTAATGTATATTTCTGGACTTGTTTTAAAATCATCCCATTTGACAAGAACGCAATATCTATCATCTTCTGACCAAGCACAACCATTTGCCTTGGGTATGTAATAATTATAACTAAATTCTTTTACAGTAGTATTATCATTTATAGCCACATAATTATGACTTTTCCCACATATAGAACATTTATAGGAACCCTTATATATTCTTCCATACATAGAAGGTAATACAATTCCTAATATACCATTCTTTGTATTGTTCTCACCATTATACAAAGATGCTTGCAATTCTCTTTTAATGTATGTTTGGTTTTGTAGAAATGAATTTTCAGCACTATATTCTCCAATAAGATAAATTGTCACTGTAGAATCACAAAGATAGTCCTCTCTAATTTTACGCATAATATATTCTTCATCATCAGAGTTGATAGGTTCATCCAATGATTTATCTATCATGTCAATATCCATATCTTCTTGAATCTTTTTCTTATAATTCATATCTTCCGTTTTAAAGGATATAAAACATTTATGTGCCATATTAAACATCTCCTCTTATTACTCAATCATAAGTATTTTTTTTGTATCAGCAATAGTATTCTTATATGTTTCTATTTCCCATTCAATAGTAGTGTTGGCAAAAAACTCTGCTTCATATTTTTGATGATTTTTTTCATCCTTTAGACAAAGATAACAAGTTGCTAATGTTGCATACATCCAGTAGTTTATTTCACCTTTTTTTAAATCATTTTCTATTATTGTGATAATTTCTCTACATACACTTTTACTCTCAAATTTCAAATAGTTGACCTCATCTTCCTCTAATCCTAATTTTTGTGTTTTCAATAATAGACAATTAGAATAGTTCTCACCATTATAGTAATCTTTTTTTATTATGAATCCTTTTTTATAATACATAATAGCTTCATCTAGGTAGTCATAATTATTATTCATCTTAAATAAATTCTTATATATTGCACCTGTGATTCCTAAAGTCTCTAAATCTAAAGAATTTTTGGGATTCAAAATGTTTATAATATTCAAAGCCTCTTGTAAAGCCATTGTTTTATTAGGGGAATGTGATTTATATTTTGCCAAAGCCAATTGTTGAATAACATACTCATTATTTGGTAATAATTCATGTAATTTAATCCATTCAGATACTGATTCTTTAAATTTACTTTCCTTGTTTAACTCTTTAGCCTTTAATAAAATACATGAAATTCTTTCTTCATTGTTTTCAAATTGATTAATCAATTTCTTCAATTCATTATTAGAAATACTTGGTGGAACTATATTAGGTAAATATGTATACAGTGGACTGTCTGTTTTTTGTTTTTCACTCTCTTTAATAAATAAATGAAGACTGTTTTTTATTGTTTCAGCCTCACTATCATCTAATTGCTCACCAAAATCCTTATATTTAAGTATTCTACAATGATTTATATCAAAAGGTATTTTCTCACTTTCTTGCATCATAACGATGGTTGAAAACGGCTTTAATGCATGCCTGATTCCCAACTCATATAATGCATTTTCATTCATAGTTGTAATATCAGCTATTACCAAATCAGCACTAAGCAATAATGAATACATATTGACATCTATAATATCTGATCCTGAAATTTCATCTGCCCTAATCAACCTATATTCTGATAGGGTAGTAAATAGATTTTTGATAACTTTTTCATAAATAATATCTAAATCCACTTCCTTGGAATTACGATAATCCATCTTTTTTCCAAACCCCATTACCACAAAACAAATTTTTTTATCCATATATTAGCTCCTTACTTAAATTATTTTTTCTAATTATTTTATTTCAATAAAAACAAATAAATATATCTGATTTAAAGCGTTTTGAAATATTTTAATGCGTTCAAAATAGCTTATTCCTTTTAACAGGACATAGAGGAACTTTCTAATTTCTGTTTTTTGATATAATTATATTACAGTATTCTCTAACATCTAAACCATGTTTCTTCTTAAGTTGTGCAATATAATGCATCAATACTTTAAATCCATACTTCTCAAAATATAGTTTTTAATTTGTTCATAGGTAGCCTTACTCTCCACACATGTAATGCCCAATCAATCACTCTATACTAATATGTCTTCTTGAATCAAGTTTTCGCTATCAATCCCACACACTCAATATGGCTAGTTTGTGGGAACATATCCACAGCTTGTAATTTTTTCAAAACATAGCCCTTCTCAGCAAATAATTTTACATCTCTTGCAAAAGTTGAGGGATTACAAGATATATACACAACTTCTTTTAAATTAAGTTCAGCAACTGTATCTATAATAGAAGCTTCTAGTCCTTTTCTTGGAGGATCAAATATAATAGTATCTATTTTTTGGTTATTATTTATAAGTTTAACTAATTCTTTTTCAACTGCTCCATTTATAAATTCAATATTTTCTATTCCATTTTCTTTGGCAGTTTTTTCTCCATCTTCACTAGCAGATTTTACAATTTCAATAGCATAGACTTTTTTAGCTTTCTTTGACATTATCATTCCAATAGTTCCAGTACCTGAATAGGCATCTACTATATATTTATTGTCTATATTATCAAAGAAACTTATTGCTATATCATATAATCTTTTAGCTTGTTTTACATTTATTTGGAAAAATGAAGTTGGAGATATATGAAATTCTATTCCATTTATATTTTCTTTAATAGATTTCTCACCATAGATTAAAATATTTTTTTCTCCAATGACAGTATTTGTCTTTTTAGAATTTAAAGAAATGTAAATAGATTTTATTTCTTCTATATTTTCTCTTAATTTAAACAATAATTTTTTAATATTTTCAGTAATTTTATTGGAATTTATAATAAGAACAACCATAGCTTCATTGTTAGAATTTGTTCTTATCATTATATTTCTTAAAAGTCCTTTATGGGTAATTTCATTGTAGACAGAGATTTTACTTTTATTTAAAATTTCTTTTAATTCCTTTATAATTCTATTTCCTAATTTAGAATTTAAAATATTTTCATCCACTTCAAAAACTTCATGACTTTTTCTTTTAAAGAAACCTGTAATAATTTTGTTATCATAAACAGAAAATGGCTCAATAATTTTATTTCTATAATTATAGGTATCTTCACTTGCTAGAACATCATTGATTTGAATATCATTTAGTCCTGCAATTTTTTTCATTACTTCTTCAAGCATAAGCTTTTTATATTTTAATTGTTTTTCATATTTAAGCATAGCAAAATCACAGCCATAGAAATCTTCAAAAGTAAATTTATGGCTGTCTATTCTTTCAGGTGAAGCTTTAATAATATTTTTAATTAAACCTCTGGCATAGGTCTTTTTTACAGAAATAATTTCAATTTCAAGCTCATCTTCTGGAACAGACATAGGAACAAAAATGGCAAAATCATTAAAATATCCCAGTCCTTCTCCACCAAAAACTATTTTATCAATTTTAATTTTTATAATATCAGATACTTTTAACATTTTATTCCTCAATCTCAAAGTAAACTACTTCATCACTGACTTTCATTCCTTTGGCTTCCATATCTTTTCTTATTTTATCTAAATCTAGTTTAGCATCATAAAACATTATTTTTTTATCTAATTCTTTTTCAAGTTCTTCTAAATTTTCATTGGCTACTTTTAATTCTTTTTCAAGGCTTGTCACTTCTCTTAAAGTTTTTACATTAAAAAGCCAAATAAAAAGAATACATATAGCAAAAACAATAGTGATGTACTTCATATTAGTCCAATATCCTTTCTAAAATTCTAAGTTTTGATGAGTGAGCTCTATTATTGTTTTTTAACTCATCATCAATAGGTATTATAGGCTTTTTTGTAATAATTTCAAATTTTTTTACTCCACCACACACACAAATAGGAATATCTTTTGGGCATTTACAAGCAGTTGCTAAATCTTTAAATTTATTTTTTACTATTCTATCTTCTAATGAATGGAAAGTTATAATGGCTAATCTTCCACCAACTTTTAAAAGCTCAGCTGCTTTAGATATGGCATTTTCTAAAACTTCTAATTCTCTATTTACTTCAATTCTAATGGCTTGAAAAGTCTTTTTAGCTGGATGCTTTGAAGCTCTTTCAGGATAAGCTCTCTTGATTAAAGTAATTAAATCAGAAGTTTTTTCTATTGGAGAAGATTTTCTTTCCTCAACTATAAGTTTTGCGATTTTTCTAGCATGTCTTTCTTCTCCATATTCAAAAATTATCCTTGATAGTTGTTCTTCTGTATAAGTATTTACAATATCATAAGCAGAAATTTTTTGCTCTGTGTTCATTCTCATGTCTAATTTGACATCATATCTATATGAAAAACCTCTTTCAGGGTCATCAAGTTGTTTAGAAGATACACCTATATCCATTAGGATTCCATCAACTTTGTCAACTCCTGCCATATAAGCAATAGTATCAATATTTTCAAAATTTCCCTTAAAGACTTTCCATTTTGAACCAAATTTTTCTAATCTTTTTTTAGAATATTCTACTGCAGTACTATCTTGGTCAATAGATATAAGTAAGCCCTTATTTGACAATTTTTCTAAAATTCCTTCTGAATGACTTCCTCCACCAAGAGTGCAATCTATATAGATACCATCAGGATTTATAACTAAATTATCTAAGGTTTCGTAATACAAGACAGGGATATGATAATCATTTCCAATTTTTTCCATAAATTCTCCATTTTTCCTTATTATATATAAAAAAGTTATTGCAAAATATTAAATGCAAAAAAAGCAAATATTACTAGCAATGTAGAAATTACTGGTATCGCTATTGATAGTAGAAAAGTTAAACAAGGTGACTTATTCATTCCTTTCTTAGGTGAAAATGTCGATGGTCACAACTATATAGAAAGTGCCTTTGAAAAAGGTGCTGCAGCAAGTTTATCTTTAAAAGGCGACTTCGTTTCTGATAATAATATTATCTATGTAAATGATAGTTACGAAGCAATTCAAACTCTAGCGAAACACTATTTAGAAAGTTTAAATGCTAAAACTATCGCAATCACAGGTAGTAACGGTAAAACAACTACTAAAGATATTATCACAAGTGTATTATCAACAAAATATAAAGTCCACAAAACACAAGGAAACTTTAACAACGAACTTGGTGTACCGATAACTATTCTTGCTGCGCCTGAAGACAGTGAAATACTAGTTCTTGAAATGGGTGCTGATGGTTTCGGACAGCTTGACTTTTTATCTAAGTTAGTTGAACCTGATTATACAGTAATTACTAATATCGGTGAAAGTCACATTGAATTCTTCAAATCACGCGAAGGAATTGCTAAAGCTAAATTCGAAATAACTAATGGTATGAAGAAAGATGGATACTTCGTCTATAATGGAGATGAAATTCTTCTAAAAACATTAGTAGATTCTTCAGAAATCAATGCAAC
>ERZ772957.2329-NODE-2329-length-11072-cov-12.215667_pt1 | contig 11072 bp, 8 predicted proteins | sample MGYA00580682_ERZ772957 | MGnify/ENA primary metagenome ERZ772957 (study PRJEB29015, sample SAMEA2737921) | human oral metagenome | biome: human oral; feature: human-associated habitat; material: dental | place: China | collected 2025 ...
CCTTATTTTTCAGACGGTCGCAGAAGTTCCAGTAGACGCGCGGGAACTGCGGGGAAACAAAGATAAAGTTCATGTGCTCACCTCATTTCACGCCTGCTCACGTAGGACGAAGGGGAGGAAGTAAACGAACTGCTTCTTCCACCAGACCCAATCGTGATCGACGTCGTAGCCCCAGAAATCGACCCATGCGTGGATGTCCTTGCTGTAGAGGAGGTCACCCATGAGCGCTGTCGTGCGGCGACCCTCCTCCTCCCAGCGTCCCTGTCCGACGCAGAGTACAATGCGCCGTCGGTTGTAGAGGTCGATATAGGGATGGTCGCCGGGCATATTCGCAAGGAAGTCGAGCGGCGAGTTGTCGTAGAGAACCTCGTTCGTCCAGCCGTCGGTGAAAAATTTCGCATCGTAGACGCCCGAGAGCGAGAGTACGCCATCGAAGAGATCGGGACGGCGGAAGAAGACGATTGCGGCGTGCAGTCCACCGAGACTGCATCCTGCGGCGATGGGTAGGCGCTTGCTCGTATTTTCCACGTAGATGCGGGGGACGACCTCGTCGATGATATAGGCATAGTACTGCTCCTGCCGATGCGCGCGCCACACCTTATCGCCCCAGTGGTTTGACCACGTCTCCGTGTCGACGGTGTCCACACAGAAGAGCTGAATGCGTCCACGCTTCAGCTCTTCTGCCAGCGCCTCGATCATGCCGAAGTTCTCGAAGTTGTCACTCATCGCGTCCTGCGTTGGAAAGACGAGGATGGGTACGCCCGCAGACTTTCCGTAGACACGTATATTCATCATGCGGTCGAGCCGCGTGCTGTGCCAGTTGATTTCTTTGCAGCTTGTCATAAAAACCTCCCTGACGTTTCGTTTGCTATCATATATACTCTAACGAATAGCATACGTTTTGTCAAACGGAATACTCACGCCTCTTTTTTTAGGGAATCGCTGATAAAATGAAGTCCGTCAGATTGGCGTAGATTTTTTCGTCCGAACAAGGAGGCAAACCGGACGCATAGCCAAAGCTATGTGGAGGATTTGCCGACAAAGTACGGGCAAAAAAGATGCGTCAAGATGGCGCGGCTGAATTTATCAGCGCTTCCCTTAGCTTTGCTACAATGGGCGAAATATAGAGGACGCAGCTGTCGAATCGCAGACGAGCCATGACCAACACAGCAAATACAGCCGAAAGGAGCGCACACATGACCATCGAGGGAGCCGTCATCATCGAGCAGGGCGTGACCTTTGCCGTCATCCACGTTGCGCCCGAGGTCACGCGCTACACCGTAAAATCGACGCAGACCCGCCGCGCCCTGATGCGCTTCTTCCCCGGGATGCCGATCATCCTCATGAGCCTCACCCCTGACGGCAGGCCGCAGTACTACGGACGCAAGGACATCGTGGATTTTTTGAACTCGGTGCGGCTCAATCAGATCCCGTGGAAGAAGTATCATATTGTGTGAAAGAGCGGAGCCTTGCCGCATGGCAAGCACTCCGCTCTTATTCATAATGCCCCTTGCAGGCGGCGATATAGATATTCTTTTCATCAAATGTGTAAATCAGCCGATCCTTCTGCGTAATGCGCCGACTCCAATAGCCCGCCAGCGCATGGCGCAGCGGCTCAGGCTTGCCTAGCCCCTCGTGCCCGTTGCGTTCAATATCCGTCAGCAGCTCGTGGATCTTGCGCGCCGTCTTGCGATCCTCGCGCACCCACTCCATGAAATCCCGCCACGCATTCTCCGAAAACACCTTATTCATCGGAGAGGCGCTCCAGTTCTGCCGTATCCTTCATCACCGTGCGCCCCGCGCGCAGCTGCTCGATGCCCTCGACAATATGCGCATAGTTGCGGCGGTCACTCGTCAGGAAGACATTCTCCATCAAATTGTTATAGCTCTCCAGGCTCATCAGCACAACATTCTCCTCATTCCGACGCGTCACGACAATCGTCTCCGCATCGCGCGTCGCAGCGTCACAATACGTCTTCAGATTACTGCGCAGCGCCGAGAAATTCACCGCCACCATACAATCACATCCTTTCGCATTCATTGTACCAGAAGTCGTACAGATGTCAACACAAAGAAGCGGCCGCACAACGCGACCGCTTCTTTTTCGTCAAAACAAACCGTTATTACGCGAAGGAAACGACATCCTCTGCCTCGGCTGCATCGGGGTAAGCCGGTGCAGCGGGGACATTTGCCGCTGCGTTCACGGCCTCATCGATGGTGTTCGTGGCGGTGTTGTCCTGCTCCGCCTTTGCCTCCCGCACGGGTGCATAGGCATTCAGCACGCTCTCAACGAGGGCGACCTTCTCACCGTCGGAGAGCGTTGCTGCATTCGCGATCTCCTGCACGATGCCAACAACGACACCCGCACTCTGGCGGCGCGATGCGTTTGCATTCAGATCGGCAACCACATCGGTCAAAGCAGCGATGCGGTTCTCCTGCGTAGCATTCTTGGAGAGTGCCTCCGCAACCGCTTTCTTGCCGGACTCCATGTTCGCCTTATCGTTCTTGGACAGCTCAGGTGTCGGCACCGGCTTCGGCTGCTCAGGCTGTGGCTGCGGCTGCGGCTCGGGCTTCGGCTGCTCAGGCTTTGGCTCTGGTGTCGGCTGTGGCTGCGGCTCAGGCTGCGGTGCCGGAGGAGGGGCGGGCTGATCTGCGCTTTTTACAGTGAACGCCGCCGATTCCGTCCCCGCGAGTGTCACATGGGAGGACGCATCACGCTCGAGAGATGCAGTTGAGCCGTCCGTGCGCGTGATGATGGCAGCAGGGTTGACATTGAGCTCCGATGTCGCTGTGATCGCGCTCTCCTTCCAAACACCGATCTTGCCCGCACCGAGATTCAGATTGTACGCAGCGACCTCCGATTTCCATAGACCGAGTTCGTTGTCCTTGGTGACGTCCACCTTGACTTCCTGATCGCCATGACCCGAATAGACACGGTCAAACGACGCCCCCGCATAAAGATCTGTCCACGAGTTTGCCCCAAGATTGCTGTCCTCGATGGTCACCTTGCCGCCGAAGATTCTTGTCCCGTCGTAGTCTACGCCCGTGGGATGCGTTACGGTAACATTCTTCAGATGGACGACGTTGTCAACGCCTGCTGTCTTGTGCTCATGTGCGCGATTGCCGACATCCGTGTCTCCATCGTCCTGATCCTGCTTGAACGCATAGAGATTAAACCCGCCCGTTGCGATCGAGCTATTCTTGAGGCGGACACTGCCGCCGTCCGCATAGAATTCGCGCTTCGTACGAACGTCCAGCTTATCCGCCTGCAGGATATTTGCAGCACTTGTCTCGGCTTTCCCCCAGTAGTTCCTCCAATCCGCCGCAGTCTGATCATAGTCGAACTTGCTGTATGCGCTCAGCGAGAACTCCGTCCTCTTCCCGTGCAGCTTCGCGCGGTCGACATTGACGGTATACCCGACGACACCGAACGATGCTTTACCGCTATCCTCATGCTTTACCGTGCCGTGGAAGTCGACATGATTCCCCTGCACACCGCGATAGGTAAGCAGCTCGTCCCCATGATCGTTGCCGTGCTTCCTCATAAAGCGGTTGCCCGCAATCATCAGCACCTCTGCTTCATTGTGCGCATCGCTCTTCATCTCAATCGTCGCATCATCCGCAACGGTGATTTTGCCGCCGTAGATCATGCCCTGATTCGCCTTCAGCTTGCTCCCTGCAATATTGATGGTGCGGTCAGCAGCACTTGTGTCGTCCATCACTGCGCCGTTCCCCGTTGCGCGGTAGGTTGCAACTGCTTCCATCCCGAGCCGATAGACATCCACCGTGCTGTTCTTGATGTCAATAACACCGCCGCCAAGCTGTAAGGACTTGCCCTCTGTGGTGACACCGTTCAAGGAGACTTTATTTGCTGCCGTCACGTCCGCAGTGAACACATGTTTGGCATCATCAGCATCGCGCTCATCCGCATTGAACTTCGAGGCTGCGTAGAGGGTCGTTTCCGCCCCCGCACCGAGGAACTTCGCTCCTGTCGCTGTGACGGTCGCGCCGCCGATCTCGACCTCGCCCTCCTGATTGTTCTTGACGTTGACCGTGCCGTTGAATACGACATCGTTGCCCGCATTGTGGGTAACGTTCTGTACCTTCGCATCTTCCCCCACCATCGTGTAGTCCGCACGATCCATCGCCTTGATGTCGAGTATCGTCTTGTTCATCGAGCCGTCGCCCAGATTGAATGTGACGCCGTCCGCCACATTCACCTTGCCTGCGAAGATGGAAACGCAGTCTACAGCGTTGAACGTCGCGCTCCCGTCAATGTTTATCGTCCCGTTGGTCGCTCCCTTGGCAAAGCTGAGCTGATTGCCGCTCTCCGTCATGGCGAGTGTGGAGAGGGTCAGATTGGCGACATTCAGTACGGCATTCCCGCCAACATGGATGCCGTTTGGGTTGACGAGAACGACATAGCCACCATAACCGCCACCGCCCGGCTGGTTCATTATGCCGAGAATGTCGGATGCCTGTGCGCCCGTCACTTGGTTGACAAGCGTCTTGCCGTCGGCGATGTTAAAGTTCAGCGTCTCATTATTGCCGATATTGAACGTATTCCAGTTGATTGTACTGTCCGTCCCCGCCGTAATGGTCGCACCGCTCGCAACGGTCGAGAAGTCCGTACTGCCGCCGATGTTCACATCGCCCGACTGCACGACACCGCCCGTCGGCATGGCGAGTGCAGAGCTCGAGAGTGCAAGTGCAATGAGTGCCGCGAGGCTGCCGCGGCGCATTTTCTTACGAAGATTCATTCCGTTCCTTCCTTTCGTTCCTTCAAGATGAATATACCGTGTCCTGCCGTCCAAGGCGCCCCTTCCACCATGCTGCGCATGGTCCCCCTCCCCCGTACCGACGGGGGAGGCTTTGCATTGCGGCATATTAGCTTCCCCCGTCGCGACGGGGGAAGTGGCGAGCTTGCGAGCCGATAGGGGCGCCGGTAACTTACACGACTTTCTCACGATAGAAAACCTACATCGTCGTCCAAGGCGCCCCTTCTACCGCTTACGCGGACCCCCTCCCCCGTACCTACGGGGGAGGCTGGGGGCTGTACGTCAGGATTAGAAATTCACACTCGCCGTCAGATTCCAATGACGGCTGTTCTGCCCATTGAGGTTCACCTTCTCCGCATCGCGCAGGATTCGTGCGTAGTCGAGCGCGAGCGAGAATCGCCCGTCGCTGTAGCGTACGCCAAGTCCCGCTGAGGCGATGCTCTCACTGCCAAAGATCACATTGCGGTTCCTGTCGCTGCGGTTGTTCGAGAGGTGTGCATAGTCCGTGAATGCGAGGAGGCGCGTGTGCTTCATGATCTCGGGCGTGTAGATCTCGATGCTGCCGACAAAGCCCTTGTCCGCGCCGATCGCACGCTCGTCAAAGCCGCGCACGCTCATCTGACCGCCCGCACCGAGCTGCTCGGAGGGGACGATGTGATCCTTCGTGTACTGTCCACTCAGGCGTACAGCACCGATCCAGTCGCCCGCCGTGCGTGCCTGATAGTTCACGCCTGCGCGCAGGAGTTTGAACTGACGGTTTGACCCCGGCGATACGCGCTCGTAGTCCGCCGTATCCCCGTTGATGTTTGTTGCAACGCCGAGATTGTATGCGAAGACGCTGTTCGGTCTCTTCTCGCTGTGCAGCTAGGTTGCCGAGGCGAGGATAACGCGATAGTCGTTTTCGAACTTGATCGGCGTCCCGCCAAAGCTGAAGCCGTAGTCGCTCTCCGTGCTGCGGTAGCCGATGCCAAAGTCGAGGATGTCCTTGTTCCGCGAGGTGTAGGAGAGGAATCGCTGGTAGTGCAGGTCAAAATTCGTGCTCTTGCCGCCGATGTTCACGTCAAAGAGGCTGCCTGCACCCGTGTCATAGTTGTCAATGTTTGTGCGGCCGTGGCTGACGCTCGCGGATACAGCACCGTTCCACTCGGGCATGAGCTTCCGATAGGAGAGTGCACCGACCTTCACATCGCCGAAATGTCCCGGAGATGTGACGAATGCCGCACCAAATGTATCTGCGTGTCCCGAGATGTTCGTATTGAGGTAGGTGAGTGCGGTGCGCCAGTCGCCCGTGTAGTCCGTCCCTGTGTTGCTGACCGAGAGGCGGACATAGTCGCTCTTTTTCTCCTCCACCTTGACCGTGACGCGGTATGCACCCGCGCCTGCCGGCGTGAACTCCGTCGCGAGGAGGATGCCGCCTGTGTCGTTGACACTCTGGATCTCCTGTGAGAGCTTACGGATGTTCACGGTATCGCGCGAAAGCTCGGGCAGCAGAGCACGAATGGTCGCCTCGCTCGCCCCCTGAACGATGACGGCGCTTACGCGCACGTTCATGTTCTTCATGTCCATGGACTTTGCGTTCTTCTCTGCCGCGTCTCGGACATCACGCTCCGAGCGGTCAATCGCACGTGCCGCACTGCTGCGGTCACTGTCCATCGGTGCCGCCGAGACCTGCGTGACCGAGAGCAGTGAGCCCCCCGCGAGCAGTGCCGCTGCCAGAACTCTTGCCTCTTTTTTCTTCATGCCACCATCATCCTTTCGGAAGCGCACCTCTCTCTGCCGCATCCACACGCGCACAAGTTCAGCACACTTCGTTCCGCTTCGCCGCATGGATCCCTCTGTACGGCGCGACATTTTACCGTATACTAAGTCATGGTTAATAAGATTATCCACAATTTAATATACGTTGAAATTATATCACGCTTTGTCCGCCTTCGTCTAGACTTTTATCCTTCCTTCTATATCATTTTAATTTATGAAAATAAACTATAGTTCAGAAAGAAAATACGCAGAAAAGGCTGCTGCACGAAGCTAAACTTCGTACAACAGCCCTCTCGTTATACTCCTTTTGATTCCCCAAAGATCAGCGCATGAAGTAAGATACACCCGACTCGAAGATCATCTGGTTCATCTCGCCGGGCACATTCTTGCTGATGTTTTCACCAATGCGCTCCGCGTGCGCCATGCGCCCGTAGATCCGCCCGTCCGGACTCGTGATGCCCTCAATGGCGTTGACGGATCCGTTGGGATTATACGGCTGATCGAGCGTCGGCATTCCCTTGTCGTTCACATACTGGGTCGCAATCTGTCCACGGATGCGGAGGTTCGCCACGGTCTTTGCATCTGCGTAGAATCGACCTTCCCCATGCGAGACGGCGATCGTGTGGGTATCCCCCACGCTGACGCCCGCGAGCCACGGTGAAAGGTTCGACGCGACACGCACGCGCACGGTCTGGGAGACATGACGTCCGATGTTGTTGTAGGTCAGTGTCGGCGAGTTGTCATCCAGGTCGACGATCTTGCCGTATGGCAGCAGGCCGAGCTTCAGGAGTGCCTGGAACCCGTTGCAGATGCCGAGGATGAGCCCGTCCTGATCGCGCAGAAGGCGCTGTACCGCCTCGGTGAGTGCGGGTGCGCGGAACATCGCCGCGATGAACTTCCCTGTGCCATCCGGCTCGTCGCCGCCGCTGAAGCCGCCCGGCAGCATGAGGATCTGCGACTGCCGCAGTGCCGCAGCGAGTGCTGTCACGGTTTCCTCGACCGCCTTCGGTGTGAGGTTTCGCACGACGAAAATCTCCGGAATCGCCCCCGCACGCTCCCATGCACGCGCGGAGTCGTACTCGCAGTTCGTCCCCGGGAATACGGGGATGCAGACGCGTGGCTTCGCAATCTTGACCGAACTGCCAACGAATTTGCCCTGCGTATAGGGTGCATAGGTCGGGCGATCGATCTGACGCGTGATCTGCGGCACGGTCGTCGGGAATATTTTTTCCAAGGGCTCCGTAAAGGCTTCCCTGACATCAGAGAGCACGATCGTATCCAGATCTGTGATGATGCTCGGCACGTCACGCGTCCTGCCGATCTCGACAGCACCGGTTCCCTGAAGATTCGCCGCTGTATCGAACGAGGAGGCGACCTCAAGCAGCATGGTTCCGTAGAGCGGCTTAAAGAGATCATCCTGTGGAATGAACGAGGTGAACTTAAAGCCCAGATTGTTGCCGAGACACATCTTGGAAATCGCAGCTGCGATACCACCGCGTCCGACACTCATCGCAGAAAAAACCTTCTTATCCTGCACAAGTTGATGGATCTTTGCAAAGTTGGTATTGAGCCGTGAAAATACCGGAAGGTCCTGTGCATCGTACGGAACAGGCACCATGATGACCTTGTTGTTCGGGTACTTGAACTCGGGCGACAGTGCCTCGTTCGCACGCAGAGTCGTCACAGCGAACGCAACGAGGGTCGGCGGTACGTTCAGATTCTCGAACGTGCCCGACATGGAATCCTTACCGCCAATCGCGGGAATCCCCATCTCATGCTGTGCACGCAGGGCTCCGAGGAGCGCGGCAAAGGGCTTGCCCCATTTCTTCGGATCGGTGCCGAGACGCTCGAAATACTCCTGCAGGGTCAGACGCACCTTTGTCGCCTCGCCGCCCGCAGCGACGATCTTTGCCACTGCCTCAACGACTGCGTAGACAGCACCGTGGAACGGGCTCCACGTTGAAAGATCGGGGTCAAAGCCGAACGCCATTGCAGATGCCGTATTTGTCTCCCCATGAAGTACGGGGAGCTTCGCGACCATCGCCTCCGAGGGTGTCAGCTGATACTTTCCGCCGAACGGCATGAGCACGGAGGACGCACCAACCGTTGCGTCGAACCGCTCGCCCAGCCCTTTCTGGCTGCACACGTTGAGATCCTCGAGATTCACAAGCCACATATCCTCAAGCACACGCCCCGCCTGTTTGACCGGCGGAGGAAGCTGCTGCAGATAGGGCGTTCTCTCGTTCGGTGGCTCGACAACGACACGGACGTGCTGCCGAACGCCGTTCGTCGCCAGGAAGCTCCGTTCGATATGCACGATTTCCTTGCCGCGCCACTTCATGACAAGGCGCGGTTCTGCGGTCACGACAGCAACTTCGGTCGCCTCAAGGTTCTCCGCATCCGCATGACGCAGGAATGCGGAGACATCCTTTGGAGAGAGCACGACCGCCATGCGCTCCTGTGATTCGGAGATCGCAAGTTCCGTACCGTCGAGCCCCTCGTACTTCTTCGGCACGGCATCGAGATCGATCGTCAGCCCGTCGGCAAGCTCACCGATGGCAACGGCAACGCCGCCCGCACCGAAGTCGTTGCACCGCTTGATCATGCGGCTGACCTCGGGATTGCGGAAAAGTCGCTGAATCTTGCGCTCCGTCGGCGGGTTCCCCTTCTGTACCTCTGCGCCCGATGTGGTGAGCGAGGCCTCCGTATGCTGCTTCGACGAGCCGGTCGCACCGCCGATGCCGTCACGGCCTGTCCGCCCGCCAAGAAGGACGATGACATCCCCTGCGGCAGGACGCTCACGCACGACCTGTGCGGCAGGTGCAGCACCGATGACCGCGCCGATCTCCATGCGCTTGGCGAGGTAGCCCTTGTGGTAGATCTCGCGCACCTGTCCCGTCGCAAGTCCAATCTGGTTGCCGTAGGAGCTGTATCCCTCCGCTGCGCCGAGCGTGATTTTCTTCTGCGGGAGCTTTCCGGGCAGCGTCTCCTCAATCGGTGTACGCGGGTCGGATGCGCCCGTCACGCGCATCGCCTGATAGACGTAGGAACGCCCCGAGAGCGGATCGCGGATGGCGCCGCCGAGACAGGTCGCCGCACCGCCGAACGGCTCGATCTCCGTCGGGTGGTTGTGCGTCTCGTTCTTGAACATGAGGAGCCAGTCCTCATCTTTTCCATCCACATCGACGGTCACGCGGATGCTGCACGCATTGATTTCCTCGGACTCATCGAGATCCTTCAGCTTGCCCTCTGCGCGCAGCGTCTTCATCCCGATGACGGCGATGTCCATGAGCGTCATATCGCGTTTGTTGCCCGCATAGACCGCCCTGCGATCATCCGTATACTGCTGATAGGTCTCGATGATCGGCAGGGAGAAAAACCCGTTCTCGATATTCACGGCATCAATCGCCGTGGTAAATGTCGTGTGCCGGCAGTGATCCGACCAGTAGGTATCAATGACGCGCAACTCCGTAATCGTCGGGGCACGGTGCTCCGTGTCACGGAAATACTGCTGCACGAACGCGAGGTCTTCCTCGCTCATCGCAAAACCGTGCTCTCTGTGGAACTGTTCGAGCTGCCCCCGCGAGAGCTGGTTGAACTGCGCGAGAACCTCCACGTCCATCGGCAGCACAATGCGGCTCTCCAGTGTGGCAGGCGTTGCAAGCGATGCCTCACGACTTTCCACCGTATTGATGAGATATGTTTTGATCTGCTCAAACACGCGATCATCAATTTTTCCAATCAGAACAATGACACGCGCCGTCCGCACATCGGGACGCTCTCCCTGTGTCACGAGCTGCACGCACTCCGCCGCTGCTGCCGCCGTCGGATCAAACTGCCCCGGCAGCGGCTCGATCGCAAACATCTGTGCATCGGAAAAAAACGGTAATACGTCCTCATAGACCGTATCGACCGGCGGATCGGCAAAAACGATGTTTCGTACCTGCGCGAACTCCTCGTCGCTCAGTCCCTCTATGTCATAGCGTGTAATGATGCGCACAGCACGCAGATCCGTCAGGCGAAACGTCTCCACCAGATCGTCACAGAGCCGCTGCGCGGGAATATCGAAGAATCCCTGACGTTTCTCTACAAAGATTCGTTTGACAGCCATAGGAAGCCTCCTTCTTGAACGCCATTTCCCCACGTTCTATTTTATCGGAAGTTAATGGAATATGCAAGGGAATCGCTGATAAAATGAAGTCCGTCAGATTTGTGCAGATTGTTTCGTCCGAACGAGGAAGCAAACCGGACGCATAGCAAGGGCTATGTGGAGGATTTGCTGACAAAGTTCGGGCAAAAAAGATGCGCTAAGATGGCGCGGCTGAATTTATCAGTGCTTCCCACGATTGATTCTGCATACAAAAACGGGTATCCGCAAAGATACCCGTCCCGCTATGAAAAACTATTCAACTGCCTTCAGCACATAGATGCGCGAATCAAAGTCTGTGGTCAGTCCGTTCTCTGCATTCGGCTCACCCGCTGTACCGTCCGTCGTGATGAGTCCGTAGTTCATCAGCTCATCACCGTAGCAGCATG
>ERZ772957.2330-NODE-2330-length-11070-cov-8.469632_pt1 | contig 11070 bp, 8 predicted proteins | sample MGYA00580682_ERZ772957 | MGnify/ENA primary metagenome ERZ772957 (study PRJEB29015, sample SAMEA2737921) | human oral metagenome | biome: human oral; feature: human-associated habitat; material: dental | place: China | collected 2025 ...
GTCGGAATTAAAATTTTCATATTTTTCCTTTCTCATCTTGGATTCTGAGTCCATTTTCCTGTTTGCCTTACTCATGATTATAGCAAATTTTGGACTAATTGGATTTCTTCTTGACTTTAATTTTCAAAAATGATAATATCTAGTTATAAAAACTAGATATTAGAAAGTTTAAAATTTGGAAACAAACAATCTGTTCCCTAGATGGGATGAATTACCTGTTCTTGACCTGTATCTGGACCAGGTCCTGCTCTACGTCAACAAGGTCTGTAAGCCAGCTTTTACTGCATCCGACAAAGGCTTAACGGCATCCATGATCAATAATTATGTTAAACATGGCTACCTTGAAAAACCTCTAAAGAAAAAATACAATCGCCAGCAAGTTGCCCGCTTGATTGCCATTACAAGTTTAAAAACTGTTTTTTCTATTCAAGATATTGCTGCGACTTTGGATATGCTCAACGCCCAGACCCAGTCTGAAAAGCTCTACAATGACTTTGTGGATTATATGAACGAACGGAAGCTTGAAGTGACGCCCATCATTGCCAGTGCTTGTCAGACTTTAAAACTCTACCAGCAAACCCTTGCTTTTATTCAAGTACCCGAAAAGGAGGCCGATAACGATGAACTACGCGCTTAAACTCAGTAAACAACTCTCTTTTGGAGAGGAGATTGCCAATGCTGTTACCCATGCCGTCGGAGCTGTTTTGATGCTGATTCTTCTGCCTATCTCAGCAATTTACAGTTATGAAGGGCATGGCCTCGTTTCTGCTGTTGGCACTTCTATCTTTGTCATCAGCCTTTTTCTTATGTTTCTTTCTTCTACCATTTACCACTCCATGTCCTATGGCTCTACCCACAAATATATCCTGCGGATTATTGACCACTCCATGATATATATTGCCATTGCGGGCAGCTATACACCTGTCGTCCTTTCACTCATGAATGACTGGCTGGGCTATCTGATTATCGCGATTCAGTGGGGCACGACCATCTTTGGTATTCTCTACAAAATCTTTGCCAAGAAGGTCAATGAGAAATTCAGCCTGGCTCTCTATCTAATTATGGGCTGGCTGGTAATCTTTATCATCCCGCAAATCATCGGACAAACCGGGCCAGTGTTTTGGGGACTCATGCTAGCTGGCGGGCTTTGTTACACAGTCGGCGCTGGTTTTTATGCCAAAAAGAAGCCCTATTTCCATATGATTTGGCATCTCTTCATCCTTGCTGCCTCTGCCCTCCAGTACCTAGCGATTGTTTATTTTATGTGAGAGTGGGACAGAAATCGGTAATTCGTTAGAATTCGATTTCGTCGTCTCACCTCCGCACAGTTGGTAGGGCTGTAAATGCTGATGAAATCAGCGTAGTATAGCCCACTCAACCACTGCGTCTTGCTCGACAATCCAAAGAAAATTGAGAGGCTAGGACTTTTGTCCCAGTCTCATTTTTTTGAGATTTATGATATAATGCTAACGAAAATTAACTGATTAGAAAGTAGTTTATGACCCAAGAAATCGACCTTGAAAAGTACCACCAACTAGCCCTGCAAAAGCAGAAAGAGCATCGAAAATTTTTAGCCAATCTAAAGAAAAAGCCACCAAAAAATTTAGATAAGATTGCCCAGCAAATCCATGATGAGGTCTTTGAGGAGATTGACTGTACAGCCTGCGCCAATTGCTGTAAGACTCTGGGGCCAGACTTTAAGGAAGCCGATATTGTCCGCATTGCCAAGTATTTCAAGATGAAGCTGCCTGCTTTTGAAGAGGAGTTTCTGCAGGTGGACGAAGACGGCGACAAGGTTTTCAAGGCGATGCCTTGTCCTTTTTTAGGAGGAGACAATCTTTGCTCAATCTACGATGTCCGTCCCAAGGCCTGCCGTGAGTTCCCTCACACAGACCGCAAGAAGATTCATCAGATTAATCATCTAACCATCAAAAATACCCTGACCTGTCCAGCGGCTTATCTCTTTGTGGAGAAGTTGCGGGATAGGTTGTAAAAATCCTCCTTTAAATCTTGTACAAAAATTCTAGGGTAGAGGTTTCTTATATCTGTTAGACTATAGTCAAGAGGTGAAAAAGAATATGATGCATCAATTCAATCGAACCATGGAATATCTGGAAAGTAAGCTGGACTCAGAAGTGGATTTGCAGAAATTCCAGCAGCTATCGGGCTATTCTTATGCTCTTTTTAGCAGACTCTTTTCTATCCTGGCAGATATAACTTTGGCAGAATACCTACGCAATCGCAGGTTGTCAGAAGCAGTGACAGACTTGCGGGAAAGATCTGAGAAAGTCATTGACATAGCACTCAAATACGGCTATGAGTCTGCGGATGCCTTCAGCGCAGCCTTCAAGAAATTCCATGGTGCGACCCCCTCAGAAGTTCGAAATGGAAAACCTTATCGGGTCTTTCCTAGACTTCAATTATCCTTAAAGATTACAGGAGGAAAGAACATGGATATCAAGATTCAAAAGAAATCTACTTTTACCGTGGCAGGCGTCCTATTAGAAGCTATTGACAATAGCCAGTGCCCGTCTGCATGGGAACAGCTCTATGCAAATCACAGCTTTGAAAGCCTAGAAAGTATGGGCAGTGGCCAAACCTTTGGTGTCTGCTCGGATGTCAAAGAAGGCGAAATCATTAACTATATGGCTGCCTATGATGTGAAGGATAAAGCTAAAGCAGAAGAACTAGGTCTGTCAATCAAGGAAATCGCAGAAGCTGAATATGCCATCGTACCAGTCAAGGGAGCTATACCAGCCAGCATCCACCATGCCTGGAAATATGTCTTGGAAGTCTTTTTCCCAGAAACTGGCTATCGCCACTCAGGAGCGCCAGATTTTGAAGTATACAGCGAGGGTGACATGTCCTCGCCAGACTATCAAATGGAACTCTGGATACCATTGGTGAAGTAGATTATAAATCAGCCGTTTATTTTTGAGCGGCTGGTTTTTTTGTGGCTTATGGTATAATAGAGTATAAATATATTTTAGATTAATAGGATACAAAGATGAATAAGCAACAATTAGCTGCAAAAATTTGGGAATCAGCCAATGAAATGCGTTCTAAAATAGAAGCCAACGAATATAAAGATTATATTTTAGGGTTTATGTTTTACAAGTTTTTATCAGATAAAGAAGAACAATTCCTTTCTCAAGAAGGATATGGTGATGATTTATCAGATTTATCAGAGTCTGATGAAGAAACTGTAAAATATATACAAGAAAAAATTGGTTATTTTATCAGTTATGATAATCTCTTTTCTACTTGGATTAAAAAAGGGGTTGATTTCGATGTATCGAATGTTCGAGATGCCTTGTCAGCATTTAATCGATTAATTGGTAAAGGGCATAAACATGTTTTTGATGGTGTCTTTGATACTCTCCAAACTGGCCTAAGTAAGCTTGGAGAATCATCTGCTTCTCAGACAAAAGCTATTAGCAGACTTCTTACATTAATTAAGTCAATTCCCATGGAAGGGAGAAGAGACTATGATGTTTTGGGCTTCATTTACGAATATCTGATTAGCATGTTTGCAGCAAATGCTGGTAAAAAGGCAGGGGAGTTTTATACCCCTCACGAAGTCTCTGTACTAATCTCTGAAATTGTGGCCCATCATCTCCATGATAAAGATGAGATTAAAATTTATGATCCGACTAGTGGATCGGGCTCTTTGCTCATCAACATCGGGCAATCTGCTTCAAAATTTATCCAAGGGGAAAATAAAATCCAATATTATGCCCAAGAATTAAAGAGCAACACCTACAATTTGACACGTATGAATTTGATTATGCGAGGGATTTTGCCATCCAATATTATCACTCGAAACGGGGATACCTTGGAGGATGACTGGCCTTATTTTAATGAAAACGATCCTGTTAATACTTATAATCCACTCTACGTTGATGCTGTTGTTTCAAATCCACCTTATTCGCAGAAATGGGATTCTGAACATAAAGAAGATGATCCCCGCTACTTTGGTTTTGGTTTAGCTCCTCGAACCAAAGCAGATTATGCATTTTTGCTTCATGATTTATACCATTTAAAGCCGGATGGCATTATGGCTATTGTTCTTCCTCATGGCGTTCTTTTTCGAGGGGGCGAAGAAAGAAAAATTCGTATGAATTTAATCGAAAAAAATAAGATTGATGCAATTATTGGTCTGCCTTCAAATATCTTTTTTGGTACAGGGATTCCTACGATTATTATGGTGCTAAAACAGCATAGAGATAGAGATGATATCTTGATTGTAGATGCCTCTAAAGGCTTTGTAAAAGTTGGGAAAAACAACCAACTTCGTGCTTCTGATATTAAGAAGATTGTTGATATCGTGAATAATCGTGAAACGATAGAGGGATATTCTCGTCTGGTATCAAAAGAAGAGCTTCGCCAGCAAGACTATAACCTTAACATCCCACGTTATGTTGATTCATCTGAACCTCAGGAATCTTGGAATATTTATGCTTCTATGTATGGGGGAATTCCTAAATCAGAACTGGCCAAATTAGATCCTTTTTGGTGCGCTTTCCCTAGTTTATTCTCTGACTTTTTTGAAGATGATGGATCTCCTTATGTCGAGCTTAAAAGTCCAGACTTAAAACAAGTGATTTTAAATAATGAGGATATAAAAAAATTCTTATCCGATTATCATCAGAGCTTTGAATCATTTTCTGCATACCTATATGATTATTTGGTAGTTCAGGCTTTATCTGTTTCTTTACCCCAGGCTGAGTCTGTGATTAGTCAGCAGCTATTCAAGAATTTATATGACTATCCCATAGTTGATCCTTACACTGCCTATCAACTTTTAGACGATGGATGGCAGGAAATTTCTCAGGATTTGGAGATGATTCAGACTGAAGGTTTTCAAACTGTTAAACGCGTGGATCCAAATATTGTCATGAAGAGAAAGAAGGGAAAAGAACCAGAAGAACAACAGGAAGGTTGGATAGGTCGAATACTACCTTTTGAGTTGGTTCAGGAAGTCCACCTTACAGAAGAATTGGAACAGATAAAAGCGCAAAAAGCTAGGTTGCAGGATATTAAGGATACATATGTTCAATTAATTGATAATCTTTCTGAAGAAGAAAAAGAACTTCAGATTTTAAATGACGAGCAAGATGGTTTTATCACTAAGGAAGTCAATCTGTTGCTGGAGGATATTTATGCCGAAGTGGATAGCTTGGAGATTTCGACTTTAAGAACTTATCTCGATCTGTTAGATAGGAAAGCTAAGAAAGCAGAAAAAATGGATTTTATAGCTGCTCACCCTGAAGTATCCTGGTCATCAATGGAGACATTAAAAGACAAAACTTACGGAGTAGTTAGTGTGAGAAGCTATATCCTGTGGTTGCAACGTCAAACAGTTTTTGAAGAAGGAAGCTTTGAGGCTACTTTACAGAATGTCATTGAACTTCAAGACGAAGAAAAGCAACTAGCTACTATAGTTAAGGAAGCAGAGAAAGAGCTTCATTTGAAAACGAAGCAAGTTATTGAAAGCTTGTCAGATGAGGAAGCCAATGAACTGCTTGAGAAGAAATGGATTGTTCCAATCGTTGAGGAGTTGAATCAATTACCAGATGTCTTATTTACTCAGCTGATAAAACATGTCACAGGAGTAGTTGATAAATACTCGGAAACTTTTGAAGATGTCAACAAGGAGCTAGCAGCTGTCGAGCAAAGTCTCTCTGATATGATTGACCAGTTGGAAGGGTCAGAATTTGATATGAAAGGATTGAGGGAGTTTCAAAATCTCCTAAATAGAAAATAAGATGACGGAAGAAAGAAAAGCACCATCTATTCGTTTCAAAAAATTTTCAGGTCAAAATGCGGAAGCTTGGGAACAGCGAAAGTTGGGGGATGTGGGAGAAACAAAGTCGGGAGTCGGATTTCCAGATAGTGAACAAGGAGGGATGGTGGGAGTTCCTTTTTATAAAGTTTCCGATATGAATAACATTGGGAACGAAATTGAGATGGTAACTTCCAATAACTATGTAACTCAAGCTCAAATAGTTTCTAGAAAATGGAAGGTGATAGATAACGTACCAGCAATTATGTTTGCTAAAGTAGGAGCCGCATTATTATTAAATCGAAAGCGTTTAATCAGGGAACCGTTTCTAATTGATAATAATACTATGGTTTATATTCCTTCAGCATATTGGGATATTATGTTTTGTAAGATTTTGTTTGATACACTAAACTTATCAAAATATTCTCAAGTAGGTGCTTTACCATCTTACAACGGTAGTGATATTGAAGCTATTCACGTTTTCCTCCCCACCCTCCCCGAACAAACAGCCATCGGTTCCTTCTTCCAAGAGCTGGACCAGCTCATTACCCTTCAACAACGTAATCTAGAAAAAAGCCGTCGTATCAAAAAGGCCATGCTACAAAAGATGTTTCCAGAGAATAAACAAACTGTTCCGGCTATTCGTTTCAAAGAATTTTCAGGTCAAAATGCGGAAGCTTGGGAACAGCGGAAGTTGGAGGAGTGCACAGAAATATCTGCTGGTGGAGATATTGATAAATCTAAATTATTGAATAAGGGTAAATATCCGGTGATTGCCAATGCTCTTACAAATGATGGAATTATTGGGTATTATAATGATAGCTATAGAATAGAGGCTCCTGCAGTTACAGTAACAGGCAGAGGTAATGTTGGAGTAGCAAAAGCTCGTAACGTAAGTTTTACTCCTGTTGTGCGTCTTTTATCATTAAAATCAGAATATGATGTTATTTTTTTAGAGAATGCTATAAATATCCAAAATATTGTAATTGAATCAACGGGAGTTCCCCAGTTAACTGTTCCCCAGCTAGGTAGTTATAAGATTTTCTTCCCCACCCCTCCCGAGCAAAGGGATATTGGCAGCTTCTTCCAAGATCTGGACAAGTTCATTGCCCTTCAACAGCGTAGACTGGACAAACTGCTGAATTTGAAAAAAGCTTTACTTGAGCAAATGATGATGTAAAGGAGTTACAGATGACTGTTTTTAGCAAAGAAGCTGATTTTGAACAGGCCTTGATAGAGGTACTTTTTACCAAGGGCTGGGAAAAAGAAGTCCTCTACTACCCCACAGAGCAGGATCTGATTGAGAATTGGGCTAAGATCCTCTTTGATAACAACCGTGAACGTGACCGTCTCAATGACCAGCCTTTAACAGACGGTGAAATGGCTCAGATTTTAGAGCAGATTGAAAATCTCCGAACACCACTAAAACTGAACGGTTTTATTAACGGAGGTTCTGTCTCAGTCAAAAGAGACAATCCAGCAGATCCTGAGCATTTCGGAAAAGAGATCAGTCTCAAAATCTATAACCGTAAGGAGATTGCTGCAGGTTCAAGTCGCTATCAGATTGCAAGACAACCTCAATTTCCAACAAAATCTCCCATTCTCCATGATAGACGAGGCGATTTGATGCTTTTGATTAATGGCATGCCAGTCTTTCACTTAGAGCTAAAACGCAGTGGTGTTCCAGTCAGCCAGGCTACAGTACAAATCGAAAAGTATGCCAGAGAAGGGATTTTCACAGGGCTCTTCTCTTTGGTTCAAATCTTTGTGGCCATGGAGCCGAATGAAACTGTCTACTTTGCCAATCCAGGACCGGATGGACGTTTTAATCCAGATTATTATTTCCATTGGGAAGATTTTAATAATGAGTTAATCAACAACTGGAAAGATATTGCTGTTTATCTTTTGTCAATCCCGATGGCGCATCAGCTAATCGGTTATTACACTATAGCTGACCAGTCGGATGGAATTTTAAAAGTTTTACGTAGCTACCAATACTATGCAGTTGCAGCAATTTCTGACCGGGTAGCTAAAAATAAGTGGGCTGATCGCAATCAGCTTGGTGGTTTTATTTGGCATACAACAGGATCTGGCAAGACCATGACTAGTTTTAAAGCTGCCCAGCTAATTGCTAACTCAAAAGATGCAGATAAAGTAATATTTTTATTGGATAGAATTGAACTAGGTACTCAGTCTATAAAAGAATATCGAGGTTTTGCAGAGGAGAGAGAATCAGTTCAAGAAACAAAAAATACCACTATGCTCAAGACTCGCTTGAAAAGTAAGTCTCCCGAAAATACTTTGATTGTTACCTCCATTCAAAAAATGAGTAATATCAAAGAGGAGGACGGGATGACCGATGCAGAGCTGGAAGAGATGAGAAAGAATAGGATTGTATTTATCATCGATGAGGCTCATCGCTCTACTTTTGGCGAGATGATGATTACCATTAAAGAGACCTTTCCTCAAGCTCTGTTCTTCGGTTTTACTGGTACGCCTATTAAAAAGGAAAATGAGCGAAAAAAGAATACAACAACTTCGATTTTTGGTCAAGAATTACATCATTACACCATCGCGGATGGAATTCGCGATAAAAATGTTTTAGGTTTTGATCCTTATAAAGTCTTAATCTATAAGGATCGTGAAATCAGAGAAAAAGTAGCCCTAGATCAGGCGAACGCTTCTAGTGTAGAAGAAGCAGTTAGTAAGCCAGAAAAGAGTAAAGTCTACTATCACTTTATGGATGGTTCAAAAGTCAAGATGGCAGGCTTTATGAATAGAAAAGAGAAGTACATCAAAGGAATTGAAGACTACATACCAAAAAATCAATATCTAACACCTGACTATCAGAAAGCTGTTGCGAAGGACATCTGTGATAATTGGCTAACCTTGAGTCGTAACGGAAAATTCCATGCTATTTTTGCAACTAGCAGTATCCAAGAAGCTATTTCTTATTATCGATTGCTGAAAGCAATAAAGCCTGAGTTAAGAGTAACAGCGTTATTTGATCCAAATGTTGATAATAATGACGACTTTGATTTTAAAGAAGATGCTCTTGTAGAGATTCTAACGGATTATGAGAAACAGTATGGTCAACTTTACACTTTGGCATCTCATGATCGTTTCAAAAAGGATGTTTCTAATCGTTTGGCGCATAAACACCAGCATAAATGGATTGAAAGAGAGCCAGAAAAGCAATTAGACTTACTTATCGTTGTAAATCAAATGTTAACAGGTTTTGATTCTAAATGGGTTAATACTCTTTATGTAGACCAGTTGATGAAGGATGAACTGATTATCCAAGCATTTTCTCGAACCAATAGGATTTTTGGAGAGGATAAACCATTTGGTACCATCCGCTATTATCGTAAGCCTCACACTATGGAACGGAATATTGAAGACGCAGTTCAGCTTTATTCAGGCGACAGTCCTGTAGAGCTTTTTGTCAATAAGTTAGATCAGAATTTAGTAATGCTAAATGCTCTTTTTTATCAGATTCGAGAAATTTTTGAAAATTCCGGTGTAGAAAATTTTGAGAAACTTCCTGCTGAGAGAAGTGAAAAAGCAAAATTTGCTAAACTATTTAATTCGTTTAACGATTATCTTGAAGCAGCTCGGATTCAAGGCTTTAAATGGTCTAAATTACACTACGAAATTTCAAAAGGTGCTGGAAAGAAAAAATCAGTAGTGGATATAGTATGCGATGAGACGACGTATAACATTTTAGTTATTCGCTATAAGGAACTGATGAGTAATGGTGGTGGAGGCAAAGGTCCAGGTGATGTACCATTTGATTTGTCAACCTCTATACTTGAAATAGATACTGGAATGATTGATGCTGATTATATGAATTCTCGTTTCCAAAAGTATATTAAAGCTTTAGGAACGGAGGAATCTGAAAGTCTTTTGAATGAACTGCACAAAACCTTTGCAACCCTGACACAGGAAGAGCAAAAAATTGCAAATTTAATCTTACACGATATTCAAAATGGGGAGATAGAGGTAGATAGTACACTAACACTTCGTGACTACATTAATGACTATCAGGTTCAAATTCATTATGATCGAATTAAACGTTTAAGCGATACCTTTGGTCTTGATGAAGAACTGTTAAGACAAATGATGTCTATGAAGTTGACTGAAACAACATTAAATGAATTTGGTCGTTTTGATCTTTTAAAAAATTCTGTTGATAAACAGAAAGCTAAGTCATATTTTGAAAATATAACTGGAAATACACTGACAACGTTTAAGATAAATGTTAAAACATCAGATTTACTAAAGCGGTTCATTCTTGAAGGTGGTTTTGAAGTCTGAATAATTTGCTTTCATCCTGATATTCTTAATTCAACTATTTTATCATCGTGAATATCAATTCATTTCAGAAAGGAAACTCAATGTCCTACAAATTTCTACTCTTCGACCTTGACCATACGCTGCTGGATTTTGATACGGCGGAAGACATCGCCTTGACTCATTTTTTAGAGGAGCAGGGCGTGACGGAGATTCAAACCTACAAAGATTATTATATTCCCATGAACAAGGGGCTTTGGTGGGATCTGGAGCAGGGGAAAATCACCAAGCCAGAGCTGGTCAATACGCGCTTTCCTCGTCTTTTTGCTCATTTTGGCATTGAGAAAGATGGCGCCGAGTTAGCCCTTCTCTATCAGCAGCACATTGCTCAGCAAGGACAAACTTACGCTGGTGCTAGTGAGCTTTTGGACAGCCTGACAGCAGCTGATTATGAGATTTACGGAGCGACCAATGGTATCACGGCTATTCAGACCGGCCGTATGGCTCATTCTGGTATTGCGCCCTATTTTAATCACATTTTTATCTCGGAAAAGATGGGGACTCAGAAGCCTGAAGCTTTGTTTTATGAAAAAATAGCAGAGCAGATACCAGATTTTGATCTGTCTCAGGCTTTGATGATTGGAGATTCCTTGACAGCAGATATTGCAGGCGCTAATAATGCAGGAATGGACTCTCTCTGGTACAATCCCAAGAAGCTGATTAACAATAGCAGTACGCAGCCGACTTATACGGTATCTTCTTATGAAGAAATTAAAAAATTACTGCTTTAAAAAATTTTTAAGTCTGTCAAGAAAAAAACTTGACAGCTGTTTTTAATCTGCTATAATAGAACATGTGCTAAATAGCTCAGCTATTTCACCGAAATAAAAAATAAGAAAAGAGAGAAATTTTAAAAATGGCAGTAAAAATCCGTTTGACTCGTATGGGTTCTAAGAAAAAACCTTTCTACCGTATCAACGTAGCAGACTCAC
>ERZ772957.2339-NODE-2339-length-11055-cov-5.243909_pt1 | contig 11055 bp, 11 predicted proteins | sample MGYA00580682_ERZ772957 | MGnify/ENA primary metagenome ERZ772957 (study PRJEB29015, sample SAMEA2737921) | human oral metagenome | biome: human oral; feature: human-associated habitat; material: dental | place: China | collected 2025 ...
GGCTTTTTTTCCATTTAATATTTCCTTTTTTCTATTTTAAAAAATTTTTTATTTTTTTATATTATAATCTTCCATAGCTTTTAAAAGTAATTCCCAAGTTTTTCCAACAGAATCTATTTCCATTCTTTCTTCAGGTGTATGAGCACCGTAAATATTAGGCCCAATTGAAACAATATCAACATTTTCCATATTATTATCAAAAACTCCACATTCTAGTCCAGCATGAATTGCCTTGATTTCAGGATCTTTCCCTGTTATTTTCTTAAATGAATTTACCACAATGTCACGGATTTTTGAATCTTTTCGATATTCCCAAGATGGATATGGCGAATTTATTTTTACAGCCACTTCATATTTTTCAGAAAGTTCCTTCACATCGTTCAATAATTTTTCAAGCGATTTATTTACCGAACTTCTAGGCAATGACTGAACTTTTATATTAATTTTCCCATCTTTATTTTCAGTTTTTATAACTCCTAAATTTATTGAAGTTTCCACAAGTCCTTTAATATCCTCACTCATTGCAATAACTCCATTTGGAAATTCATGGAAAAACGAAATAACGGCATTTGTATTGGAAATTGACATTTTTCCTTGATTTTTCAATTCTTCTTTTTTTATTTCTTTAACTTCAATAACAGGATTCTTATCAATTATTTTAAAATCTTTTGTCACGTTTTCAAAAGCCAATTTTGCCAATTTTTCAAAATCGCTGACTTTTTCATCTTCAAGTTTCACAGCAAGTAATGCCACAGCCTCTCTAGGTATCGCATTAGTCTTTTCTCCGCCATCAATATCCATTATTGAAAGTGTATATTTTTTATTCAAATGATTTAAAACATCTGCCAAAATTTTGTTAGAATTCCCAAGTCCCAAATGAATTTCAGCTCCAGAATGTCCTCCAAGAAGCCCCTTCACATCAACACTTATCACAGTATCGTCATCTTCAAGTTTTTCAGCATCAAAGTTAAATTCATTAAAAATTCTTGCTCCACCTGCACTGCTTACATAAACTTGACCATATTCTTCAGTATCCAAGTTTATAAGCGTCTTTCCAGAAAAAATCCCAAAGTCAAGATTATTAACTCCGCTCATTCCATCTTCTTCATCAGTTGTAAGAATTATTTCAAGTTCCGGATGTTTCAAGTCATCACTGTCAAGTATCGCAAGCGCATAAGCCACTGCAATTCCGTTATCTGCCCCAAGCGTAGTTCCTTTTGCCTTCAAAAATCCATCTTCTACAACAAGTTCAATTCCTTGTGTTTCAAAATCAAACTGCGTATTTTTATTTTTTTCCCAGACCATATCCATATGCCCTTGCAGAATAAGTGGCGAATATTCTTCATATCCAGCTGTTGCAGGCTTTCTTATGAACACATTGAACGCCTTGTCCTGAACAACTTCTAAATTTCTTTCTTTTGCAAATTCCACAATCCAGTCACTAATTTTTTTTTCTTTATTTGAACCTCTCGGTATTTTAGAAATTTCACTAAAATAGTGAAAAACCTTTTCAGGATATAAATTCTCTATTTTCATTTTATCTTTCCTTTCATTAAACCTGTTTTATAACCAAGTTTTTTTATTTTTACAAGGGGTCAAGACCTCTTGCTTTAGAACAATTCTATTTATCAAGTTCTAAATATATATAATTTCCGAACAAGTATACCTTGAAATTGTAAAAAATAAACCTGTTATAAAATATGCTCTAATAATTCTTCCAGTTCAGCCATTTCCCTTTGAGTCAAGTCATAACCGCTTTTTAACTTTTTCAGAATTCTGTTATCAGAACCAACTGAACTGCGTTCCAAAATTTTTATAATCAGTCTTTTATAAAACTCCATTTTCCCTCCTTAAAGCGATATAGCAGTTTCAAGCGCAACTTCAATCATTTCGTTAAAAGTAGTCTGTCTTTCTTCGGCACTTGTAACTTCGTGAGTTATAAACGAATCACTTATTGTAAGCAAAGTCAATGCATTTGCCCCCAATTTAGCCGCAGTTGTATAAAGCTGAGCTGTTTCCATTTCTACGCACAAAACTCCAAATTTTGCCCATTTTTTCCAAGCATTTGGGTCATCTCCGTAAAAAGTGTCACTTGTAAATACATTTCCAGCTTTTACATTAAGCCCTTTTTGTTTAGCGATTTCGTGTGCTTTAAAAAGCATTTCGGCATTTGCAGTCGGTGCATAATCTGCTCCGTTAAATCTAAGTTTGTTAATAGCTGAATCAGTTGAAGCTGACATGGCAAGTACAACATCTCTTATTTTTACATTTTCCTGATAAGAACCAGCAGTTCCAATTCTAATCAAATTTTTTACTCCAAATTCTGCAATCAATTCATGTGCATAAATTCCAATTGAAGGAACTCCCATTCCAGTCCCTTGAACAGACACTTTTTTTCCTTTATAAGTCCCAGTAAATCCCAACATTCCACGAACATTGTTATATTGAACAGCATCTTCCAAAAAAGTTTCTGCAATATATTTTGCTCTAAGCGGATCTCCTGGTAATAGTATAGTTTCTGCAATATCTCCTTTGTTTGCTCCGATATGTGGTGTAGCCATTGTTTTTACCTCCTGAATTTTTTTGTTTTTCTGAAAAGTTTTTCACTTAAGTATATTTTACTTTAATTTATGAAAATGTTCAAGATATTTATTTTATTTTTTGGTATTTTAAATATGTATTTTAAAAAATTTGTAAAAATTTAGAAAAAATGGTATAATTATAGAAATTTTAAGAAGGTATTTTGAGTAAGTAATTGTAAAGTTTTTTATTAATTAAGTGGTGAATATCTAAGTTAAGTAAAGAATTTTACTATTATTTGCTCCCTTCTTAAAAAATAAAAATTTTTAGGAGGAAAAATGTTTGATGAAAAGACTTACGGTTTTAATTTAGGAAACCGGCAAATTAAAATAAGTACTGGAAAAATTGCACGTCAGGCTGGGGGATCAGTTATTGTGCAATGTGGGGGAACTGTGCTTTTAGTTACAGCGACTAGAAGTAAGGATGTCAAGGAAGGGCAGGATTTTTTCCCGCTTACAGTTGACTATATTGAGAAATTTTATGCATCTGGAAAATTTCCAGGAGGATTTATAAAAAGGGAAACTAAGCCAGGAACGGATGAAATCTTGATTTCAAGATTGATTGACAGACCGATAAGACCGTTATTTCCAGAAGGATTTTTAAATGCGGTTCATATTGTAATTACGGTGTTTTCTTATGATGAAGTCAATTATCCTGAAAATCTGGCTACAATCGGAGTTTCTGCCGCATTGGGACTATCAGATATTCCATTTGCGGGAACTGTGGCTGGAGTTACAGTTGGATATGTTAATGGGGAATATATCTTGAATCCGACGGGGGAACAGCTTCTGGAAAGCGAAATTCAACTGTCAGTTGCAGGTACAAAGGATGCTGTAACAATGGTAGAAGCTGGAGCTAAGGAAGTTTCAGAGGAAGTAATGCTGGAAGCTATTATGTTTGGGCATGAAAGAATTAAGGAAATTTGTGCAGAGCAGGATAAATTTTTGGCACAGTTTGATGTGAAAAAATATGAATTTGAGAAAAAGGAAGTAGAGCCTGAAATTAAAGAGTTTATTGACAGCTTTGAAAATGAAGTTGAAAATGCGATTATGACACCTGGTAAATTGGAAAAATATGAAGCAATTGACAATTTAGAAATAGAACTTTTTGAAAGATATATTGAAAAACTTGAAAACGAAGAAAGAGAAATTGACGAAAATCTTGAAAAGGAATTTAAAAAATATTACAGAGATGTGGAAAAAAGACTTGTGAGAGATGCTATTTTGTACAAGCAATATCGGGCTGATGGAAGAAAAACTACTGAAATCCGTCCAATTGATGTGGAAATAGATACACTTCCAGTACCACACGGTTCAGCATTGTTTACACGTGGAGAAACTCAGGCATTGGTTGTTGCGACACTTGGAAGTAAAGAAGATGAGCAAATTATTGATGGAATGGAAGATGAAACACGTAAAAAATTCTTCCTGCACTATAATTTCCCACCATATTCAGTTGGAGAAGCTGGATTTATGAGAGCGCCTGGAAGACGTGAACTGGGACATGGAAATTTAGCTGAAAGAGCATTAAAGCATGTTATGCCAGATCAAGATAAATTCCCATATACAGTAAGGCTTGTTTCTGAAATTACAGAATCTAACGGATCTTCATCACAAGCGACAATTTGTGGAGGATCGCTTGCATTAATGGCAGCTGGAGTGCCTATAAAATCAACAGTTGCAGGAATTGCAATGGGACTTATAAAAGAAGGGGATACATTTACTGTACTTACTGATATTCAAGGACTTGAAGATCATCTTGGAGATATGGACTTTAAAGTTGCAGGTACAAAAGATGGAATTACTGCGATTCAAATGGATATAAAAATTGAAGGAATTACAAGAGAAATAATGGAAATTGCTTTAAAACAGGCTTTGGAAGGAAGAATGTTCATTATTGATAAAATGGAAGCTGTAATAAGCGAACCTAGGGCTGAAGTTTCTGAAAATGCGCCAAAAATTGAGGTTCTTAAAATTAATCCTGATAAAATTGCGGGACTTATTGGGCCTGGAGGAAAAGTTATTAGAGCGATTATTGATGAAACTGGAGTTTCAATAGATATTGATGATGATGGAACTGTTTCAATTTTTGGAAAAGAGTCTGAAAATATGAAAAAAGCATTGGAACTTGTAAAAAATCAAACACAATCTGTTGAGTTAAATGGAATTTATGAAGGAAAAGTTACAAAATTGATGAAATTTGGTGCATTTGTGGAAGTGCTGCCAGGAAAAGAAGGGCTTTTACATATTTCTGAAATAAGCAATAAGAGAATTGAAAAGACTGAAGATGCATTAAAAGAAGGACAAATTGTAAGAGTTAAAGTAATTTCAATGGAAAATGAAGATAAATTTAATTTAAGCATGAAAGCATTGTTGTAATAGATTTGATTATATGTAAAATAAATATTCTGCTGCAAGGAGATTCAACCTTGTCAAAATAATTAAATGTATTTGAATATTAAAAAAGTAAAAATAATAAATTTAGGCAATTGTCGAAGTAAAAAATATAAAGATTGAATAATAGCAGTGTTTATAATCACAAGGGGTCTTGGCCCCTTGTCAGAAACATAAAAAAAATACAATGCTTGTCGTAATTTTTAGAATTTTACAAATGACTAAAAATAATTATAAAGGAGTGTGGAAATGATGAAAATGAATTTACCCAACAAATTAGCAACGTTGAGAATCATTTTGGTTATTCCATTTGTGATTTTCTTGAGTCTAGCTTTGGAATTTTCAGAAATTATAGGGATTTCTATAATGTTGAGAATATTTGCAGCGATTATTTTTGTAGGAGCGGCAATTACAGATTATTATGATGGGAAAATTGCGAGAAAATATAATATGATTACAAATTTGGGAAAACTGCTAGATCCGTTAGCTGATAAAATTCTTGTTATTTCAGCTTTGATTACATTTGCCAAATTTAATCAAATTAGCTTGTGGTTTGTAATAATAATAATATTTAGGGAATTGCTGATAACAGGACTTCGTTCAATTGTAGCAGCTGAAGGAGTTGTAATTGCAGCAGATAAACTTGGAAAATGGAAAACTGCAACTCAAATGGTGGCACTTACGTTAATAATTTTGATACCTTTCAGTTTTATAGTAAATAATATCTTGTTGATTATTCCGTTGATATTAACAGTAGTTTCAGGAGTTGAATATGTTGTAAAATGTAAAAACATCTTGAATAAATAAAAAATAAAAAAACCTTTTAAATTTTTGGAGGAAAATTTTGGAAATTATTATAGAATTAATATTGAAAATATTTGATTTATATGCTCTTCTTATTTTAGTAAATATTTTGGGAACGTGGATTGATCCATATAATCAAATAATAATTTTTCAATGGGTTAGAAAAGTTACAGAGCCTTATTTGCGGATGTTTAGAATCATAATTCCAATTGGAAATATGAATTTTGATATTTCTGCAATTTTGGGACTTATGGTTATAGAGATGATAAAGAAAATGTTTGTAAGAGCTGTTTTATTAGGCATGTTTTAAATTTTAATCCTGATTAAAAAAATATTTTTTGGAAAGGCAGTTTTGCTCTTTATTAAATAAAAATTTATAAAATCTAAGAATAAAAAAAATGAGAATATTATTTTTTCTAAGAAAAGGGGAGTAAAATAATTAACATTAAATAGTTTTTGAAATATAAATTTTACAAAAAAGGAGATTTTAAATATGAAATTAAAAAAAATTATAACTACATCATTTATGGCGGCTGCCCTAACAGCAACTGCAGCAGTAAATAAGACAGATTTTTTACAAAATAAGCAAATTGTTCAAAATACAAATGTTACAGGAGATATGTATAGTGCTCAAGATGCTTTTGCTTCTGTTTATGATAAAGCTAAAGACTCTGTTGTAAATATAAGAACAAAAAAGACAATTGTTGTAGAAACTTATAATCCGCTTGAGGCATTTTTATTTGGAACTTCTGGGGTAAGACAACAAAGACGTGAATCTGGAAGTTTGGGATCAGGATTCATAATTTCAAGTGACGGATATATGATGACAAATAATCACGTTATTGATGGAGCAGATGAAATTTATGTAAAATTATCTGATGGACACGAATATTTGGCAAAATTAGTTGGAACATCGCCAGAAGTCGATATTGCGATTTTAAAAGTAAATGCTAACAGAACATTTAAGCCATTGAAATTTGCAAATTCAGATAATATAAAAATAGGACATTGGGCTATTGCCTTTGGAAATCCGTTAGGACTTAACAGCTCGATGACTGTTGGTGTAATTGGAGCTTCTGGAAGAAGTTCACTTGGAATTGAGCAAGTTGAAAACTTTATCCAAACAGATGCTTCTATTAATCAAGGGAATAGTGGTGGACCGCTTCTTAACATCAATGGAGATGTAATTGGTGTAAATACTGCAATTTATTCTCCGAATGGTGGAAGTGTAGGATTAAGTTTTGCAATTCCTTCAAATTTGGCTGAAAATGTAAGAGATTCAATTATAAGAAGTGGAAAATATGAACGACCATATATTGGAATTTCAGTACTTGATTTAAGTTCAGAATTGAAGAAAGAAAGAAGAATTTCTTATTCAACTGGTATTTTAGTTCAACAAGTTTATCCAAATTCGCCAGCAGCAAAATATGGACTTAAAGCTAATGACATAATTCTTGAAATTAACGGAAAACCTGTAACATCAGCTGGTTCATTTATTGGGGAACTTGCAGCTAAGAAAATTGGAGAAACAGTTAATTTGAAAGTTGCATCAAATGGAAAAGAAAAAAATATTTCAATGAAGCTGGAATCATTTAGTTATCAACAGCAAACAAGACAACAAAGAAGATAAAAAAATAATTTAAATCAAAAGTTATAAAAAAATGGCTTTCTCGAAAATCTTGAGATAGCCTTTTTTCTTTTTATTCATTTTCTAAAAAGTCTTTAAATTTTATAGCCTAATTCTGTTACCATATTCTTATCTTTTTCTATTGTTGTTCCTGTAGTTGTTAAGAAATTTCCTGTAAGTGCAGAATTAATTCCACATTTTAAACCAGTTTTTACATAATTTCCTAATTTAATTCTTCCTCCAGCATATCTTAAATGAGTTTTAGGCATAATAAAACGATAAATAGATATAGTCTTTAAAATTTCTAATGGCTCTACTGCTTTATTATTCTCAAATGGAGTTCCAGGAATTGGAGTTAAAATATTTATCGGAACAGAATTGACTTTTAATTCTTTTAAATCAAATGCCATATCAATTCTATCTTCAATAGTTTCCCCTAAACCAAATATTCCTCCACTACAAACATTTAACCCAATTGCTTTTGCATTTTTTATAGTATTAACTCTATCATCATAAGTGTGAGATGTACAGACATTAGGATAAAATCTTCTCGATGTTTCTAAATTGTGATGATACATCGAAATACCTGCATTAGCCAATTTTTGTAACGCTTCTTTTGTACAGATGCCATGAGAAGCGCAAAGACTTAATTTTTTAGTGTGTTCTCGTATAGATTCATAAATTTCAGCCAAGTCATTTAATTCTTTTTCATTTCCATTAAAACCTCTACCGCTTGTCACAAGTGAAAATCTATGAGCGCCTTCGTTTTCATTTCTTTTGGCTTCACAAAGTGCCGTTTCTTTTGAAATAAGACCGTAGACATTTACTGCTGTTTTAAAATGAGTTGACTGTGCACAGAATTTGCAATTTTCAGAGCATTTCCCAGATTTTGCATTAATAATAGTGCATAAATCAAAATTTTCTCCACAAAATTTTTCTCTAATTTGATTTGCTGCTTCAAAAAGCAAGTTTAAAGTTTCGATATCATCATTAGGAATTTTTGATAAAAAGATTGCTTCTTCATGAGTTATATCGTATTTTTCATTTATAATTTTATTTTTTAAATTTGATATAAATTTAACTAGTTCAATTTGATTATTATTTTTTAACATCTTTTTTTCCTTTCTTTGCGTTCAAAAAATTGTATTAAGTAAAAATATGATAATTAAATAAAAGATCTCCTAAAAATTGCTTTAAAGGAGATTCTTTGTTTAACAAATAACTTAATTTTTATTTTTTTTTATAAATTTCCATAATCTTGGAAATAAAAGAGTTGCAGCAACTGCTTTTAACATATCTCCAGGAATAAAAGGAAGTACACCGGCCATAAATACATTTTTAATAGGCACAAATAACATCAATACTAATGCACCTAATATCAAAATAACGGCACTAGCAAGTAATAGTGAAAGAAATGTCTTCACATAAGATTTTGCAACACCTTTATCAGATAAAAATCCTAAAATTACTGTAGCTGCAATATATCCTAAAATATATCCTCCTGTTGGTGAAAACAACGAACCTGCTTTAAATCCAGCAAAAATTGGAGCTCCTAAACTACCTGCTGCAACATAGGAAAGTACAGTTGCTATTCCCAACTTTCTACCATATACTAATGCTATTAATATTACTCCAAATGATCCTAGTGAAATAGGTACAGGAGTAAAATAAAGCGGTATTATAAGTTGCGACATTATTGATAAAAATATAACTCCGCTTAATACCAAAAAGATACTTTTTAAAAATTCTTTTTCTTTTGTTTTAATTTTTATACTGTTACTTAAAATATTTTGTTTCATAAAAATACCTCCATTATTTTTAATTTTATAGTATTATAACACCTGTTATATAAAAAGTCAATAAAATTTTATGATATACATTTAAACTAAGTTTTTATTTTTTATTCTTCAATTTCAACTTTTTTAAATTCCATTCTCACATCAACTCCGTCTTTCCTATTTTCCAAATAAATTTCTCCATCATTTAGCAAAATAATATCTCGTATAATAGAAAGTCCAAGTCCTGCTCCTTTTTTAGCATTTTTCCCTTGAAAATTACGATTAAATATTTTTTTCTTTTCTTCTTCAGGAATTCCTTCTCCATAATTTCTTACAATAATTTCAACTATTTCACTTTCTTTCGCAATTAATTCAATATTTCCAATAGAATATTTTATGCTATTGTCAATCAATCCACGCAAAACTTCTGAAATCAAATTTTTATCGACAAAGATATTCATATTGTCATCAGATTTTACTAAAATTTCCCTTTTGATATTCAAAAGTTCATAATCTTTTTTTATTTTTTCAAAAAGTTGTTTTACATCAATAACTTCTTTTTTTATAGTAATTTTTTCAAGATTGGAACTTAAAAACAGTGTATTTATAATTCTTTCAAGATTTTTTACTTCAATATCCATATTTTCAATGGCTTCTTCTAATAATTTTTCATCATCTTTCCCCCATTTTAAAACATCCAAATAACCTTTCATTATGGCGAGTGGCGTTTTCAATTCATGTGACACATCAGAAGAAAATGTCTTCTGACTTTTTATAATTTCCTCTTTTTTCTTAAAAGTTTCGTTTAATACATCAATTAATTCTCCAATTTCATCATCTCTTGTTTTTGTCAATTGTGCATCAATATTGTGTTCATTCATTTCCTTACTTTGGGAAATTATGTTTGTCAAAGGATTTAACACATTTTCAGCAACGATTTTTGAAATTACAATAATCGAAATCGTGATTAAAGCAAACATTAAAAGCATAACGGAGACGCTTGAAAAAACAGATGTGGTGATACGTAGTTTAGGAGAAGCAACAGCGGACGGCAAAGAGACTTTGGTTCACTCTAATATGGTGACACAAAAAATTGCAGAAGAATCTGGTGGTTTAATGGAAGCTTCGGCTGTGATTCAACACATAGCAAGCCAAACAAATCTTCTTGCTATGAATGCTGCCATTGAAGCGTCTCATGCAGGAGAAGCAGGAAAAGGATTTGCGGTTGTGGCTGATGAAATTAGAAAACTAGCAGAAGAATCTAGCATGCAAGGAAAGAACATCACTTCCACCTTAAAAGCTCTTTCAGGCGAAATTGAAGGATTATCAGAATCTTCAAAAATTGTTGAAACTAAATTTAATGCGATATTCAATTTAACAGAAAAAGTGAAAGGCATGAGCGAACGTCTAACAGAAGCTATGAAAGAACAAGAAAATGGAAGCAAAGAAGTGTTGGTTGCAATTAAAGACATCAATTCTGTTACAAGCGAAGTGCAACAAGGTTCTTCTGAAATGCTAAAGGGAAGCGAAGGAATGACGAAAGAAATGCAAAAACTAGATGGCTTAACGCGTGTTATAACAGATAGCATGGACGAAATGACTCAAGGAGCTATATACATTACTAATGCTATGCAAGAAGTTGCAGAAATTGCACAAAAAAATAAGGCTAGCATTCAAGGCTTAGTGAAAGAAGTTGGAAAGTTTAAAGTGTGAGATAAGGTAAGCTCTATATAAGATTTTAGTTTTATAAACGCAAGTGGTAGTAAGCGAACTTGATGGATTATTGACATTCAATAAGCTATTAAGATATCATACCCACGTATGCGTGATATTACTAATTCAAAAATTGCAAAGCTTGAAGAGGTTCTTATTT
>ERZ772957.2340-NODE-2340-length-11054-cov-9.574234_pt1 | contig 11054 bp, 8 predicted proteins | sample MGYA00580682_ERZ772957 | MGnify/ENA primary metagenome ERZ772957 (study PRJEB29015, sample SAMEA2737921) | human oral metagenome | biome: human oral; feature: human-associated habitat; material: dental | place: China | collected 2025 ...
CGATGCAAGCATCTTCGCGGTTATACCCCCGCGCCAACAGTCCTGTTATGATGCCTGTCAGCACATCGCCGCTGCCAGCAGTGGCCATCCCGGCATTGCCCGTAGGGTTGAAATACACCTTTCCTGTGGGTAAGCAAAGTGCAGAATAGTGTCCTTTAAGTAAGATATAGGCTTGTAGGTGCTGAGCCAAGTCGAGTGCTTTCGACAGTCGGTCGTAGTCGCCTTCGCTCCCTCCGTTGCCCAACCTGTCGAACTCGCCCACGTGAGGTGTCAGTATCAAGTTCTGTGGCAGCTGTTGCATCCACGCCTTATGCGAGGCCAGTATGTTCAACGCATCGGCATCAATCACCATCGGACATTGCGTACGTCGTATCTGCGAGATAAGCGCAATGGCCGTATCTTCGTGTTGTCCCAGCCCAGGACCCATCCCCACGGCATCATAATGTTCGGTGTCGAGGGGTTCGGTGAAGAAATAATCTTCTTTACCAGCACTTAAAATAGCCTCGGGCAGAGATATTTGCATCACGTCGTAGTTGCGGCGGGGAGTGCAGATGGTTAGTTTTCCCACCCCCGAACGCATGCAAGCGCGCCCGGCCAGCACTGCTGCTCCGGCCATGCCGTAGCTACCGGCCACAACAAGCGCATGCCCCATTAGGCCCTTATTAACGAAATCGCCGCGTTTAAGCATTCGGCTGCGCACGTCGGCCTCCTCCAACACCTTGTATTTGGCATCTGTGCGCGCGATGTACTCCGGGCTAAGCCTAATGTCCAGCACGCGCAAACGACCTATAAACTGCTGGTTGTCTTCGAAAAGCATGGCCAACTTCTTCTGTTGCAGTGTCAGTGTGAGGTTCGCTTTCACGATGTGCGACTTCACATTGTGCGTATTGTCCTCGGTCATCAGCCCCGAAGGCAGGTCGATGCTCACCACCTTGGCAGGCGATTGGTTGATATATTTCACCAAAGAGGCAAAGCCGCCGGTAAGTGTCTTGTTCAGTCCGGCACCGAAAAGTCCGTCAATCACCACCGTTTCGGCCGTCAGTTCAGGCGGGTCGAAGTCCACCACAACCTCCGTAAAGGCCTTGATGCGCTTACAATCCATCACCCTTTGCTTGTTCGTGGCGCAGTCGTCAGACAGTTTACCGTTAACGTTGAAGAGAAACACCGCCACCTTATAGCCAGCCTCGGCCATCAAACGGGCCACAGCCAGCGCATCGCCGCCGTTATTCCCTGGGCCAGCAAACACCACGAACGGCGTTCTGTTGTCCCATTCTTCCCGCAAGACGCGCACAATGGCCTTGGCCGCACGTTCCATCAGGTCGATGCTTGCCACGGGCTCGTTTTCAATCGTAAACTTGTCTAGCTCCTTTATCTGAGTGCCAGTGAATATCTTCATAATGTGCAAAAATACAAATTAAATTACTTTTCACTAGCAAAAGCACCTAACATTTACATATTATTATGTTCTTTGTGCCGAAATGCTAACAAAATGTACCATAAAGATGCTTTATGGCAGGTACGACGACAGGCTTTACCACCCCTCAATCAGCCCTCTTACAACAGCTTTAAATCTTTTTCTGATGAACGATTTAGGCCAAACGCATTGTTAATGTTTTACAAATCCATCATCATTCAGCACAAAGCGGTCTTGCTTATTAAGATGTCCATAGATAGGGAGGGGCCTGTTGCCTTGCGATGCAAAACCAAGAGAAATACCCCTCATTGATGCACGAAACACCAGGACTAAGATACGTTTAAGTCTGAAATCTTGTCCCATTCGGCTATGTCAAAACATGGTTGTGCATCAAAAGGCCACCTACCAGAAGGCATTCCATACATCCTTTACAAGCCGTAAACTGCCTATCGACGGCAGATTACTGCTGCATTTGCCTGATGCCGCCTGCGTTGGCCGTGCTCTGCATGCCCTGCAACCGCTTGCGCCGAGGGGTAGCAAGCACACTTGCTCCCTGTTCTGTTGCTCATGCGCACTTACATGACACAACCACCTTTGTCTAATTTTCGGCAAGAAATTTAACACAAAAAGTGCCCTTTTCGTCAACCAACCGCCCACCTTGTCGCAAAAAATCGATTCTCGCGGAGGTTTGTCTTGATGCGAAAAGGGGCTGGTTGTACATGTAGGTAAAATGAATATTTATTTAAGGAAACCACCATTTGCACCAGAATTTGGGCCATTTGTTGCTAAATGTACCGCGTTTTGGTGCTAAACGCAGTGCGTTTTGGTGCAAAATGCAGTGTGTTTTGATGCTAAATGTAGTGCGTTTTGATGCTAAACGCAAGGTAAAATGGTGCAAAATGCGGCTCAAAATGGTGCTAAATGCAAGGCGGAAAGCATAAAAATACACCACTATTGTATAAACATAACCCCTATGAGGCATGAAACACATGCCTGAAAAGGGCAAAATAGCCATTAAAAAGTGGGGTTTTAGGGGTTAAAAGGGCGAAATTGGACTTGGGAAATTACGAGCTGGCAACCAAACTAGAAAGGCTAAATGGTGCAAAATGCAGGTTCTTTTCTTAAATATAGACAAGACGGAAGGAGCAAAAAGCCAAAAACAGTAGTTATTTACCTACTTTTCGACCTACATTTTCGCTAGAACGGAGTAAAACTCAGAGCGCATTTGTAAAATAATAGATAAGAATTTAAGATTTTGAGTTGGTGGGTTGATGAGCTGATGAGTTGGTAAGTTGATGAGTTGGTGAGTTGAGGAGTTTTTGAGCTGATGAGTTGTTAAGTTGATGAGTTGTTAAGTTGGTGAGTTGTTAAGTTGGTGAGTTGGTTAGTTTGTGAGCTGGTGAGTTGGTAAGCTGATAAATTGTTAAGTTGACGAGTTGATGCGTTGGTAAGCTGATGAGTTGATGAGTTGTTGAGTTGAGGAGTTAGTGAGTTGAGGAGTTAGTGAGTTGGTGAGTTGATGAGTTGGCAAGCTGATGAATTTGATGAGTTGATAAGTTTGTGGGCGCAGCCATTTTTTCACCCTTTCACTTTTTCACCTTTTCACCTTTAAACGTCATCTTTTCACCTTTTCACTTTTTCACCCTTTCACCTTTAAACGTCATTTTTCACCTTTTCACCTTTTCACCCTTTCACCTTTAAACGTCATTTTTTCACCTTTTCACCTTTTCACCCTTTCACCTTTAAACGCCGTCCTCAGCCCCATAAAAACCTAAATAACGTTAGTTAAGCCTCCGTGTTCCACTTTTTTTTCGTATTTTTGCAGCTTAATAGCAAAAAGATTATATGGCTCGAATTAAATTGATAGATAAGGTTTTCGAGACTTCCATCACGGAAACCCAAATACAAGAACACGTTAAAGCCGTTGCAGACAGGATAAACAAAGACATGGCCGATAAGAACCCGCTGCTTTTGGCCGTACTAAATGGCTCGTTTATGTTTGCCGCCGACCTCATGCGCATGCTCACTATACCCTGCGAAATATCGTTCGTTAAGCTGGCATCGTACCAAGGCACGACATCAACGGGAACAATCAAAGAGGTAATTGGCATCAACGAAGACCTTGCCGGACGAACGGTCATCATCGTTGAAGACATCGTTGAGTCGGGATTGACCATTAAACGCATGATTGAATCGTTGGGAACGCGCTCGCCCAAGTCGATACACATCTGCACATTGCTGATTAAACCCGACCGACTTACCGTTCCACTCGACGTGGAATACGCCGCCATCAAAATACCCAACGACTTTATCGTGGGCTATGGCTTAGACTATAACCAGCAAGGGCGCAACCTACGCGACATTTACACCGTGGTGGAAGAGTAAGAAACCTCGCCCCAATGTCTTTAAAGGTAGACAATCACATAATAATTTTTTCACTATAAACACAACGAAATGAAGAATATCGTTATCTTCGGTGCTCCCGGTTCGGGTAAAGGCACACAAAGCGACAAGATGATTGCCAAGTACGGTCTCGAACATATCTCAACGGGCGACGTTCTGCGAAACGAGATAAAGAACGGCACACCATTGGGCAAGACTGCCAAGGAATACATCGACAACGGGCAACTGATACCCGACGCACTGATGATTGACATCCTGGCCAGCGTGTACGACCGCTTTGGAAAAGAGCACAAAGGCGTTATCTTCGACGGCTTTCCACGCACCATTCCGCAAGCCGAGGCACTTAAAACGATGCTTGCCGAACGCGGACACAAGGTGGCTGCCATGATTGAACTGGACGTTCCCGAAGACGAACTGATGAAAAGACTGGTGCTGCGCGGACAACAAAGCGGACGCACAGACGACAACGAAGAAACAATTAAAAAACGACTGGGCGTGTATCACAGCCAAACAGCACCGCTCATCGAATGGTATAAATCAGAAAACATCCACAACCACATCGACGGATTGGGCGAACTAGAACGCATCTTTGCCGACGTGTGTGCTGTGATTGACAACATCTAAACTGCTCATGCCCGAATCAAACTTCGTAGACTACGTAAAGATTTACTGCCGCTCTGGTAAGGGCGGAAGGGGTTCTATGCACCTCCGACACGTAAAATACAACCCTAACGGCGGTCCCGATGGGGGCGACGGCGGGCGCGGCGGCAACATCTACCTGCGCGGAAACCACAATTATTGGACGCTGTTGCACCTTAAATTCCAACGGCACGTGTTCGCCGAGCATGGCGGAAACGGCGGAAGAGACAAATGCCACGGCACAGACGGCAAGGACGTTTATATTGATGTGCCTTGCGGAACGGTGGTGTACAACGCCGAAACAGGCAAGTATGTCTGCGATGTAATGCACGACGGGCAGGTGGTGATGCTGCTAAAAGGTGGCCGGGGCGGACTGGGCAACTTCCAATTCCGCACCGCCACCAACCAAACGCCACGCTATGCACAGCCTGGCGAGCCGATGGAGGAGATGACCATCATACTCGAATTGAAGCTTTTGGCCGACGTCGGACTGGTGGGTTTCCCCAATGCAGGCAAGTCAACGCTGCTTTCGTCGCTCTCTTCGGCACGTCCTAAGATTGCCAACTACCCTTTCACCACCCTCGAACCATCGCTGGGCATCGTGGCTTATCACGACCACAAGTCGTTTGTGATGGCCGACATCCCCGGCATCATCGAAGGCGCAAGCGAAGGAAAAGGCTTGGGGCTGCGCTTTCTTCGGCATATCGAGCGCAACTCGCTTTTGCTCTTCATGGTGCCTGGCGATACCGACGACATTAAGAAAGAGTACGAGGTGCTGCTCAACGAGCTGAACAACTTCAACCCCGAACTGAACGACAAGCACCGCGTATTGGCCATAACCAAATGCGACTTGCTAGACGACGAACTGATTGAGATGTTGCGCGAAACGCTGCCCACCGACCTACCCGTGGTGTTTATCTCGGCTGTTACGGGACAAGGACTGCCTGAGCTAAAAGACATACTTTGGCGCGAACTGAACAGCGAGAGCAATAAACTGCAAAGCATCATGGCCGAAGACACCCTCGTTCACCGCGACAAAGACATCAGGATATTTGCGCAAGAACTGGCCGACGAGGGCGAAGACATCGACGTGGAGTACATCGACGCCGACATCGAAGACCTTGACGACTTTGAATACGAAGACGAAAAGGATGCCTAAACTGCTGGAATATGCCCTTGGCCACGGCATTCACGCTTTCAGTACCATGCGTACCGATGGCGCAAGCCAAGGCGCTTACGCCCAATTTAACATCAATCCCTATTGTGGCGATGCCCCCGAACACGTGGCGCAAAACCTCCATAGCCTGTGCCGCGTGCTGGACATCGCCCCTTCTAACCTCGTTATGCCCCACCAAACACACGAAACAACCGTGCGACAGGTGGGCAGCGAGCTGCTTTCGATGCCGCAGAACGTGCGCCAAATGGTTTTGGAAGGCGTTGATGCACTCATTACCAACGTGCCTGGCGTTTGTATCGGCGTGTCTACGGCCGACTGCATCCCCATCCTTCTCTACGATGCCGAACATCGCGCCACGGCTGCCATACATGCAGGATGGCGCGGAACGGTAAAACGCATCGCACAAAACGCCATCATCCAAATGCGCGCAGCTTTCGACACCAACCCACGTACACTACGCGCCGTTATTGCGCCCGGCATCTCGCTACAACACTTTGAAGTGGGCAACGAAGTGTACGAGACCTTTGCCAAAGCCGCTTTCCCAATGAACGATATTGCGCAACGGCACGACAAATGGCACATCAATCTACCCCTTTGCAACCAATTGCAACTGCAAGAGTTAGGCGTTAAAGCCGAAAACATATACGCAACGGACATCTGCACCTACAACCGCTGCAACGATTTCTTTTCAGCCCGAAGGCTAGGCATTAACTCTGGCCGCATTTTTACGGGCGTTACCATCCGCTGAACATGGCCAAATGGCTGGTTGCCACGCTGCGTGGCGGCATTGGCTTGCACCTGTCAGCACATCTATGTTACACGTATGAAACAGCTTATTGCATTACTCCTCGTTCTGTTCTTCAGTTCGGGCAAGCCCGCTGAGGACCATTTCACGCCTGCCGAAACCCAACAAATTAGCATTGCCACGCCTGGCTTGTTCGATAAAGGCAACGTTTTCTTTATCGACCTCAACGCCATTGCGCACAAAAACTATGCCTTCCCGCTGCCTGTGGGCAAGGCCAAGGTGGCCAAAAACAACGCATTGGAGATTACAACCAAGCGTGGCGATGTGGTTAAGGCCATGATGCCCGGAAGAGTTAGGCTGGCAAGAAAGAACAAACAGTGGGGAAACGTGGTGGTGATACGCCACGACAACGGCCTGGAAACGGTGTATGCGCACAACGCTCAGAACCTAGTGAAACCCAACGAAACGGTAGAGGCAGGCCAATCTATTGCCATCGTGGGCAAGAAAGACGGCAAGGGGCGTTGCCTTTTCCTAACGATGGTAAACGGCGGACGTATCAATCCGCAAACCATCGTCGACCCCAAAAGTCATAAACTGAACAAGGGGGTGATGCGATTTGAGAAAAACGGACAACGCGTAACCGTTAGGCAGGCCACAGAAAAAGACCTAGAAGAAAAGCTCTTAGCCGACAAAAAGGGGAAAGCCGATACCAAAAAGACTGCCAGAGAGGAAGAGAAAGCCAAACGCGAAGAGGCCAAACGGCTGAAAGAAGAACAAAAGCTGCTGGCCGAAGAGCAGAAAGCCGCCAACAAAACGCTGCTTAAACCGCAGAAAGACGTGAGGGGCAGCGTAAACAACAAACTTTTCTTGTCCCAGTTTTCACCCAACGAATGGGCCTACCCGCTACCGGGCAGCCATGTAATTAGCCCTTACGGAGGGCGCAGAAGGCACTCTGGCGTAGACATCAAGACTCGCCCTAACGATAAGATATTGGCCGCTTTCAGTGGCATTGTGGTTCGTTCGGGGCCATATTTCGGTTATGGCAACTGCATTGTCATTCGTCACGACAACGGCCTAGAAACGCTTTACAGCCACCAATCGCGCAACTTCGTGAAGGTGGGACAGGCTGTTAAGGCCGGCGACGTTATCGGACTGACGGGCCGTACGGGTCGTGCCACCACCGAACACCTGCACTTCGAGGTGTCGTTTAAAGGCAAGCGCATAGACCCCGCATTGGTTTTCAACCACGCGGCTAAGACGCTACACCAGCATACGCTGGTGCACGCTAGCGGTGTTGTGCGCATTGACAAGTCGGCTAGGTTGCCCATAGCACAAGCAAGCGGCAAACAAGAAACAACAAACGTACAATAAAACACGATGAACATAGAACAACTTCTGGACCGTTACCTGCAATTGTCAGAGGTTAAACGCCCTGGATATATCGAGAGCCTTGGGCATCCTGAACCCGATTCCACCCAGCAATTGGAACTTGCGGCAGGCACGCCGCTAGCTCCTTTGCTTGTGTGTATATATAATAAGGTGTCGGGTACGCCTCGGCAGTGCAAGCGCGAAAGCCTCATCGACTTCATTCCAGGCTTCCGTCTACCCCACTTACGCGAGTGGCCCGCCGCCTACGAGGCCTTCAAATTGGTGCATGGTGAACAATGGTTGCCGCTTTTATTCGATGGCGACAGGGGCTATTATGCCATCAATAGAGAGACAGACGAGGTGGCAATAAGCTTTCTCGACGAGTTCGCATTCATCGATACGGTTAGCCTTAATGCCCTCAACTTCTTGCAAACGCTCGTGGCTAACTACGAACGTAAGGTGTATTCGGTAGACCGTTACGGCCTACTAGACTACGACGAGCGCAGAGAGGGCGAAGTGGCGCGCGAGATAAACCCCGACGTAGACTATTGGATGGAGGAATGAAAGGCTGCTAAATGATGTGCATAACCTTTCTTTCGGGCTTGGTTTTCTTGTTATCCTAAGCATACAAGACATCCAAGAACAACAAGAGACCATCAAAAAAAGCCTAGTCCCTCCTATTAAGCCCATAGCTAAAGAACATCAAGTTTTGCCATCAATGCCTTTACTTACCGAAGAGAAAGATGCTTGTACAGGGGCTACAAGGGTGTTTGTACTATCGCTACAAGGTGCTTGTACTGGCACTACAAGGTGCTTGTACTAGCACTACAAGGGGCTTGTACTGGGACTACAAGATGCTTGTAGTGCAACTGGAAACAACATTACGCTGATACATGACAGGCTACACGAAGCCAGATAAGCTTCTAAAACCATTTCCTTTTTTATCATAGGCAGGTTCTAAAAAATACAAAGAACAACCTGTGAACCTTTGCGGGGATTTTTAGAACATGCCTATTATAACCCTCACACTTATGAAAACAACCTCCCTAAAAACTGCATATCTTGCCGAAAGTTCATTGCTGGCGGCTCTTCTCGTTCGTTTAAAGCGCCGCAACCTCTACTTCGTGGCCGGCGAAATCGTCTCGTTCGTTGCCATGTTAGGCTTAGTTGTCTTGGCCACCACCCTCCACAATGCCACGTGGACACTGTGGTTGGCCGCTGTTTGCCTGGCCTTATATGTTATTATCAGGCGCTTTGACGTGCAAAACGAGGCCCGAATAACTGCTGTCGACCAGCTAAGGCAAGCCTATGAAGACGAGGCACGCTACCTAGAAGGCGACTTTACCCCCTTCGGCGATGGTGCATGCCACGCCGACACACACCATCCTTTCGCCCTCGACCTCGACATATTCGGTCCGTCTTCGCTTTTTCATCGGCTCAACCGCACAGTTTCAACAGGCGGAAGTAGGTCGTTGGCCGCCGCACTCACTCAATTGCCCGGCCATACGCCACAGGCTAAGGCCGAAGTGGAACGAAAACGCGAGGCCATAGACGAGTTGGCCGCCAAACAAACGTGGCGAATGAAGTTTATTGCCCAAGGAAAAGGCAAGGCAGGCGGCATAGACAGCACACGCCTTACACAAACAATGCAAGCCGCCGCAAAGGTTTCCATCCCCCGTTTTGCCGCCGCCCGCCTACCCCTCGCCATAGCCTGCGCCTCCGTTGTGGGCTTTTTCGCCACCTTGTTTCTTGCCGTCTTTACGCCGCTTAGTGCCAATGTGCCCGTTTGGTGGGGCATTATCAACTTCTTTGTGGTGATGTTGATATGCACCAAGCCGCTGCGCATGGTGAGCAAAACGGCCAACCGACTGCACGCCGAGCTAACGGCCTGCGTGCAATTGCTAAGTCTCATCACCGCCGAAGATATGCAAGCCACATTGAACAAGCAACTGAAAACCGAACTGCAAGGTGCATTGCACGCCTTCAAACAACTACAACAAACGGTGGCTAGCCTAGACCGCCGCAGCAATGTTTTGGGTTTGATGTTCGCCAACGCCCTTTTTCTAAGCGATTTCTTTCTTGTACGCAAGTTTCTTAAATGGCAAGACAGTCACCTCAAACACTTCGAGCAGTGGGTAGACTGCCTTAGCAAAGCGGATGCACTTGTATCGCTGGCCACTTTCCGATATAATCATCCTGAAACCATTCAGCCACAAATCGAGGATGCACCAAACATCGTTTATCAAGCCACAAACCTTCGCCACCCTTTCTTAGGGATAAAGGCCGTTGGCAACGACTTGCACATCGAACAAGGTCAATACCACATTGTTACGGGTGCAAACATGGCAGGCAAAAGCACGTTTCTCAGGTGTGTGGGCGTGAACTACGTGCTGGCTATGGCCGGATTGCCTGTGTTTGCCGGCGAGATGAGGGTGTCGTGCTTTTGGCTTTTCAGCAGCATGCGCACCACCGACGACCTTACGCACGGCATATCTTACTTCAATGCCGAACTACTTCGACTCGAACAACTCATCGGCTACTGCCACAATCACCCCAACACCTTCATCATTCTCGACGAAATATTGAAGGGAACGAACTCGCTAGACAAGCTCAACGGTTCGCGTCTGTTTCTACAAACCATGTCGCAGCTGCCTGCTAGCGGCATAGTGGCCACCCACGACCTTGAACTTTCTAAGCTAGAAGACGAAAACCCAAGTCGTTTTGCCAACTATTGTTTTGAGATTGAACTCGGAAACGACGTTACTTACTCGTATCGCATTACGCGTGGCGTGGCTCAAAACCAAAACGCAACCTTCTTATTAAAGAAGATACTGGAAGCCTAAGCTCCCACTCCTCCTCTTTGGGGAGGGGGCTAATGCCATGCGCATCAGGCGCAAAAGCACTGAGAAAGCACGGATAATACACTGAGAAAAAACGGATAAAGCACTGAGAAAGCACGGATAACACACTGAAATTCGCCCCTAAACGCATACGCCTAAGCGCAAAACTGCGCCGCAAAACCACGCAACATCCTTGCCAAAAGGCGAAAGGACACAAACCTTTAATTTGTATTAAAGTCCTCGGCCGTTAACATAACAAACCCTAAAAAGGGGCATAAATCTAGGAAAACGTTTGCAAAGTAAATAATAAAGAATTAACTTTGTAATGTGTTTTTCATAGTATTAGATTTAAGGTTAACAAAAGGTTGGGGCTCAGCGGAGCCCTTTTTTCATGCCTTTTACCGAATAAATCGCACCGCTATCTGCCCATTTATTGCCTAATTCAAAAGATTTTATGGTCTATTTGCT
>ERZ772957.2341-NODE-2341-length-11050-cov-13.104775_pt1 | contig 11050 bp, 9 predicted proteins | sample MGYA00580682_ERZ772957 | MGnify/ENA primary metagenome ERZ772957 (study PRJEB29015, sample SAMEA2737921) | human oral metagenome | biome: human oral; feature: human-associated habitat; material: dental | place: China | collected 2025 ...
GTATTTGACTACGAATCAAAGGGTCGGGGGTTCGAATCCCTCCTGGGTCACCATTATGGATATAGAACGTCGACTGAGGTCGGCGTTTTTTGTTGTTCTCAATTATACGAATGAGAATGAAAATATGAACGAGATTCATTTTTCTCTTTTCAAACACATTATTTTTCGCTATAATAGAGACGTATATTTTTTAGGAAGGGTGACGTTCTTTTGGAGGAGAAGATGGGCCGCCGGGAGCGCAAGAAGCTGCAATCCCGCAAGATGATTCTCGAAGCGGCGATCAGTGAGTTCTCGAAGAAGGGCTACAAGGAGACGTCTGTTGCGGACATCATGAGCGCGGCAGATCTCGGCATCGGGACGTTCTACAATTATTTTGGCTCGAAGGAGGATCTCTTGTTCTCCCTGCTCGAGCGGCTCGGCGAGACGATCCGCATGGCGCTCGCAGAGGCGCGTGCGGCGGAGCGTACGTCTCTCGAACTGCTGGAGGTGGGGGCGCGTGTGACGGCGAAGTTCCTCGATGAGAACCGCTTTGTCATGCCGCTCTTTCTCTCGGGTGCGTCCCATATGCCGCAGGGGCGGGAGGAGGCGGATGCGCCGCACGCTCCCGAGGGGAAACCTGCGGGCAGCCGCATGACACCGCAGATCAAGCAGGTGTTTACGGAGATCATCCGCGCGGGGCAGGCGGTGGGTGAGATCCGCTGCGATGTCCCCGTTGATCTGATCGCGGAGATGTTCCACTCGCTCTATCAGGCGGCGGCATTCAGTCATCTGGAACTCTCGTATCAGGAGAATATCGCGCTCAAGACGCGACTCCTCCTCGACGGGATTCACAAGCGGAATGAGGGGACTCGTTCTGTCTAATGGTGTATTGTGTATTGTGTATTTAGGAGACCTAAATGATTAGTGTAACGAAGCTTCTTTTTATGGATGAATACTATGGCGACGCGCTGCGCTACGGGCATAACGCGCACCGCATGAAGAGCGGTGCGGCGGAGGGAATGGGGCCCGTCGTGGTCTGGAACTCGACGCGCACGTGTAATCTGCGCTGCCGCCACTGCTATATGTCCTCCGACGGGCAGAAGTACGATGGTGAGCTGACGACGGAGGAGGCAAAGCGTTTCATCGACGGCCTTGCGGAGTTCCGTGTGCCGGTGCTGCTCTTCTCGGGCGGCGAGCCGCTGATCCGCCCCGATTTTTTCGAGTTGGCGGAGTATGCGCGGGACAAAGGCGTGCGCCCGACGCTCTCGACGAACGGGACGCTCATCACGCGCGAGGTGGCGCAGCGGATCAAGGATCTGGGGGTCGGCTACGTCGGCATCTCGCTCGACGGGCTCGCGGATGTGAACGATATGTTCCGCGGGGTCGAGGGCGCGTATCAGCGTGCGATGGAGGGGATCGAGAACTGTGTTGCCGTGGGGCAGCGCGTGGGGCTCAGGTTTACGATCAACCATCACAATATCATGGAGCTGGATAAGATCTTTGACTTTATCGAGGAGAAGGGGATCAATCGCGTCTGTTTCTACCATCTCGTGTATTCGGGGCGCGGTGGTCAGATGATGGACGAGGACGTGACGGCAGAGGAGTCGCGCCGAGCGATGGATACGATCATCGCGCGGACGAAGGACTTTGAGGCGCGTGGGCTGAAAAAAGAAATCCTGACGGTGGACAATCACTGCGACGGGGTCTATATGTATCTGAAAGCACTCGCGGAGGGGAACGATGCGGGCGCGGAGCAGATCAAGAAGCTGATCGGTGCGAACGGCGGCAACCGCTCGGGCATTGCGTTCGGCGAGGTGGATCACCTCGGCTATGTGCATCCCGATCAGTTCACGCAGCATCATACGTTCGGCAATGTGCGTGAGCGCAAGTTCGGCGACATCTGGCAGGATATGACGCATCCGATTCTCGCGGGGCTGAAGGACAGGAAGCCGCTGCTCAAGGGGCGCTGCTCGAAGTGTCAGTATCTCAGCTGGTGCAACGGGAATTTCCGCACGCGTGCGGAGGCGCGGACGGGGGACTTTTGGGAGTCGGATCCGTCCTGCTATCTGACGGATGAGGAGATCGGTGTGCGGGGGGCGGCTCTGTGAGCGCGGCGATGGAGGCGGCGCACGCCGCACAGGGAACGATGGGGACGCATCCGCACGCGCATATGGGCGGTCACCCCGGCGGACATCCGCACGGGATGGGACATCCGAGCGGGCATCCTGCGGGGATGCCGAAGGGCCATCCGAAGGGGGTCGCGGGCGGCGGGGTGAAGATCATCTCGTGGAACACGACGAACGCGTGTAATATGTACTGCGCTCACTGCTATCGCGATGCCGGCTGCCGCGCGGACGAGGAACTCTCGACGGAGGAGGGCAAGAAGCTCCTGCGCGAGATCGCGAAGGCGGGCTTCCGCATCATGATTTTCTCGGGTGGGGAGCCGCTGACGCGTCCCGATATCCTCGAACTGGTCTCCTATGCGCGCGGGCTCGGGCTGATCCCCGTGTTCGGTACGAACGGGACGCTGATCGATCTGCCGATGGCAAAGGCGCTCAAGGAGGCGGGCGCGTGCGGGATGGGCATCTCGCTCGACTCGCTCGACAAGACGAAGCACGATACGTTCCGCTCGTTCCCCGGCGGTTGGGACGGTGCGGTGCGCGGGATGATGAACTGCCGCGAGGCGGGGCTGCCGTTCCAGATCCATACGACGGTGATGGATTGGAACGCGCACGAGTTGGAGGCGATGACGGACTTCGCCGTGGAGATCGGCGCGAAGGCACATCACTTCTTCTTCCTCGTGCCGACGGGACGCGCGGAGACCATCGAGGAGGAGTCGCTGCGTGCGGAGGCGTACGAGGATGTTCTCTCGCGCATCATGCGGAAGCAGGAGACGGTGGACATCGAGCTGAAGCCGACCTGTGCGCCGCAGTTCCTGCGCATCGCCGATCAGCTCGGTGTGGATACGCGCTTCTCGCGCGGGTGTCTGGCGGGGCTGACGTACTGCATCATCAGTCCGCGCGGCAAGGTGCAGCCGTGTGCGTACCTCAACCGTGAGCTGGGGGATGTGCGCGAGACGCCGTTTGATGAGATCTGGGCGAAAAACGAGGTGTTCAAGGAGCTGCGTACGCTCGACTACGGCGGCGGCTGCGGCTCGTGCAACTACAAAAAGGCGTGCGGCGGCTGCCGTGCGCGTGCGGCGTACTATCATGACGGCGACTTCATGGCGGAAGAACCGTGGTGTCTGTACCACGGGCGACGCGGCGAAGCGTAAGAGAATCTCGGAGCGTTATGAGCGACATATCCCTCTCCATTGTAAGCGCGTCGCATACGTCACTGGTGCCCCTATCGTCACGCCTACGGCGTGCCACTTCCCCCGCTCCGGCGGGGGAAGCTGATATGCCGTGATTCACGCAACCAGCCTCCCCCGTCGAAACGGGGGAGGGGGACCGCGAGCGGTGGAAGGGGCGCTTGTAACGATATTTCTGACAGAATGACAGGGCTGCTGCATGAAGTTTTCCAACTTCGTACAGCAGCCCTATTTGCGTGCAAAGGTAAAAAATAACCGCCCTACCTACCAAGCACGAGCGGTTATAACCGTGTAATGTGAAGAGGTAGCCGTCTTGTCACGGTTCTCTTTTTTGTGTCTGTATTATGGAAGCACTGATAAATTCAGCACCGCCGTCTTAGCACATCTTTTTCGCCCTGTCTGTGTCGACAAATCCTCCACATAGCTTTGGCTATGCGTCCGGTTTGTCTCCTTGACAGGACAAAAAATCTGTACCAATCCGACGGACTTCATTTTATCAGCGATTCCTTATATCAGATACGAGGCTGCGACGCAAGTCATTCCTTTACGCTCAGCGCACGCATGGCGTTGAAGATGGCGAGGATGGTGACGCCGACGTCGGCGAAGATTGCCGCCCAGAGCCCTGCGTAGCCAAGTGCGCCGAGGACGAGGACGATGCCCTTGATGCCGATGGCAAAGACGATGTTCTGCCGTGCGATGCGCATGGTCTTGCGTGCAATGTCGATGGCGGTTGCGATCTTTCGCGGCTCGTCGGTCATAAGAACGACATCCGCCGCCTCGATTGCCGCGTCCGAGCCAAGTGCGCCCATGGCGATGCCGACATCGGCGCGTGCGAGAACAGGCGCGTCGTTGATGCCGTCGCCGACGTAGGCGAGCGTCCTGCCCTTCTGCTGTGCGGCAAGGCGAGCCTCGACCTGTGCGACCTTGTCCTGTGGGAGCAGTTCGGCGTGGACGGTGTCGATGCCGAGCTCCTTGCCGACGCTCGCGCCGATTGGGCGCGTGTCGCCCGTGAGCATGACCGTCTCGCGGATGCCGCGCTCCTTTAGGGCACGGACTGCCTCCGCCGCGTCCTCCTTGATCTCGTCCGCGACATGCACCACTCCTGCGAAGCACCCGTCAATGGAGAGATAGACCGCACCCGTGTGCGGGACAGGTGGGATGTTTATCGTTTTCTTTGCTGTGAGGAGGTCATGCGTGCCAAACAGGATGAAATGGCCGTTGATGTGCGCGGAGATGCCGCGTCCTGCGTTTTCCTCCATCGCATGCACGTCCGTATCCTCGGTCGTACCGCCACCGCCCGTGAAGGCGCGCAGGATGGAGCGCCCGATGGGATGGGAGGAGTAGCGTTCGGCGTTCGCCGCATAGAAGAGTACGTCCTCCTCTGCGAAGCCCTCGGCGGGGATGACGCTCGTGACATGAAAGCTGCCTTTCGTGAGCGTGCCCGTCTTGTCAAAGACGACGGTGTCCGCCTTTGCGAGTGCCTCCAGATAGTTGCCGCCCTTGATGAGGATGCCGGCACGGCTCGCGCCGCCGATTCCCGCAAAGAAGGAAAGGGGCACGGAGATGACGAGAGCGCACGGACAGGAGATAACGAGGAAGGTGAGGGCGCGGTAGATCCACATAGAGAACGGATCGCCCGTGACGAGCGGCGGGATGAGGGCGAGGAGTACCGCACCGATGACGACGGCGGGCGTGTACCAGCGGGCGAAGCGCGTGATGAAAGCCTCGGTGGTCGCCTTCTTGTCCGTCGCCTCCTCCACCAGCGAGAGGATGCGCTCGACGGTGGATTCCTCATAGGGGGTTGTGACACGTACCTCCAGTACGCCGGTCTGATTGATGCAGCCGCTGATGATCTCATCGTTCGTCTTTACGGTACGCGGTACGGATTCTCCCGTGAGTGCGGCGGTGTCGATCAGTCCCTCGCCCTTCGTGACGATGCCGTCGAGCGGGACGCGCTCGCCCGGGCGGATGAGGATGGTCTCGCCAACCTCGACTTCGTCGGGAAACACCTCCTCCTCTGCGCCATCCCTGACGACACGCGCCGTGTCGGGACGGATGTCCATGAGCGAGGAGATGGAGCGGCGGGAACGCTGCACGGCGTAGCCTTGGAACCACTCGCCGATCTGGTAGAGCAGCATGACGGCAACGCCCTCGGAGTAGTCGCCGAGGGCGATCGCACCGAGGGTGGCGACTGCTATGAGGAAGTTCTCGTCAAAGACGCGTCCCTGGCGAATATTTGTCGCCGCACGCCAGAGGATGTCCCAGCTGATGAGAGCGTAGGCTGCGAGGAGGAGTACGACACCGACGGGCATGTCTTCGAGGACCATTCCCGATATGAAGAGTGCTGCCACTCCTCCGATGCGCATGAGCATCCGCTGCTGTTTCTTCGTCATGTCTGCTTCCCCCTTTTTTCTTGGTTACGCTTCGAGGACAGCGTCCGGTTCGATGGTCTTGGCAATCCGCTTGATCTCTGCGATGATCTCGTCAAAGCGTGCGTCATCCGCGTCGAGAGTCATGCGCTCGCTGAGGAAGTTGACGCGCACCTTGTTCACGCCCTCGATCTTTGCCGCAGCGTCCTCGATCTCCTGAGCGCACTGGGCGCAGTCGATGTCGCGAAACTTGAATGCCTTTTTCATGGAAATCCACTCCTTTATCCAAATAACATATGAACTATTATTCATGCGTTTGATTATATAGAGGGAGGAAGCGATTGTCAATAGGTAGTATTTTGTTTATGCAAGAAAAACCCTCGAAGCGATAACTTCGGGGGTTCTTTGAAGGATGGCTTACAGCTTAAACTTCGACGTGATGTCGTTGAGCTTCGCGGCGGTCTGTGCGAGGGACTCGGCACTGTCGCTCACGTCGTGCAGGCTCGCGCTCTGCTCCTCGGAGGCGGCGGCGACGGTCTCGGCGTTCGCGCCCGTCTTCTCGGCGACGGCGCTGATGTTCTGGGCGTTGCCGACGACATCCTGCATATCCTTTGCCGTGTGATCGACTGCCTGGCTGATCTGCGCGATGCTGCTGCGTACCTCGTCGAGACGTTTCTGGATGGAGTCAAAGCTCTTTTCCGTCTCAACGGTGACTTCTTTGCTTTCGGCGACCTTTTCCTCGGCGCTCTCGATCGCGCCGGCGGCGACCTGGATGCTCTCGATCATCTGGGTGATGGTCTGCTCGATCTCGTTCGTGGCGGCGGAGCTCTGTTCGGCGAGCTTGCGAACCTCCTCGGCGACGACGGCAAAGCCGCGTCCCGCCTCGCCCGCACGCGCTGCTTCGATGGCGGCGTTGAGTGCGAGGAGGTTGGTCTGACCCGCGATCTCACGGATCGTGGTGACGACGTTCTTGATGGCATCGGAGCTCGTGACGAGCTTCTCGGAGATCTGTGCGATCTCGGTCATGGAGTCGCTGACGGTCTCGTTCTGCTGAACGAGCTCGTGAATGTACTTCATGCCCTGGTCCGCATCGTCCACTGCGTCGCAGGCGGTCTGGTTCGCGTGGACACCGCTCGCACTCATCTCCTCGGTGCGCGCGCTGACCTGCTCAATGGCGGACGTGATCTCGCCGATGCTGCTGTTGTTGTGCACCGCGTCGGAGGCGACATCCGTGATGGTGTGTGCGATGCTCTCGGAGACCTGCATCTGCGACTGGACGGAGTTCGAGAGGTCGTTGCTCGCCTTGGAGAGGTTGTCTGCCTCGCTCTGGATGGAGCGGACGATGTGATGAAGGGCATCCTTCATCTCGAGCAGTTCGTTTGCCATGTCGCCGATCTCGTCGTTCCATGTTGCCCGCGAGCCCTGGAAGGAGAGATCGAGCTTGCCGAGCTTGCCGACTTCGCCGCGCAGCTTGACGAGGCGTGCCGCAAGACGGCGTGCGTACCACGTCGCCGCCGCACCGATGCCGATGATGCCGATGATGCTCACGGCGAGTACGATGATGAAGATGTGATCGACGTTGCTGTTCAGCTTCTCAAGCTGCTGCTCCTGGACGGCGGTCTGCGTTTCGGCAGCCTTGTCAAAGAGGGCGTCGATCTCGTCCGTCTTCTTCCGCAGCTCATTGGATGCCGCCGTCGCCGTCGCGATGTCGTTGCGCTCGTAGAGGGCGATGATATCCTTTGTCTTGTCCGTGTAGCCGAGGACTGACTTGCGCAGCTCCTCGCCGAGTGCCTTTGCCTCGGGGTTGACGGCATGGTCGGCGAACACACCGAGCTGTTCAGAGGCCTTCTTGAGTGCGTTCTCCGTATCCGTCGCACGGTTCGCGTCGCGCGTGATGATGTAGCCGCGCAGCTCACTCAGTCCCTGATGAAAATCGTCCTCCGCCTCAAGCAGCGTGATGCTGTTCTTGACCGTGACCGAGAGCAGATGCTGATAGTCGGCACCGGTCGACTTGAACTCGTAGAGTACGACGGCAAGCAGTACGATCATCAGGGCAATGACGCTGCCGACGAGACCCGTCAGCTGCAAGCCGATGGGCATTCGCTGTCCCATAGTGATTCCTCCTCATTCTCCCACCATCACGTCATCCCGAGACGTGATCCTCAAGGAAGCACGGATAAATCCGGCTCCCTCATCTTGACGCATCTTTTTCGCCTTCCCTTCGGTCGGAAAACATACGCCAATCCCGGGAGCTGTTTTATCAGCGACTCCTTCATACTTTATGCCTAATTATTTTGCACTGGATGAGAGTACTTGTCAACATTTTTTTGAAAAAAATTTAGAGAAAGGCGCACTTCTCTTGCAATGTAGTGAGAAATATGATAAAATGCGTAGCTGTAAATTTTCTGCTTTGCGGTGTGCCGGTACGTCCTGTTGTGGACGACGGGAGCGGTGCGCGGCGCGTTTGGAACGATTAGCCGGCCTTGGTGGGGGAGCACCTCGGGACTTGGCGGGGTGATTAGTGTCTGCACGATGGAATTGTTCGATATATAAATAGTGCATGGACGACCAAATGATATGGCAGGAAATCAGAGCCGGCGGATGCGCCGGCTTTTCTTTTTGCCCGAAATACGATAGAATAGATACAGCAACTTGATGCAGAAGGTATGTACTGTCGATTTCATTATATATAGGAAGGATTCGTTATGTTTACATTCAAAGGGGACGGGTTTCCCGCATTTCACGGCATCACGCCGCAGATCCACGCGGAGGCGTTCGTCGCTCCGCAGGTTTTCCTCTCGGGCGACGTGCGCGTCGGCCGGTACGCGAGCCTCTGGCCGGGCGTGGTCGCGCGCGGCGATGTCAACTACATCTCCGTCGGCGACTGCTCGAACATCCAGGATCTCACCTGTCTGCACGTCGCGGACGACAATCCGTGCATCATCGGGGACTATGTGACGGTCGGGCACAGCGCGTGCATCCACGGCTGTGAAATCGAGGATCACGTCCTCATCGGTATGGGGGCAGTCGTCCTCACGGGGGCAAAGATCGGGCGCGGCTCGATCGTCGCAGCGGGCGCGGTGGTCAAGGAGAACGCTGTCATCCCGCCGAACTCGCTCGTTGCAGGTGTCCCCGCGAAGATCGTGCGCGAGAATATCGACCGTATGGCGACGATCCATGCGCAGGCGCTCAAGTATAAATGCGAGTGGGCGGTGGAGTACGGTCTCTATCCCGAGATCGGCGGTGAGCGTTTCCACGGGGAAAAGGTCATCTGATGGCGGACGCTGCGGATCTCATCGCACAGCCGCACGGACGCGAGCAGCAGGTGAAGATGGAGATCGTCTCCATGATCCACGGCGGCGAGTCGCCGTATGATATCATCCACCATGTCGCGCAGTGGCTCGAGCAGTCCTCCGGCGAGCCGGGCTACGCGCAGTATGTCGAGGATGCCATGCGTGCGGTGTATGGCTGCGCCCTCATGCACGTAAGGCCGATGGAGGACGAGCTGCACGACGTGGAGGCGCGTCTTGAGCGCATCCGCGCAGCCTACGATCAGCCGGAGTTCACGGAGGAGGAGAAGAAGCGCATCCGCTTTGCCATCGATCTCCATGTGAAGAATATCGCGCGTCTCAAGGCGTGCATTCAACGTGCCAAGGCGAACGGCGAGCCGGCGGAGATCGTGAAAAACTAAGAACATTATACATAAAAATCATAAAGACCATACCTTGCGCGTATGGTCTTTTTTGTGATAAAATACAGACAAATCCCCCGAATTGCGGGATGATTTTGAGAACTGAGAGTTGGCAGGAGGCGTGGATCATGAAGATTACTACCATCAGGAAAGCTCTTGCAGTCGGTGCTGTCCTTGCAGCCGTGGCGGTGTTCTTCACCGGATGCAACGGCAACTCCGATGTGGAGGGGAAGAAGTTCCTCAACATCGGCACAGGCGGCACGGCGGGGACGTACTACCCCATCGGCGGTGCTATCGCGGAGGTGCTGAACAAGGAGATCCCCGGCATGAGTGCGAGCGCACAGAGTACGGGCGCATCCGTCGCCAACGTCAATATGCTCGGCGATGGGACGATCGACCTCGCAACGGTGCAGAACGATATTGCATACTACGCCGCAAATGGTACGGAGATGTTCGTGGACAAGAAGGTGAACGGACTCAAGGGGATCGCCTCGCTCTATCCCGAGACGTGCCAGTTCGTGACGCTCCAGTCTTCGGGGATCAAGAGTCTCTCCGAGCTCAAGGGCAAGCGCGTCGCGGTCGGTGCGGTCGGCTCGGGGGTGGAGGCGAATGTGCGGCAGATCCTCGCGGCATACGGCATCAACTATGACGATATCGACGCGCAGTACCTCTCGTTCGCCGAAGGCGCGAGCGCACTCAAGGATGGCAACGTCGATGTCGCCGTTCTGACGGCGGGCTATCCGACGGCATCCGTGCAGGATATCGCCGCGCAGAATCCTGTGCGTCTGCTCCCTGTGGAGGAGAACATTGCCGACGCACTGATCGCGCAGTATCCGTTCTACACGAAGACCGTCATCCCCGCCGGGACGTATGCGGGGGATGATGAGGCTGTGCCGAGCGTCGCCGTGATGGCGATGCTTGTCGCAGGTCCTACGGTGAACGCCGACCTTGGTTACCGTGTGACGAAGGCGATCTTCGGCAACCTCGACCGTTTGCAGTCGGCGCACGCCGTCGGCAGACAGATCACGCGGAAGACGGTGCAGACGGGGATGTCGCTGCCGATGAACGAGGGCGCGGTGAAGTATTTCAACGGGGATTGAGCGCGGCACTGCGCGATCTCCGCTGACGGCATTGCCGTTTTCTGTATACCCGTGTATACCATCATACAAGAGACCCCGCGCTTGCAGACGCGGGGTTCTTTATGATAAAATGCGTTTATTATCGCCGCACGCGACGATAGTTTCGAGAACTTTTCTATTTCATCATGGAGGGAAAGAACATGAATATCTCTACCGTAAAGAAAATTCTTGCGGCAGGCGCGGTCCTTGTATTCTCTGCTGCGCTTCTCACCGGCTGCGGCGGCAACTCCGCATCGTCGGGAGACAAGAAATTTCTCAACATCGGCACAGGCGGCACAGCGGGGACGTACTACCCCATCGGCGGTGCAATCGCGGAGGTGCTGAACAAGGATATCCCCGGCATGAATGCGAGTGCGCAGAGCACGGGCGCGTCGGTGGCGAATATCAATATGCTGCGCGACGGGGCGGTGGATCTCGCAACGGTGCAGAATGATATCACCTACTATGCAGTGAACGGCACGGAGATGTTCAAGGACAAGAAGGTGGACGGGCTGCAGGGCATCGCCTCGCTCTATCCCGAGACGTGCCAGTTCGTGACGCTCCAGTCTTCGGGGATCAAGAG
>ERZ772957.2343-NODE-2343-length-11039-cov-8.914603_pt1 | contig 11039 bp, 8 predicted proteins | sample MGYA00580682_ERZ772957 | MGnify/ENA primary metagenome ERZ772957 (study PRJEB29015, sample SAMEA2737921) | human oral metagenome | biome: human oral; feature: human-associated habitat; material: dental | place: China | collected 2025 ...
ATGAGTATGGGCAGCAAAGAGGCCATGGTTAGGTCGACCATGAGCACCTCTAAGGTGAACACCAAGCCTGCAATAGGCGCCTTATAAATGCCTGCAATGGCGGCAGATGCACCGCAACCAACAAGCAATATCATGGTGCGGTTGTCGAGTTTAAAGAGCAGTCCGAGGTTAGAGCCGATGGCCGACCCCGTTAATACGATGGGTGCCTCTGCTCCTACCGAGCCTCCGAACCCGATGGTGATGGCCGATGCGATGACAGACGACCAGCAGTTGTGGCCTTTTAAACGCGCTTGCTTGGTGGATATGGCATAGAGCACACGGGTGATCCCGTGCGAGATATTGTCTTTAACGATATGCCTAATGAATAGGGACGTGAGATAAATACCTACAACGGGGAAAACAAGATACAGCCAGTTGATGGAAGATATGGTGAACCCTTCGGTAAGTAGCATTTGTATCTGCTTGATAATCCAGTGCAGAGAATAGGCCGCAATGGCAGCGAACAACCCCACGAAGAACGAGAGGATGAGCGTGAATTGCCTTGTTGAAAGGTGTTCGGTGCGCCATTTGGTAAACCTGCCAATCGGGGTTTTGTCTTCAATCTCTATTGTCGTATCCATTTCTTAGGCTTGTCTGTGTTGTTCTAAGCGTGTTGGCGTTACTTGCGTATTACGGTTACTTCTCCGTCTTTGTTCAACTTGATGATGCAGCTAGGCGTATGCGGCTTGTGTTCTTGCCGTCTGGACCAGCATACGTAGTCGACGGCGTTGAGCAATTCTTCGCTAATGTCCTTGTAATTTTGTGCTGCGGGCTGTCCGCTAATGTTGGCACTGGTGCTAACCAAAGCCTTTTGAAAGCGGTAACATAGTTCTTTTGAAAAAGGTTCGTCCGTTACACGCAAGGCCACCGAGCCGTCTTCGGCAATGAGATTGGGCGCAAGGTTAACGGCATCGTCGAGTATTAGCGTTGTGGGTTTGGTGGCAAGCTCCACCAAATCCCATGCAACGTTGGGCACGTTGCGAACATATCGTTGCATGCGCGTGGCCGAATCTACAAGGCATATCATTGCCTTGGAGTCGTCGCGCTGTTTTATTTGGTACACTTTGGCAACCGCCTCGGCATTGGTAGCGTCGCATCCGATACCCCAAATGGTGTCTGTGGGGTAGAGTATGATGCCGCCTTTCCTTAATACCTCAACGGCTTTCTTGATGTCTTCTTCTCTTGTCATGTTGTTTTTCTTCTGTTCGACTTGCAAATATAAAACAAAAATACGTTAGCCCCAAGCAAATGGCGTTTTATTTAGTTGCTAAAACGTGGTGTGCGCAAGGTTCATTGGCTGATGGCACGATATAGGTTTGCATCGCGAGTGCCATTGAGAAAGTCGCGGCTGGAGATGCGTTTCTTGCCTGCTAGCTGTATTTCTTGCAATTCAAGTAGGCTGTCGGCCGTGTTTACAAACAGGCGATTGCCTTCTACAACAAATGTTCCTGGCTGGGCATTTGCAGGTATTTGGGTTTTTGTTGCACTGAAAATTTTCAGCACTTGGGGTTTGTTCTCGCCCTCGATGCCTGTTTTTTGTATCTCGGTCCACGCGCCAGGGTAGGGGCTTAGCCCGCGAATAAAGTCGTATATGCGCTTTGCAGCTTGGTTCCAATCTATTTGGCAGGTTTCCTTAAATATCTTCGGCGCGTGTTTTAAGGGTTGGTCTTGGGGTTGTTCGGTGCTCTCTACCTTGCCGTCGTTTTGCAAAATGCGGTCTACGGTTTCGATACACAGCTCTGCACCAAGGCTCATCAGGTGGTTGTACACCCATTCTACGTTGGCATCATCGGGTATGGGCAGGCGTTTATGACTGATAATTCGGCCCGTGTCGATGTCTTCGTCAAGGAAGAAAGTGGTAACGCCCGTTTCTGTTTCGCCGTTGATGACCGCCCAATTGATGGGGGCGGCCCCGCGATATTGTGGAAGTAGGGCTGCATGTACGTTGAAAGTGCCGAAGGGTGGCAGGTTCCACACCTGCTTGGGCAGCATGCGAAAGGCCACAACCACTTGCAGATGGGCACCGAAAGCACGGAGTTGGCATAGAAAATCCTCGTCTTTCATGCGCTCTGGCTGCAATACGGGTATGGATTTAGACAGGGCATACTGCTTAACGGGCGGCGCTTGAAGGGTGGAACCATGTCGGCCCACGGGCTTATCGGGCTGTGTAACCACGGCCACCACGTTGTAGCCGCCTTCTACAAGCAGCTTAAGCGATGGCACTGCAAATTCGGGCGTGCCCATGAAAACTATTCTTAAATCTTGTTTGTTCATTCTGTTGCTTTATACTTTGGTTGTTGTAGGGGGGCGAAGGTGTATTTACGCGGTCTTTATTGGCGTGGGTGAGTCTGCGCTGTGAGCGTTCTTGTTGTTCGTTCCCCTTGGTTTTGTTGCTGGGATTAGCCTTACAGGCGCGACACGTGCTTAACGCCTTTAACGGTTCGTAGCTTTTTCATCAGTGCCTCCAACTTGGTAACGTCTTCTAATTGCACAACGATGGTGCCGTCGAACAGGCTGTCGTGCGAGTCGATATTGATGGAACGCATCACGATTTTCTCTTCTTTCGAGATGATGCTCGTAATGTTGTTGACAATGCCGAGGTCGTCGTTGCCCACCACTTTGATGGTGATGCTATATTGTCCTGCACTCTTTCCGCTCCATCGGGCTTTCACAATGCGGTAGCCAAAACGTTTGCGCAGTTCGGGGGCGTTAGGACAATTGGCGCGATGTATCTTTATTCCGCCGCTCACCGTAACGAAACCGAAAACCGGATCGCCATATATGGGCTGGCAACATTTGGCCAACGAGTAGTCTACTCCTTTTAAATTGCGGTCGATAACCAAAACGTCGTCGTTGTTTCTGGCAATCTCTTCGTCGGGATTGTCATAGCTATACTCGGTTGCACTCCTTGTCGTTTGGGGCGCATTAAGGTTTTGGTCGTAGTCGCGCACCGCTGCATACTTCTCGATAACCTCGTTAACGTCGAGCTTTTCGTCGGCTATTTGCTTGTAAAAGTCGGTTGCAACCTTAAAGCCCATACGCTTGATGAGGTGCATCATGGTGCTTTCGTCGAAGTCAATCTTTCTGTTTTTGAGCCTTCTTTCCAGCAGTTCCTTGGCGTAGACGGTGTCTTTGGCGATGGTATCTTTGAGTGCCAGCTTTATTTTAGCCTTCGCCCGTGGGGTTTTAACGATGTTTATCCATTCTTGTTTGGGCGTTTGGTTGCTCTGAGTAACCACTTCCACCTCGTCGCCCGACTTCAATTCGGCTCTGAACGAAACGTTCTTGCCGTTGATTTTGCCGCCCACACACTTGTTTCCTAAGCCTGAATGGATGCGGTAAGCAAAGTCGAGGATGTTGGCTCCCTTGGGAAATTTGAGCAATTCGCCTTTGGGTGTGAACACGAACACCTCGTCTTCGTACAGTCCCATCTTGAATTGGTCCATCAACTGCAAGTCGTCGTTGTTCTCCAAGGCGGCTCTGATGTTCGAAAGCCATTCGTCTATGCCGCTTTCTCCCTTAATTCCTTTGTAACGCCAGTGTGCAGCCAGTCCTTTTTCGGCTATTTCGTCCATTCGTTCGGTGCGTATCTGCACTTCAACCCATTTGTTTTCGGGACCCAACACCGTGATGTGCAGACTTTCGTAGCCGTTGCTTTTGGGCACACTGAGCCAATCGCGCAGGCGTTTTGGGTTGGGCATGTACATGTCTGTTACGATAGAGTAGGCCTGCCAGCATTGCATCTTCTCCTTATCAATGGGCGAATCGATGATGATACGTATGGCAAAGAGGTCGTAAATGCCCTCGAAGTTGCACTTTTGTTTCTTCATCTTCTGCCAAATAGAGTGTATGCTCTTCGTTCGGCCTTTCATGTGAAAGTGCAATCCGGCCTCTTCCAGCCGTTGTTGTATGGGCGTTATGAAACGTTCGATATAGCTGTCGCGCGACTTCTTGGTGGCGTTGAGCTTATCTTTAATCATGTAATAGGCGTCGTGCTCCAAGTATTTCAGGCTCAAATCTTCCAGTTCGCTCTTCAACTTGTACAGTCCCAGCTTGTGAGCGAGGGGTGCATACAGGTAACTAGCCTCTTGTGCCACCTCCAATCGTGCCTCTTTGTTGTCGGTATCGCGCACTTGTCGCATCAGATTAACGCGGTCGGCAATCATGATGAGTATCACGCGCATGTCTTCGGCGAACGAGATGAGCAGGTTTCTAAAATTCTCGCTCTCCACCACGGGCGTTCTTTTGTACAGCTCTTGCACTTTAACAAGCCCGTGAATTATTTGCGCTACGCCTCGGCCAAAGTCTTTTTCTATCTGTGTTGTGTCGCTAAGTCCAGCCACAACGCCCGTGTATAGCACGATGGCTATTATCGCATCGCGTTTCAATCCTATTTCGTCGAAGGCTATTTTGGCCGTTTCTAGGGCGTAGACGATGGGATTGAGACCGAAGATGTTGCGTTGTAGTGTTCCCGAATGAACGTATTGGTCAATGCGTTGGCGTAGTTTTTCTGCATCGTTAGGTTGAAAGCCGTTGGCATCGTTGGCCAACAGCTTAGACAAGAGGCCGTTAGCAGTGTCTTGTTCCTCTGTACTGAAAACGAGTTTTTCTTCCATACGCTGTCTTTTTTCTTAGTCAACCTCATAGGCTTTGTTAAAGAAGGGGGACGCATCTCTTAGTGTTTGGCGATATGTGTTGTGACATAATATCCCATTCACCATGCTGATGGGTTACCCTGAACGTTAACAATGGGCATCCGTTTACTTGCTCCATATTTGCCTATATATATAATAAATAAGGAGTAGATTGGCTACTCCGATTATTGCAAAGATACAAAAAATAGCCCAATAATTTCTTGTTTAGCAGAAAAGTTGTTACATTTGTTCAGCACTTTACACATATAATACAAAACCTAGATATTATGTTAACAAAACAAGACCTACAACAGATTGAGGGCCTAGGCATCAGCGAGGCGACGGTTGAGCACCAAATGGAACAGCACCGTAAGGGTTTCCCTTATCTTAAACTGCAAGCTGCGGCATCAATAGGCAATGGAATTATGGCTCCAACGGCAACAGAACGCGACGCGTTTTTGGCCGAATGGGAGCGTTATCAGGCCGGAGGCCGCAAGGTTGTGAAGTTTGTTCCTGCGTCGGGAGCGGCTAGTAGGATGTTCAAAGACCTCTTCGCGTTTCTCGATGCTCCCTACAACGAACCCACAAGCGCGTTTGAGAAAGAGTTTTTTGACAACATTAAGTTGTTTGCATTTAGGAAACAGCTTTGCAAAAGCTGCAAGGCCGACACGCAAAGCAGTGTTTGCGACTTGAAAGAGGCTGGTCGGTATAAGGAGATTGTGGCGCATTTGTTGGGCGAAGAAGGGCTGAACTATGGCAATTTGCCCAAAGGACTGTTGCTTTTCCACAACTACGACGACGAACCGCGCACGCCTTTGGAAGAACATCTCGTTGAGGCGGCTCTCTATGCGGCATCTAATGGCGAGGCAAATGTTCACTTCACCGTGTCGCACGACCATCTGCAACTCTTCAAAGATAAGGTGGCCGAGAAGGCTGAGAAGTACGAAAAGGCCTACAATACGCGCCTGAACATCTCGTTTTCTGAGCAGAAACCCTCTACCGACACGCTTGCAGTGAACCCCGACAACACGCCTTTCAGAAATGAAGACGGCTCGTTGCTCTTCCGTCCAGGCGGTCATGGCGCGCTAATTCAGAACTTGAACGATGTAGAAGGCGACGTGGTGTTTATTAAGAACATTGATAACGTGGTGCCCGATAGACTTAAAGACGACACCGTTACCTATAAAAAGTTGCTTGGCGGCATTCTTGTGCATCTGCAAAAGCGGGCGTTTGCCTACTTGTCGATGCTTGATGAAGGCGGATGTACGCGCAAACAGCTTGATGAAATGGTGCACTTTCTTGAAGAGGAACTGTGTTGTAAGCGCGAGGGTGTAAGCGAACTCGACGATAAGGCATTGGTCGAGTATCTCCACAAGAAGCTTAACAGGCCCATGCGTGTTTGTGGTATGGTTAAGAATGTGGGCGAACCTGGCGGCGGACCGTTCCTTACTTATAACGAAGACGGAACTGTTAGCTTGCAAATTCTTGAAAGTAGCCAAATAGACAGCAACAATGCCGAGTACGTTAAGGCCTTTAAGGATGGCACACACTTCAATCCTGTTGACCTTGTTTGCGGCATCCGCGACTACTGTGGCAAGGCTTTCCATTTGCCCGACTTCGTAGATCACAACACTGGATTTATCAGTTCGAAGAGCAAGAACGGCAAACAACTGAAAGCTTTGGAACTTCCTGGCTTGTGGAATGGTGCCATGAGCGATTGGAATACGGTGTTTGTAGAAGTGCCGTTGTCTACGTTCAACCCCGTGAAGACTGTAAACGACCTGTTAAGACCCGAGCACCAATAAGCTTATCGCATAGTAATAGAAATAAGAAAGGGGAAACACCATTAGGCGTTTCCCCTTTCTCTATTTGATAAGCCAATATTAACGCCTTGATAAGCGAATATTAACTTCTTACTTAAAGGCTTTATCTAATCCTGTCTGCTGCCCTCACCAGTTTTTCATCGGCAAGCACACCCCTGCGTGCCATCCAATAAAGAATAATGGCAACGAAAGGGAAACAAATGGCGATGTTGGCGTGGAAAGTATAGTCGCGAAATCCAACGTGCAACGCATAAAAGGCTGCAAGCGCGTACCAAACAATCAGAAGTAGTATGTTAACAACGCACAACTTGGCTTGGCGAGGCCTATTACGAAAGCCCACTATCGCCCAAACGCCGATGGATGCCGTAAGAACTTGAATGGCGAAAAGCACGCTTGATGCCATACTTACGCCTCCTTCCGGTTGTTTAATCCAAAGGTTAAACAAGTCTGCATTCAGTCCCATGCCCTTTGGTTCGAAATATCCCAACGGCAAGCACAGGCAAGCAATGGTGAAGGCGATGGCCAACGCCATGAATACGGTTTGTTTACGTTGCCACATTTAGTCTACCTGTTGTCCCTCTTTCGACGGGTCGCGCCAATAAATGCTGTTGTCAATAAACTCTTGCGTGGCCAACAAAGTGGGTTTGGGCAGTTTTTCGTAGTAACGCGAAATCTCAATTTGCTCGCGGTTTTCGAAAACCTCTTCCAGCGTGTCGTTGTACGAGGCGAACTCTTGCAACTTCTTGTTCAAGTCTTGTTTAATCTCAATGCTTATTTGGTTGGCCCGCTTGGCAATGATGGCAACGCTTTCGTAGATGTTGTTCGTTTCGTTGCACAAGTCCATAATGTCTCTTGTGACAGTGTTTAGCGGTGCCTTCGACTTTTTGTAATCCATAAATTTAATGTTCCTATTCTGTTTAATTACTAATTCAATTTTTCGTTATCTCCTTGCATTTGGCAATGTATTTCTCTGCCAGCACGCGCTCTTTCGAGTCGGGATATTCGTTAATGAAGCCGTAGCATTCGTCTTCGGCATCCTGAAAGCGTTCCAACTTCTTTGTTTCTACGCTTTGTTGTGCCAGTTCAAACTTGCTTTTCATCAGCAGTACGGCAAAGTCTTCGCGAAGTCGACTATAAGGATAATCCTTCAAAGCGTTTTGCGAAGTGATGATACAAGCCTCATAGTTGTTGCCGCCAAAGTTGCAATTGCCAAAGTAAGTGCCCAAGTCGTAATACAATTTGGCTGTGTACAATTCCTTTTCAACCAGCTTGTCTTGCAGGTCGAAGAGTCTTTGCTGAGCCTGTGGCTTTAACTTCGAGTCGGGATACAGGTCTAAGAAGGTTTGGAAGTCGGTTATGGCCTGGATAGTCCTCGATTGGTCCAAGCGAGGTTCGGGGGTGCTCATGAACAAGCTTTGCCCCACGTAGAACTGTGCCATCTCTGCGTAGCGTCCTTTGGGGTACGACTGGTAATACTTCTTGAAGTATTGAGCAGCCGTTTCGTAGTCTTTACTGTTATATTGGGCCATAGCCAGCATGTAAAGGCTTTCCTGTGCATTCTCGGTACCTTTCTGTAGGGTTACAAGCTCTTGTAAAAGCGTTATGGCGCGCACATACTTTCCTTTTGCGAAACATTCTTTTGCGTACTCGTACTTGTATTGTACGTTGTCGCTTTTGTACACCTGATTGAATTCGTGTGCGCAACTAGAAAGCAGCAAAGCGGCCGTAGAAATGATGAGCAGTGGCTTCTTCATTATTTTTGTTCTTGTTTTTGAACTGCAAAAATACACATATTTCGCTTATTTACAAAGTTTAAAAAGCTATTTTTAGCAATTTGAGCGGATGTTTTTTGTAATTTTGCACTTATGGAATTTAAACTTACGTCGAAATATAAGCCTACTGGCGACCAACCGGAAGCCATCAAACAGCTTACGGAAGGATTGGAGAGGGGTGACATGTCGCAGGTTTTGCTGGGCGTTACTGGGTCGGGTAAGACGTTTACCATGGCCAATGTTATTGCCCAACACAACGTGCCCACACTTGTTTTGAGCCATAACAAAACCCTGGCGGCGCAGCTTTACGAGGAAATGAAGAGCTTCTTTCCCAACAATGCAGTTGAATATTACGTGTCGTACTACGACTATTATCAGCCCGAAGCCTATTTGCCCACCACAGATACCTACATTGAGAAAGACTTGGCCATCAACGATGAGATAGACAAGCTGCGCTTGCGTGCGGTGTCGGCCTTGCTTTCGGGGCGTAAGGATGTGGTAGTGGTGTCGTCCGTGTCGTGCATTTATGGTATGGGAGGGCCTACCGCCATGGAAAGCGGAATTATTTCGCTGTCAAAGGGGCAACGTATCGACCGCAACGAGTTTCTCCGTAAGCTGGTAGACTCGCTCTATGTTCGTAACGACATCGACCTGCAACGCGGAAACTTTCGTGTGAAAGGCGATACCGTAGACGTGGCTATGGCTTATAGCGACAACCTTCTGCGCATCACATGGTGGGATGATGAGATAGACAGCATTGAAGAAGTGGACAGCTTAACTTATCATCGCATTGATAGTTTTAACGATTATAAGATATATCCCGCCAACCTTTTCGTCACCACGAAAGACCAAACGGAGCATGCCATACGCTGTATTCAAGACGATTTGGTTAAGCAAATTGATTTCTTTAACGAGCTTGGCGACGGCATTAAGGCCCAGCGTATTAAGGAAAGGGTGGAGTATGACATGGAGATGATGAAAGAGTTGGGGCACTGTTCGGGCATCGAGAACTACTCGCGTTATTTCGATGGCCGCCAACCTGGCCAACGTCCGTATTGCTTGCTCGATTTTTTCCCAAAAGATTATCTGATGATTATCGACGAAAGTCATGTTAGCGTTCCTCAACTTGGCGGCATGTATGGGGGCGATAGGGCGCGAAAGCAGAACCTTGTTGAGTTTGGTTTCCGCTTGCCCGCTGCTTTCGACAACCGCCCGCTTAGGTTCGAAGAGTTCCACAGCCTTATCAATCAAGTGATATATGTGTCGGCAACACCTGCCGACTACGAGCTTGGAGAGGCCGAAGGCGTGGTGGTTGAACAGCTGATTAGACCAACGGGACTGCTCGACCCTGAGATAGTTGTGCGTCCGAGCGAGAACCAAATAGACGATCTTTTGGCCGAAATATTGGAGCGAAGTGACAAAAACGAACGTGTTTTGGTGACAACGCTTACCAAACGAATGGCCGAAGAACTGACGGAATATTTGTTGGATCATGGCGTAAAGACCAATTACATTCACAGCGATGTGGCTACGCTGGACCGTGTGCGTATCATGAACGCACTTCGTGCAGGCGAATACGATGTGCTTGTGGGTGTAAACCTCTTGCGCGAGGGACTAGACTTGCCCGAAGTTTCGCTTGTTGCCATTCTAGATGCCGACAAGGAAGGTTTCTTGCGCAGTCATCGTTCGCTGACACAGACTGCTGGACGTGCCGCTCGAAACGTTAACGGAAAGGTGATTATGTATGCCGACACCATAACCCAAAGCATGCGACGCACAATTGACGAAACGGCTAGGCGGCGTACCATACAGATGCAATACAACGCCGAGCACCACATCACACCACAACAGATTGTGAAAGACATCAAGGGAGCGTTAACGGGAAACACCACAACTGTGGAAACAACGAAGGGTTACCGCTTGCAAGCGGGTGGATATGTGGAATCCGATGCTGTTGCCTTTGCTGCCGACCCCATTGTAGAACGGATGACGCGCCAACAATTGGAAAAGAGTATCGCAAATACAACGGCTTTAATGAAACAGGCGGCCAAAGAACTCGACTTTATTCAGGCTGCTCAGTATCGAGATGAAATTGCGCGCTTGCAAGAACAATTGGAGTTGAAGTAAATTTAGTTTTGAGTTCATGGTTTTTTGAGTTCATGAGTTTTTGAAGTTCATGAGTTATACCCTGCAACCGCTTGCGCTGGCGGTTGTAATTGTACGTATTTTCCGTGCCGTTGCTTATGCGCGTGTATGCAGTATAATCGTCTTTTGTCTAGTTTCTAGTAAGAATTTTAACATTATGAGTGCCCTTTCTGCCCACCAATTGTCCACCACGCCGCAAAAAATCGATTCTCGCGGAGGTTTGTTTTGGTGCAAAATAGGGTTAGCATGCGCATGCGGCAAAATGAATTTTTATTTAAAAGAAACGCCATTTGCGCCCATTTTGGGGCTATTTGCTGCTAAATATAGTGCATTTTGGTGCTAAACGCAGTGCATTTTGGTGCTAAACGCAGTGTGTTTTGGTGCTAAATGGAGTGCGTTTTGGTGCTAAACGCAAGGCAAAATGCTGCTAAATTCAAAGCAATTAAGCATATATATCCACACCAATGGTATAAACATAACCTCTTCGAACTATGAAACACGTGGCAGAAAAGGGCAAAACACCCATCAAAAAGCGGGGTTTTAGGGGCTAAAAGTGGGTAATTGGAGTTGAAAAAATACGAGTTGGCAAGCAAACTAGAAAGGCAATATGGTGCAAAATGCAGGTT
>ERZ772957.2344-NODE-2344-length-11035-cov-8.799362_pt1 | contig 11035 bp, 9 predicted proteins | sample MGYA00580682_ERZ772957 | MGnify/ENA primary metagenome ERZ772957 (study PRJEB29015, sample SAMEA2737921) | human oral metagenome | biome: human oral; feature: human-associated habitat; material: dental | place: China | collected 2025 ...
TAAGAGCATTAGAATTGTAGGGAGATATTGTGGAAGAAAATAATTTAGTTAATTATGAAGGAGTAGATCTACTTATTAAAATCTTAAATAAATCAGATAAAGATAATAAAGTAAAGAAGAATATTGAAAATTTAGATAATATTGTAAATACAAAATTTAAAAAGTTGTTAAATTTTTCAAATATTATACCAGCAACTATATTTTTTGATATACAAAATCTAAATTTAGATTTAAAAGAGTTTTCTATTTATCCAAAAATATTTGGAAAAAATATTATAGGTGTTGGAGGTTGTTTTAGCTCAGGGAAATCTGCCTTTATAAATAGTATACTTGAAGAAAGAATTTTACCAATTGATACTATAATAACAACTTCTTTTCCAACATATATATTGAATGAAACAATCAATAAAAATATTCTTCTTACTTCTTTTCAAGAAATGTTAGAAGTAGATAAGTTGGATTTAAAAAAATTATCACATAGATTCTATGAAGAATATGGAGTTCATCTATCTACTGTTGTAGATAAAATTTTTATAGAAAATAATTCATTTGATTATGAAAACTTAGCATTACTTGATACTCCAGGGTATAATGCTGATTCAGATAGTGGGAAAAAAGATATGGAAATTAGCTATTCTCAGTTAAGAAGAGTTAAGTATATTATTTGGATCATAGATATAAATAATGGTGGATTAAGAAATGATGATTTAGATTTTATAAATTCTTTGGGTAAGGATAAAGAAATATTTTTTGTGATTAATAAAGCAGATACTGTCAGTGATGAAAAAGCGAGATATGATGTTTACCAACATATACAAAATCAAATTGAAAATGAAAAATTTAATTCATTGGGAGTGGCTCTTTATAGTTCTAGAAGTTCAAAAAACAAAGAAAAAAAGACTTATCCTGGAAATGATGTAAAAAAGTTTTTATTTCAAATTAATAATTTAGAAAATATTAATTTTTTGGAAGGTATTGGAAACCGTTTTAAGGAAATTATTAATAAGATTGATAAAATTTTAGAGGGTGCTCAAAATAAATCAGATAAATTAATTAATACGGTAAATCAATATGATGCAGCTATGTATAAACTTGATGACTATTCTAAAAAATATTCTTCTGAGGATTTAATTAAAATAATTAAAGAAGAAAAAGAAAAAAAAGAAAAAATGTGTGGTATTTTATGTTGTTTGGAAGTCTTTAAAACCTTGCTATTTTCTAGTATTTTTAAATTTTATATCCTATCTTTTTATTTTAAAATTGTAGTATAATTACTATATGTTTGTATTTTATTAATTTGATTATCTAATATTTAATTTATCTAATTGTATATTATTAGTACATACTTTAATATTTTTTACTATTATTCTATCAGCTGTATAGCATTAATTTTATATTGGTATTAAAAGATATTTTAGATTACATATTTAATCTATTATAAGATTTTATATAGTATTATTTAAGAATAAAATGTATTTTATAGTATTATTTTGAAAATATAGAATATAAATTATAAACTATCTATTATTTTTTCAAATTAAAATAGTCAAAATTTAACTTTTTTTATAATTTTCAACGATTAGATAACTTCAAAAAGAAGCCGAATTATATTAATAAATCAAAGTATTTTTTTCTTTAATTTCAATACTTTTCTTTATAAGTTGCTTGAAATCATTTTGTAATCTTTCAAGCATTTCTTATTGTATTTTTCTTGATTAAATGGTATAATATAACTACCAAATATTTATTTTAAAAGGAGTGGTAAATATGCTAAATAGCACTTTTGGACTAAGTAAAGAGTTTTTACAATTCATAGATAAGGAAAATTCTTATCAAAATGAGGGAGAAGATACTTATACTCTTATTTTCATTAATGGAGCAACAGAAACTTTAAAAAAAACTGGTATCAAGAAAGCAGTAATAAACTATATAGAACTACATAAAGAAAGCCTAGAACTTGTTTTAAATCAAGCAGATAGCATTCAACCAACTAATATAGAAGCAGAAGAAAATGAAAGTAATCAAGTTGTAAGCAATCAAGCAAATAGTACAGAAATAGCAGTATTTAACAATATTCCAATAACAAGGCTACAAAAATTCTTTACTTTGGAAAATATAGGGATATTAGAAAAACTTATAGAAATAGAGAAAAGTGGAACACTTGTAGACCATTCAAGTATTCCAGACCATTACAGAAAATTGAGTAATGGTAAATCAGTTTCAATTCGTATGAATGAGGAAATATACAACAAGATGAAGCTATATAGTACCGAAATAGGCGAAACTATGGCAACTATAACGAATTATCTTTTTGATATGTACCTTAAAGAAATGAAAAAATAAGAAGTTGCTTGAAATAAAGCAGATTGATTACAAGCATATATAAAAAAGGAGCAGGAAAAAATGGAAAAAGAAAAAGAAATGGAAAAAATAATCAAGAACTTAGAAAAGTTACAAAATAGAGATTTTGAATTTATAAATGCAGGTAGAATAGTTGTAGCGAGCGAAAGCAGAAATATAGATATAGATATAATAAATGAAGTTTGTAATAGATTAAAGATAGAAACTAACCACATAACGAAAAATGACCTAAAAAAGATAATAGAAGAAATTAAAATAGAGTTAGATTATTTGTTAGATTATCTAGAACCTGAAATACCAAAATTAAAAAGAAATTGACTAAAAACAGTTGTATTAGAACATATAAAATTGCAGATGAAAAAATATATCTTCAGAAGCTAAAAACATTGTCTAAAAAGAAAGGGGGTTTTAAAACAATTATGGCAATATATGGATATGCTAGAGTTTCAAGGGAAGTACAAGACTTAACAAGGCAATTAAAGGCACTTTCAAAAGCAGGAGTAAAAGCCGAAAACATTTTTAAAGATATTGGCAGTGGCAAAGATTTTCAGAGAATAGAATATCAGAAGCTAGTAAATCGAATATTGAAAAAAGGCGATATTCTCTATATAACATCAGTTGATAGGTTAGGTAGAGATATGAAAGGGATTGAGGAAGAATACAGATTATTAACAGAGGTTAGAGAGTGCCAAATAATTAGCATTGAAGAGCCTTTCTTATCCACTTCACAAGATGAAATCACAAATAATCTTTTAAGACCTATCCTTTTAAAATTTCTTTCTTGGGTAGCAGAACGAGAGAGAAAAGAACTACTAAAAAGGCAGAAACAAGCCTATAATTCAATGTCTAAGAATAGCAGAGGTAAACTTATTTCTAATAGGACTGGAAAAGTCATAGGTAGACCTAAGAAATACCCAGACCTAACAAAAGCACAAAGAGATAAAATTGAGGAGTGGATAAGAGGGGAAAGAAGTTGCTTATCCGTTTCAAAAGAACTAGGAATATCAAGAAGCACATTACAACGAATTAAAGAGGAAGAATATCAATAAAAAGCAAAAAGGCTTAATTTTCTATATAGTATAAATAGAAATAAGCCTTTTTAAAATAAATCAAAATCAAAAAAAAATAATATATATTGTATGTAGCATATTTTCCATTAACAAAAAAGGCTTCATCTTTCGTCTGAGGGGAGAACAGAAGCCTTTTTTACTAATAACTACTACACACACACAAACCTATTATATCATCAAAGTTCAAAAAATAAAAATTACTTTTTTAAATTTATATAATAAAATTAAAAATAGCACCTATTGGAGTAAGTGCTATTTTCGTTCCATTTTTTTTGCATTAATAATCGTTTTCAAATTTATTATAAACTTTTCTTTTTTAAATGTCAATGGTATAATTAATCGTTCCATTTTTCTTCTTTTCTCCTTGAGAGGAGGTGTAAGATGAAAAAAGCATTTTTAATCGGTTTCGCAATAGCATTTTTCTTGCTATTGTTCTTTTCAAAAAATGTATACATAACTATTAATCTGTAAAGGTTATTAGTTACAAAAAATTTTTTGAGGGTATATAAGCTATTGGAGTGGCTTATATACTCTTTTTTTTATAGCTTATACAGAACATCAAAGAAGCCTTTAAAATGCTTTTAAAAGGCATTACAGACACTCAAATTTTAAACTTGTCTTATAATTTTTAAATATCTAAAATTAGCACTTGCATTTTAAAGCCTTTATATAGTGTTTTTTAAAGTTTTAGACTTTAAAGGTTAAATTGTAAAGCTATGTACTATAAAATTAAGAATAGGGGTACGAGAGGAGTTAAAAGTGGCATTAAAAAAATGAGAACGGAAGCCAAAAACGAAAAAGCGAAAAAGGGGGGTAGGGGGGTTCTGTCCTTTTATTTTAAAAAAATTTAAACTTACTTCTTCATTTCTACTTGTATATTATTTCTAGTTAAAACATCTTTTGTTGCAACTAACTACTAAAGTGTAGTTAGTTGCAATCCGTGAAAAAAAATAAATTGTTACTTTTTTAGTTCTTTAGTTGCTACTGGAAGCTATAAAATTTAGAATTTAAAATTTTAATTTTTTTTATATTAGAAATCTAAAATCAAAAAAAGAAATCGAAAAAAAATCCTAGTCAGATATCTTCTTTTTTTTCTATTTTTAAGGACTTTTTAGGACTACCACAAAACCCCATTTTTCCACTGTTTCAAGGCTAATGAAAAGACATTTTTGATACTTTATAAGACATTTTTGATACTTTATAAGACATTTTTGATACTTTATAAGACAAGGTATTATTTATAATGTCTTATTTTTATTTTATACTGATATATTTATAAAAATTTAAAAAAATAAGACATTATTTTTATTGACATTGTCTTATGTAAATAGTATAATAGAAGCATAAAATTAAAAAGGGGGGAATATTAAAAATTGAATGAATTAAAAGTTGTTGAAAATAAAGAAGAAATAGTAATTTATAATAACGATTTAAACACTAAAGTTTATTTAAAAAAATTTAATAACTTTAACTGGGACATTTTTATGATTGTTGTTTCGGCTCTAGCTTATACAAAAAATGGAGTAGCAGAAATAAGTTTAGTAGAAATAAAAAAGAAAACGAATTATACCAGTCAAAACAATGAAAATTTTAAAAATAAGCTAAAAGAAACAAATAGAAAAATTTTACAAAGTATTTGTGAGATTGAAACTGGAGAAGATACAGAACAATTTCCATTATTTAAAAAATTTAAAATCATAGGTAAGAAAACCTTGAGAGTTGAAGTAGGAGAAGATTATATGTCTTTTTTTACCGACTATAACGAATATACAAGTTTTGGATTAAAAACTTTTTTAGAATTAAAAAACAAGTATACGAAGCCTTTATTTAAACAATTAATGCAATTTAAAGCAACTGGAAAGGCATTCTTCAAAATGGAAGATTTTAGAAATAAGTTAGATATTCCAAAAAGTTTAAGTTTTTCAAAAATTAGAGATAGAATTTTAATACCTAGTATAAAAGATTTTTCTATTCTTTTTAAAAATTATAAAATAATAGCTAAAGTCCTAGATGGAGAAGAAATAGAAATAACAGAAAATATGCCAGATGAAGCTAAAAAAGATAGGCGACAAGTTACTAATATAAATTTCTTTTTCACAATAACAAAAAAAGAAGATATTATTACAGAAAAAACAGAAGTTGTAAGCAATCAATCAGAAAGATTACAAACAACTAATACAACAGATGAAGAAGAAATTGATATTAAAGAGGAAGAAAGACTATTTAACCTAGACAGTATTAAATGTGGATTAGATATGCAAATTAGTATTACAGAGGAAGAAATAGAAACAGAAAAAAGTAAAATAGAAAGATATAAGCAATATATAAAGCAAACTAGAGAAGCAGGAGCAATTGATAATGTTGATGAAGTTATAAATAGAGATATTATAAATCATTACGAATTTTGTATAAAAGAAGCACTAGAAAAAATTAGAAGTTTAGAAGCAAAAATTATTGAAGATAAAGAAGAAATTGAAAAAATAGAAAATGAAATTGCTTGTAATCAAGTTGTAAGCAATCAAACAAGTATAAACGATGAAAAAAATACTGAAATTAAAGAAGAAATTGACTATTTAAAACTTATGAAAGAATTTTTAGTAAGACAAAATGTAGATTATAGATTAGTAGAAGCTAAAATAAATATACTTTTGGAGAACAACAGTGCAGAAGAAATTTATAGAGAAATTTTAAGAATAAATAGCATTAAAGATGAGAAAGCAAATATAGACCCTAGGAAATATTTAATTGCAAGTATCAATAATATAGAAAAAATTAAAAATGCTTGTAATCAATCTGTAAGCATTCAAGCAAATAAAGAAAAAAATGAAGAATTGAAAAAAACAAAATTTGAAGATTTATTATTAATTGATTAAAAAGGAGAAACAGATATGAAAAATTTAGAAATTTTTAAAAATGAAATAAAAGAAGTTAGTTTGAAGCCAGTTGATACTTTTGAAGATGAAATTGAAATAGCAATGTTTTTATATGTTTGTATTTCTAGTAAAAATAACGAATACAATTTTTTAATAATGGATAGAGAAGAAATATTAAATACTATTTTAAAACTAGATTTAAACTTTTTAACAATCGGAGAAGTTGCAAGTTTTATTTTAAGAACAAAAAAATACTTGTGGAGAGGACTAGACTTAGAAGAAGTAAAAAAAGATGAAGAAATAAAAGATTTTCTGATTGCATTAGATGATGAAATGGAAAAAATGGAAGTAAAAGAAAGAATTATAAGTAGATTTAGGTTAGAAACTCTTAAAAACATAATGGAAAAACTTAGAAAAGCATATATAATAAGAAGAACAATCAAGGCTTTAAATAAGAAAGATACAATATTGGAGATAGAAAAAGAAATAATAGATATAAATAATGTTGTAAAGACTAAAGTTGCAACATCGAATACAGATGTTTTCTTCAGAGAAAAAGCATACAATTTTTTAATTAATAATAATGAAAAAATAGAAAGCAAAATATACACAAATACAGTAATAGATATGTTTTTAAAATTGAAAAAAAGAGACCTTTTTATTATTTCTGGTATACCCGGAACGGGAAAAAGTAGCTTTTGCTTAGATTTAGCTTTAAAATTAGAAAGTGCAGGAAATAGTGGTATTGTCTTCAGTATGGAAATGGGAAAAGAGGCAATGAGTGGAAGAACTTTAGGAATGAAAACGGCTATACCAGTTGATAATTGGGACAACAAAGAAAAATTTTTAGAGTTTATAGAAAAACAAGACAAAAAGACACAAAACATTTTGTGGGATAGAATAGAAAAAAGCAGAGAAAAAACAGAAAGATTAGAAATCTTCACAAGAGGAGGACTTTCAGTCGATTTTATAGAAGAGTATGTAAATAACACAATTACATTAGGAAGAAAATTAGATTTTATAACAGTAGATTATTTGCAACTTTTAAGAGGAAAAGGGAAAGATAAAACGGAAGAAATAACTGATGTTTCAATAAGGTTAAAAGAAATAGCGATGAATTATAATATTGTAGTAATCGCAGTCGCTCAAATGACAACTGAAAGCAAAAAAAATTTTGAAAAAGGGGAAAAATTACTAAGTGGAACGGCATTAAAAGGCTCATCGCAAATGTCTCAAGACGCAAGTGCAATTCTATTTTTGACAAAGATAGGAGATATTGAAGATAAGAAAAGACTATTAAATTTACAAGTTTCTAAACAAAGAGAGGGTGAAACATTTGATAATTTGGAACTAGAATATTTACTACCTAACCAAGTATTTTTATACCACAGAATAGAAGAAAAATTAAACTATGTGAAACCAAAAGAAGTAGAAATAAAAGAAGTAATAGAACAACAAAAAATGATATACAAACAATAAAGACACAATTATTTTTTTTCACGGATTGCAACTAACTACACTTTAGTAGTTAGTTGCAACATATAATATAAAGGAGTATTGAATGTATGTAGGAGTAAAAAATAGAAACTATAATACAAAATTGGAGAAGCTACATAGTATAGAAGAAAAGATTTTAGAGCATTATGGAATAACTCCAGAGAGTGATAATCTAACTTGCTTTAAATGTGGAGAGGAAAAATTAGGTTTCTTCATTGCAGAAAACAAGAATACAGATGTAAATGATAAAAGAAAAAGAGGTTATTTAAAATGTAAATGCTGGAGTTGTAATTTTATTGGAGATGTTTTAGATATTGTGAAGCTAGTAGATAAAAGATTTACTAAAAAGAGAAATTCAGAAGTAATAGACTTATTACTATCAGAGAAATTTTTTGAGATAAAGCCACCAGTAAATTTTAATTTTCAAACATCTAACTATAAAGCTAAAGTTGTAAAAGTAAATAAAACTAATACAGAAGAAGAAGCAAAAGGCAATTATATTAAATTTAACAATTTATCCTTGGGAAATTTTATAAATTATGTTATAAAAGGCACTGGAGAAGAAAGAAATTATTTTCTTCAGAGAGGTTTTATAGAGGAAGATTTTAGATATTTAAGAGGTTATGTAGGAATAGAACATCAGAAGCAAGAAGAAGATTTCAATATAATCTTCCGTTGTACTGATTTTAGCTTCATTAGGAGATATGTTATACCCAGAAGCAAGAAAATGAGATCCGTTTTTGCTGGTAACAAAAACGGAGAATATTTTTACCAAACACCCATAACAGAAAGGCATTTTTTATCTAAGTTTGGAAGCAAAACATATATAATTAATCTTACTTTTAAAAACATCTTTGGAGTATTAACATATAAAGATTGTCTAATTAATAAAAGTAAATTGATAAGGTATCAAAATTCTTTATTATTAGATAAAAAAGCTAATTATTGTTATCTTTTCGATATGGTAAATGCTAAAAGAACACTTGAAAATAACAGAATAATTTATATAACAGAGGGAGTTTTTGACACTCTAACAGTTAAAGCAATTTTGAAAAATAAATGCTTAGTTTTTGCTACTGGAGGAGCAAATAGCAACCATAACTTGATAGCGAATAAGTTAAAAACACTAGCAGAAGAATTACAAGAGAAGCTAAAGATTGTTTTGCTTTTTGATAATGATGAAGCAGGAGAAAAAAACAGTAAAGAATTAACAGAACTTTTAAAACATAAGTATATAGAAGTAAGAGATTTATCAAAAAAATTATTTCAAAATTCTAAAGACTTGAACGAAGAATTAATAAGAGATAGAAAAGAACTAGAAAGAAGATTAAATATAATAAATGAAGTTTTAAAAACGAAATAACGATTTAAAAAAAAGAGAGGTATTATAATACCTCTTTTAATTTTGAAGCACCTTAAAAACGATTTTAGAGCTTCGTTTTTTTTAAACATTTTGATTATTTTCAATTTCATTGTGATTTTCTAGATTTTCAACTTTTTCTTCAACTTTTTCATCTGTTATTTCAACTTTTTCTTTATCTTTTTTTGGAGCAGAAGCAGATTTTCTAGCTTTTCTTTTTGGAAGTTTATCATTCAACATTTTAATTATATCACTTAACATTTTATCAACATCAGTTGCAAGAATTTTTTTACTATTTACTAATTCTTCAAACTTATTTAACAAGCCTAAAATTTTTTCATTTTTCTTTTTAATTTCTTCTAATACACTAAGTTTTTCTAAATCTTTTAAGTCAATTTTATTTTCATCTAACAGTTTTTTTATATCTTCTAGTTTTACTAAAGCCATTGTTTTTCGCCTACCTTTCATATTGATTACTGATATTCTATCATTAATCAAATGAAATGTAAAGGCTTCAAAACAAATGAAATTTATGTATTTTAAAATCGCAACTTTAAAACTTGCTTTGCAACTTTTAAAGTGCTAAAATGTAAGTATAAAATTTGTCAATTTTATATTACATTTTTTTAAAATTAATAAATTTGCCAGTGCCTTGTATTGTTCATCTCTATCGAGATTACACATACAGCACTGGCAAAGGGGAAACCCCTTTTGATACCCCTTTCTAGCTTGTAAAAATTCACTTTAAAAACACATCTAGCGAGTGTATTTTTAAGAGTTCATTTTTAAACAAGCTATTGAGATTGTATCGCCAATCTCAAACTCTAACTCTTGTAGTATCTATTTAAAATTTTATTTGTGAGGTGTTAATATGTATAATAAAAGATTAATGTTTAGACTTGATGAAGAAGTTGAAGCAAGGTTAAAATTGAGAAGTAAAGAACTAGGAATAAGCTATGCCGAGTACATCAGAGAATTAATAAATAAAGAATTATTAAATAATAATTTAGATACTATATATAGCTTTATGTTGAAGCTAGATAAAGTCTACAATGAATTACATAGAATAGGAGTAAACTTAAATCAGTCAGTAAAGAAGATGAATAGTAAAAGTATTAAAAATGAAGTATTAGATTTTGAAGATATTGTTATAAATTATTGTGAAGAAATTGCAGAAGTATTAGAGGACTTTGGAGGTATTGAAAATGCAATTAGTAATGAAAATAGCAGAAGAAAAAAGAATGAATAGCGACGGTATGAAAGCACTATTTAATTACATAGCGAGAGAAAGTGGAGTGTATAAAACACAAGGAATAGGACTAAGTGATGATAGCGAAAAAGCATTTAAACAAGTAATGAATAACAAAAGAAGATTTAATAAAGCACAAGATGACAAAATGAGATTTTGCTATCACGAAATTATAAGTTTTGAATATGGTACAGACCCTGAACTTGCATTAAAAATTGGAGAGGATTATTGCAATAAATTACATCAAGAGAAAGGTTTTAATTGCTTCTTTGGAGTGCAAGTAGATACTAAAAATACACATATACATATATTAGTAGATAGTGTAAATTGTAGAACTGGTAAAATGTTACAATCTCTAACAGAGAAGCAACTTGAAAAAGTACCAGAGCGAAGAAATTTAGAAGAAGTTTATATCTATGAGGAGCAGAGGAAAATTGCCGAAGATATGGCTATTAAAAATGGATACCAAATAGAAGATGAAAAAAGATATTCATATATGCACGAAGCAAAAAAGAATGATAAAAATGCTAGAAAGTGGCTAACTAAAAATCAGTATCAAACCTTTAAAAAAGAAGAAAAAGGAGAATTAAAAGAGGAGAAATCTTGGAGGAATGAAATTGCAGAT
>ERZ772957.2346-NODE-2346-length-11033-cov-5.388778_pt1 | contig 11033 bp, 7 predicted proteins | sample MGYA00580682_ERZ772957 | MGnify/ENA primary metagenome ERZ772957 (study PRJEB29015, sample SAMEA2737921) | human oral metagenome | biome: human oral; feature: human-associated habitat; material: dental | place: China | collected 2025 ...
CATGTGAAGGGTGGGCTGCAAATTGGCGTGCAGTCCGAGCGTAAGACGGGCGCACTGTGTCCCGTCGATGGTTTTAACCTGTTTCATTCGATTGATGCGTATGTGTGATGAATCAAAATAGTGTATTTCCTTACAGACATTGTGACAGTCAGAAATAATGTATTTCCACCGTTGCAAGATCTGCGACAGCCAGAAATAATGTATTTCGGCGCCCCCAAAACCTGCGACGGCCAGAAATAATGTATTTCCAGCGTTTCAAAATCTGCGACAGCCAGAAATAATGTATTTCCTCAAGTCACTCCCGAGTTAGAAGTCAAAATGCAGCGCGATACGGAAGCCGTGGCGCTGGATGTCGGAGTGATTGAGGTAGGTCAGGCGGCGGTAATAGCTGACTTCGAGCACGCGGAAGATGTTTTCCAGCCCGACGCTGAACTCCATGTAGGGCGAGGTGCCGAAGGCGTGCGATCCGTCGGGGAAGAGCATAAGGCCGTCGGTCTTGTCCGGGTTGTTGCGGTCGCTGAGGCTGCCCCAGACGCCGCTGACGGAGGCTACCTCACGCAACCCGAGGAGGTTGATGAGCGGAATGCGGTTCAGGATCCAGCCTTTGAGGTGATAGCGGGCGTCGAAGGAGACGTAGCGGTCGGCCATGAACTCCATCGGGTTCATGAGGTGGAAGGCTTCGGGCTGGATGGTGACGGACTGGTTCGTGTTCGGGGTGATGAGCAGCGGGAAGGGCACCTTGTCCCAGACGATGCCGCCGCGCAGGGAGGCGTCGATATGACCGAAGGAGGAGAGCCAGATGCGTTTGCTGACGCCGGCCTCGGTGCGGTTGTAGCGATAGTCGCCACCCAAGATGCCGCGGAAACCGACCTGATGCGAGAGACGGAAGACGGGGGCGTCTTTGCTGAGGTTGAAGACGGAGCTCTTGCCCAGGCGACTGTTATAGGCGCGCTCGCCGGGGGCGAAGCGGAGTTGGATGCCCCACTCGGTGGTGTTGTAGTCCTGTAGGCGGGTGAAGTCGTCGGCGCTGTTGCGGACGATGTAGCGGAGCGTGCCTGCGGCCTCGTTGTTCATCACCTGCGCCCAAGTCTTGACGGAGAATCCGTTCCGCCACTCGCGTTCGTATTGCAGGCGGGTCTTGCGGAGGTAGTTCATGTTGCGGTTCGGATGGCCCACTTTCCAGGCCACAAAGACGTTGTCCTTGCTGGTGAAGAGGAAGTCCTGACCGGGGGTGTAGAGGTCGTACTCGTGCTGGAGGGAGAGGTTGTTGACGGGCGATTCCTTTTCGTGATACTCCTTTTCGTTGAAGGCCCAGGTGGCGGTGGCGCTGTATTTCCATCGGCGGTCGTTGAGGCCGAAGGCGCCGTAGCCACCGAGAAAGAGGTGCGGGTGGAGGTTGGCCGTAGTCATGGCGCCAGCGCGGATGCGGAAACCCTCGATGTTGTTGGCGCTGAAGACGGTGTTCATGGGGCCGAAGTCGAGCTTGTTCTTCTCGTGCACGTCGTTGATGGGGATGTAACCGGAGATGAGGATCTCGGCCGTCTTGAGGAGCACCTTGAAGGCCGTCACTTCCTTGAGCTGATTGAGCAGACTCTCGATACCGCTTTCGCGCTCTCGAAGCGGGGTGTGGCGACGGTTGGCCCAGAAGGAATCGGGCTGTGCGAGGTAACGCGAGAGGGGCGTCTGGACGCGTCCGGAGAGGGCGAAGATGGAGTCGGCACTGGCGATGTTCGTCCGATAATCCGAGTAGCTGCGCAGCTGGTGGGCGTACATCTGCTGGCCGCCGTCGAAGAGTTGGAAGAGCACGTAGGTGTTGTCCGTGTCCAGCTCCCAGAGGCCGTCCGTGCGGCGGCGGAACTGCTGCTCGACGCGCAGCTCACGGACGAAGTTGAGGTTGATGTGTCGGGGCACATTGAGGAGCACTTTCTTGACCGAGTATGTGCCGTCGGTCGTGACATAGAGTCGGCCGGTGAAGCCGTAGCTCTGCGCGTTGACGGGCACGAAGGCCAGGTCGGTGCAGGGCTCGCCGCCCACGTCGACCGTGTCCATGATGTAATAATGGTAGAAGGTGTTGGCCAGGGTGGACGAGAGGGGACTGACGAAGCGATTGAGCAGAAAGGTGATGTTGTTGTCGAAGATGTCGACGCCTTGGAAGATCTCATCGAGGTTAGCGGTGAGGGTGCCGTATTCGTCGAGGCTCTGGTCGATGCCCTGCTGACGGGTGGCGCGGACGACAACCTTTTCGGATCGGGGTTCGCGGCGGTAGTAGATGTCGGAGATCTTCTCACGCAGGGAGAGCGTGAGGATGGGGCGGCCGTCAAACTCGGAGGTGTCGAGGTAGTTCTTCAGGAACTTGAATCGCTTGAGCACCTTGCTCTTCTCCAGTCGGGTGTCGAACTTATCGAGCGAGAGGGTCATCTTTTCGTAGCACTCCGTGCTGTAGTCGTCCAGCTGGGTGATGCGGTTGCTGTCCTTGCGGGCTACGACGCGCTTCATCAGCTCCACGGCGGGGTTGTTCTTGCGGGTGTAGCGTTCGCGTTTGGGGCGGATGACGATCTCGGAGAGCTGGATGGTGGAGGGTGCGAGGCGGATGCGGAGGTCGGTCGTGGCGTGCCCGGCGGTGAGGGTGACGGTCTTGGGGTCATAGCCCACGTAAGAGATCTTGAGGCGTGTCAGCCCGCGATCGTTCTTCAGCTGAAAGTTGCCATCGAGGTCGGTAACTCCACCGATGGTGGATCCCTCGAAAACGAGCGTGACGAAGGGCAGGGGTTCGCCAGTGATGGAGTCGACCACCATGCCAGCGACGGAAGTAGCGTGTTGTGCGTATGCGGCTTGTCGGCCGAGGCCGATGAGCAAAAGGACCGCAAAGAGGGTTCGGATAACCGCTTTGTTCATTCTGTGTAAGATAACTTGTTACTGTTCAATTAAGCGGCGCCAAAGATAGAGTGAGCGTAAAAACCCGACCATCCAAAAGGAGGTGGCAAATTCGTCGTGAGGAAGGCCATCCCCCCACCGTCCCCATTCGATGGGATTGGTACATCTGATTTCAGTACATTTCTTTGCACCCGATTTCAAACACGTTTTAAGCGCATTCCATCCATACACACCCCACGCATGCATTGCACTGAAAAAGTAAGACGACGACTGGCCTTGTGGCTGTGCATCCTCTTCATAGGATACACGGCGGCGACGTCGTTCTTCTATCATGCGCACTACGTGAACGGTCGATGGATCGTGCACTCTCACCCCTACACCCAGGCGTCCGAGACGGGCCACCACACCCACACGCAGGCGGGCTTTGCTACGCTGGCCTGCCTCACCGCAGCGCTGATGACCTCCATCGCGCCCACGCTTTACACTGGACCTTTCACGCATCTCTCGGCTGTCATCATCGAGGCGATCTGCATCGCCCTCGTCAGCCAGGAGTTCCTTCACCTATCCCTTCGCGGCCCGCCGGCGATGTGCCTCTAAATGGCGAATTGCTGCGTTGCGATCGACTCTCGGTCTCGGACGCCTTGCACTTCATCCATTTATGAACACCGCCCTGTAATCCACCTGTCAATTGATCATTGTCAATGGTCATAGGGCGCCATGATTCGCCCCCGACGGCCATTGCTGCGTGCGCTCGCTTCGGAAATACACGCTATCAGACCGATGCACGCTTGCAGGGCCTCGTCGAAGTCTTCGCCAGCCCCACGCAGGCTTGCAGGGCCTCGTCGAAGTCTTCGCCAGCTTCAAACAGGCTTGCAGAGATTCGTCGAAGTCTTCGCCAGCCTCAAGCAGGCTTGCATGGACTCGATTTACCGTAAATCAGCTTCAAACAGGCTTGCATGGCTCCGATTTACCGTAAATCGGCTTCAAACAGGCTTGCATGGACTCGATTTACCGTAAATCAGCGTCAAGCACGCTTGCATGGACTCGATATACAGTATATCAGCTCCAAGCAGGCTTGCAGGGCCCGATATACAGTATTCCAACTGTCTAAAAACAAACAGATATCACACCAATAAACACAAGTATGAAAATGAGAATCATTTACCTCCCCCTGCTGATGCTTTGCGCATCGCTCACACAGCCGGTCTGGGCCGGCACGACTGATCCCACGACCGGATCGGAACAAGTCAAACCCAAGACAGACGCCGTCGTCACCGGCCACGTGGTCGACGCTAAGACGGGCGAACACTTGCCCTACATCAACGTCGTAATCAAAGGCACCACCATCGGCGTGGCCACCGACGCCACGGGTCACTACATGCTCAAGGACCTGCCCGCGGGCGAACTGACCATCGAGGCCAGCTTCATCGGCTACAAAAAGGCCGTGAAGAAGATCAAGACGAAGCCCAACACGATGCTCGAAGTCAACTTTGAGCTCGAGGAAGAGGCGCTGGCTATCGACGAGGTGGTCGTCTCGGCCACACGCAGCGAGACGATGCGCCGCGAAGCACCGTCGCTCGTGAACGTGCTTGACACGAAGCTCTTCGAGCGTACCCAATCGACCGACATCGCCCAGGGACTGAAGTTCCAACCCGGCGTGCGCGTGGAGACCAACTGCCAGAACTGCGGCTTCAGCCAAGTGCGCATCAACGGCCTCGACGGCCCCTATTCGCAGATCCTGATCGACTCACGACCCATCTTCAGCGCGCTGGCGGGCGTCTACGGGCTGGAGCAGATCCCGGCCAACATGATCGAGCGCGTCGAGGTGGTGCGTGGCGGCGGATCGGCGCTGTTCGGATCGTCGGCCATCGCGGGCACGATCAACATCATCACCCGCGAACCGACAGGCAACTCCGCCTCCCTCTCGCACCAGACGCGCGGACTGGGCGGCCTGAACACGTTTGAGAACACGACGAACTTCAACGGCTCCATGGTGAGCGACAACGGTCGGCTGGGTGTCACCCTCTTCGGCCAGGCACGCCACCGCACGGGCTACGACCACGACGGCGACGGCTACACGGAGCTACCCGTGCTCGACGGTCGCACCTTAGGCTTCCGCACCTTCCTCAAGCCGAACATCTACTCGCGCTTCACGCTGGAGTTTCACAACACCCACGAGTTCCGCCGCGGCGGCGACCTGCTCAAGGAACAGCCCCACAACGCCCACATCGCCGAGCAGCTGGAGCACATCAACAACGTGGGCAGCCTCGGCTACCAATACTTCAGCCCCGACGGCCATCACCGCTTCAACGCCTACGGCTCGTTCATGAAGGTGCAGCGCAAGAGCTACTACGGCGGTGGCGATCGCACGGCGGACGAGATCATCAACGAGGGCAAGAAGAACGTGGAGGCCGCCAAGGACGCGTTCATCGCCGAGCTCAAAAAGAAGCGCCCCAACATCACGGACGACGAGCTAGAGGCCGAGGTGAAGAAGTCCTTCTTACCCGGCTCGCACAACGGCCTGACGAACGAGGATATGCTGGAGCTGAACAAACGCATGGCCTCTTACGGCCTGACCAATGGCCTGACCTACATGTTCGGCGCACAGTATGCCGCTGACTTTGACCGCCTGCTCTTCCTCCCCTCCACGCTCACCGCGGGCATCGAGTACAACCACGATCACTTGGACGATAAGAGCGGATACCGCGAGGCGCCCATCGATCAGCGCGTGAACACGAAGAGCGCCTTCCTGCAAAACGAATGGAAGGACGACCGCTGGAGCATCCTCGTCGGTGCCCGACTCGACAAGCACTCGATGGTCAGCCGCGCCATCCTCAGCCCGCGCCTCAACCTGCGCTTTGCCCCCTCGAAAGACTTTACCCTGCGCGCCAGCTACAGCAAGGGATTCCGCGCCCCGCAGCTCTTTGACGAGGACTTGCACGTGGACAACGCCGGTGGCGACCTCATCGTCTCTCGCAACGCCCCGGGCCTGAAAGAGGAGACCTCGCACAGCTTCAGCGCCTCCATCGACTGGTACCACCGCTTCGGCGTTTGGCAGCTCAACCTGCTGGCCGAAGGCTTCTACACGCAGCTCGTGGACGCCTTTGGGTTTACGCAGAAGGACACCGTCATCGGTGGCATCTCGCAGATCCTCAAGACGCGCGAAAACTCCGACGGCGCCAAGGTGTACGGCCTCAACTTCGAGGGTAAAATCGCTTACCTCAACACCTGGCAGCTGCAAGGCGGACTCACCGCGCAACGTAGCCTTTGGAACACCGAGCAACAGTGGAACGAGAACGACGCCTACAAGACGCGCCGCATCTACCGTACCCCCGACCTATACGCCTACTTCATCGGCACGCTGAACATCACCCGCGCCCTCAGCTTCTCCCTCACGGGCAACTACACGGGCAGCATGCTCACCGGCCACGAGATCCCGACCGAGGATGATGGTTCGCTCACACAGTTCAACGGCCGCCCCGCCGCCACCATCCACCCCGACCGCATGCAGCACGGCGAAGGTCAGACGGACAAGACCTACGGCCCACGCACATTCCGGACGCCGGCCTTCTTCGAGATGGGCGCCCGCGTGGCCTACAACATCCCGCTCTACAAGACCTACACGCTGCAGCTCCACGCCGGTGTGCAGAACATGTTCAACGCCTTCCAAGACGACTTCGACCGCGGTCCCTCGCGCGACTCGGCCTACATCTACGGCCCCGGCTCGCCCCGCTGCTGGTACGCCGGCATGAAGCTCACGCTGTAATCGTCAGAGGGTTCATTGTCAATGATAGCAAGGGCATCTCCGCGGGTCGGGGGTGCCCTTCTTTCGTATCCTCACCCTGGCTGCCGCCCCGCTCGGCTGAGCCCGATCTGCCGCCTATTCCCCCTGCCCTGCCTCAGCCCCGCCCGCCGCGCCTATCTTTGCCGCCCAAACAACACATCATAGTATATATCACACAAATGGGAAAGACCGCATTAATCACAGGCATCACGGGTCAGGACGGATCGTACTTGGCCGAGTTTCTGATCGACAAAGGCTATGAGGTGCACGGCATCATGCGCCGCTCCTCGTCGTTCAACACCGGGCGCATCGAGCACCTCTACCTCGACGAATGGGTGCGCGACATGAAGCGCCAACGCACCATCAACCTCCACTACGGCGACATGACCGACAGCAGCTCGCTCGTCCGCATCATCCAACTGACGCAGCCCGACGAGATCTACAACCTCGCCGCACAGAGCCACGTCAAGGTCAGCTTCGACGTGCCCGAGTACACCGCCGACGCCGACGCTGTGGGCACACTCCGCCTCTTAGAGGCCGTACGCATCCTCGGTATGGAGCACAAGACACGCATCTATCAGGCCTCTACCTCTGAGCTCTTCGGACTCGTGCAGGAGGTGCCGCAGCGCGAGACGACACCCTTCTACCCCCGATCGCCCTACAGCGTAGCCAAGCAATACGGCTTCTGGATCACCAAGAACTATCGCGAGAGCTACGACATGTTTGCCGTCAACGGCATCCTCTTCAACCACGAAAGCGAACGCCGCGGTGAGAACTTCGTCACCCGTAAGATCACCCTGGCCGCCGCACGCATCGTGCAGGGCTTCCAAGACAAGCTCTACATGGGCAACCTCAACGCGTTGCGCGACTGGGGTTACGCCAAGGATTACGTGGAGTGCATGTGGATGATGCTGCAATACGAGCAGCCGGAGGACTTCGTGATCGCTACGGGCGAGATGCACACCGTGCGCGAGTTCTGCACCCTGGCCTTCCGTGAGGCCGGCATCGAGCTGCGTTGGGAGGGCGAGGGCCTGAATGAGCGCGGCATCGACGTCAAGACGGGCCGCTCGCTCGTGGAGGTAGATCCGAAATACTTCCGACCCGCCGAAGTGGAGCAGTTGCTCGGCGACCCGACGAAGGCGAAGACCCTGCTCGGCTGGAACCCGCGCAAGACCTCGTTCGAGGAGCTGGTCCGCCTGATGGTGAAACACGATCTGCGCTTCACGCGCAAGCTCTATCTGCGCGCCCAAGAGGAGGAGTAACCCATGATGGATAAACAAGCCAAAATCTATGTCGCCGGCCACCGCGGACTCGTCGGGTCGGCCATTTGGAACAACCTCCTCGCCAAGGGGTACACGAACCTCGTGGGCCGTACCCACACGGAGCTCGACCTCTTGGACGCCGCTGCCGTCCGCCGCTTCTTCGACGAGGAGCGCCCGGCGTACGTCGTCCTGGCCGCCGCCTACGTGGGCGGGATCATGGCCAACAGCCGCTACCGCGCCGACTTCATCTACCGCAACCTCGGCATCCAGCAGAACGTCATCGGCGAGAGCTTCCGCCACGACGTCCGCAAGCTGCTCTTCCTCGGCAGCACCTGCATCTACCCCCGCGATGTGCCCCAACCCATGCGCGAGGACGCCCTGCTGACCGCCCCCTTGGAGTACACCAACGAGCCCTACGCCATCGCCAAAATCGCCGGCCTGAAGATGTGCGAGAGCTTCAACCTGCAATACGGCACGAACTACATCGCCGTCATGCCCACCAACCTCTACGGCCCGAACGACAACTTCGACCTGGAGCGCAGCCACGTCCTGCCCGCCATGATCCGCAAGATCCACCTGGCCCGCTGCCTCCACGAGGGCCGCATGGACGACGTCCGCGCCGACCTCATCCGCCGCCCCGTTGAGCAAGTCGACGCCCGCACGGCCCCGGACGAGGAGCTGCTCGCCCTGCTCGCCAAGTACGGCATCGCCCCCGACACCGTCACGCTCTGGGGTACGGGCACACCGCTGCGCGAGTTCCTCTGGAGCGAGGAGATGGCCGACGCCTGCGTCTACATCATGGAGCATGTCGACTTCGCCGATTTGAAGGGCTCCGACCCCGACGTCCGCAACTGCCACATCAACATCGGCACCGGCCACGAGATCACCATCGGCGACTTGGCGCAGCTCATCGTCCGCACCGTCGGCTATGGCGGCCGCCTCGCCTTCGACGCCACCAAGCCCGACGGCACCCTCCGCAAGCTGACCGACGTCTCCAAGCTCCACGCCCTCGGCTGGCACCACCGCATCGAGATCGACGAGGGTGTCGACCGCATCTATCGCTGGTACACGAACGCGTCTGCGGAGGCGTCTACGGGCGCCGGCCAATAAGCCAGATACGGCGCCTTATCCCCCCCATGCAGAGAAGTCCTGCGGATCCTTTGTTGATCCACGGGACTTCTTGTTTTGAGCCCTGGATCCGTTTCTGATTCGCTACCCCTGACTGCAAAAGGTCGTCAATCAGATTCTGATTGGGGGTCATCACACGAAAGGGATAGAGAATCAGATTCTGATTGAGGGTCATCACACGAAAGGGATAGGGAATCAGAAACGGATTCGAAGGCCCACCCGATAGACAAGTACTTTTGGCGCCACAAAAAACATCTTATCACACATCCCATCCCTATGGCAGAAAACAATTCCAACCGCACGGCGCGCAAGAAGCCCGTCGTCGTACAAGTCTCGGACATGGGCCGACTCCAGCCTCAGGCGCGCGACCTGGAACAGGCTGTCCTCGGTGCGCTCATGCTCGAACAGGACGCCTTTTTTAAGGTCAACGAAACGCTCAAGCCAGAGAGCTTCTACGAACGGGCACACCGACAGATCTATCAGGCCATCGTCGATCTGGCCGCGCGCCAGCACCCCATCGACATGCTGACCGTCATCGATCAGCTGAAGAAAAACGGCGACCTGGAGGCGATCGGCGGACCGCTCTACATCTCCCAGCTGACCGAGAACGTGGGCGGCGCGGCTCACCTCGAGCGTCACGCGCAGATCGTGGCCGAGAAGTTCCTGGCCCGCGAACTGATCCGCTACACGGGCGAGATCCAAGGCAAGGCCTACGACGAGACGATCGAGGTCAAAGAGCTCATGCAGGAGGCCGAGGGCGAGCTCTTCCGCATCTCGCAGCAGAACATCCGCAACGAGGCCGTGCAGATCAACCCCATCATCAAGGAGGCGCGCGAGCTGCTCGAGCGGGCGGCCAACCGGAAGGAGGGCCTCAGCGGACTGCCCACCGGCTTTGCCGACCTGGACAAGATCACGTCCGGGTGGCAGAACTCCGACCTGGTCATCATCGCCGCCCGCCCCGCGATGGGTAAGACGGCCTTCGTGCTCTCCATGGCCCGCAATATGGCCGTCACGTTCAAGGTGCCCGTGGCCATGTTCTCGCTCGAGATGAGCAACGTGCAGCTCGTGAACCGCCTCATCGTGAACGTCTGCGAGCTGCCGGGCGAGAAGATCAAGAGCGGCCGGCTGGAGAAGTACGAGTGGGAGCAGCTGGAGTACAAGATCAAGGACCTCTACGACGCACCGATCTACGTCGACGACACCCCGAGCCTCTCCATCTTCGAGCTTCGCACCAAGGCGCGACGCCTCGTACGCGAGCACAAGATCCAGTGCATCTTCATCGACTACCTCCAGCTGATGAACGCCAGTGGCATGTCGTTCGGCAGCCGTGAGCAGGAGGTGAGCACCATCTCGCGCTCGCTCAAAGGGCTGGCCAAGGAGCTGAACATCCCCATCATCGCCCTCTCGCAGCTGAACCGTGGCGTGGAGGCGCGCCAAGGCATCGAGGGGAAGCGCCCGCAGCTGGCCGACCTGCGCGAGTCGGGCGCCATCGAGCAGGACGCGGACATGGTCTGCTTCATCCACCGCCCGGAGTATTACAAGATCCTCGAGGACGAGCGTGGCAACTCCCTCGCGGGCATCGCCGAGATCATCGTGGCCAAGCACCGTAACGGCGCCACGGGCGACGTGCGACTGCGTTTCAAGAGCGAGTTTGCCAAGTTCATCAACCTCAGCGAGGATCAAGCCGTCCGCGAGTACGCCTCCAGCATGAATCAGGAAGACGCCCCCGGTCCCGCTCCCGTCACCGCCCCGAACGTGGAGGACTTCATCGCCGCCCAAAACGACGAACCGGTGCCGTTCTGAGGGATACGAGAAAACGAAAAATAACCGGGTACATGTGGGGCGTATGCGATACGCCCCTACCCTACCGGCCGGAGGCTTCCGCGCATACAAGACGATGCCGGATACACGATGGGTCTCCCCCACATGTATCCGGCATTCTTCGTTGGCTTCGCCCGCGGCCACAGCCACATGTACCCGGCCAA